>ENA-UOUL01001062-UOUL01001062.1-bioreactor-metagenome-genome-assembly--contig:-NODE-1062-length-41976-cov-5.829065_pt1 | contig 41976 bp, 33 predicted proteins | sample MGYA00249838_ERZ747220 | MGnify/ENA primary metagenome ERZ747220 (study PRJEB28778, sample SAMN05720191) | bioreactor metagenome | isolation source: Anaerobic biogas reactor | place: USA:Washington... | reverse complement strand
GCAGGCGCGAGGGCGGACGACTGCGCGGGTGGGAGGTTGTTGGCGGTATTCCGGGGCGGCACGCCCCGGCTCTGCTCTGGGAGCGTGCCCTACGGCACTGGGCGGGCGTGGACCGTTCGCGGTTCCCAGGATTTCATCCTGGGCTACGGTCATGGCGTGCCTACGGCAACGAGCTCTCAGCTCTCAGCCCTCAGCTTTCAGCACGAGCCGCACGGCCGATGGAAGTTAACGCTTTTTCTGCGGGGTGTGGAACGGGGAGGTGCGCGCTTGGCGTGCGACGTCGGCCACGGGGGGCGGACGCTATCTTTGCGCTCGCTGGCGCTTCGGGCTCGGATCGGGCGGGTTCGGGTCGCGCGCTGGGTGTGCGACGTCGGCCGCGGTATTCCGGGGCGGCACGCCCCGGCTCTGCTCTTTACACTTCTTGATCCCTCGATCCCTCGATCCCTCGCGATGTATGGCGTGATAGCTATTCTTCTTCCGCGTGCTCGAATGGCGGGTTTGCGATAAGCATTGGGCGGCGCTGGGCTACGTTGACCAGCAATCCCAGCGCTAGGAAGTTCGCCCACAGGCTGCTGCCGCCGGCGCTGACGAATGGCAGCGTCATGCCGGTGATCGGCGCCAGGCCGACCGTCATGCCGATGTTCAGTAGCGCCTGGGCAACGATCATTACCACCACGCCGATCGCCAGCAGCCGGCCGAACGGATCGTTGGTCGCCGTGGCCACCTCGATGCCGAAGAATACGATCACGCCGTACGCCAGAATCACCAGCACGCAGCCGACCAGCCCGAACTGATGCCCGATGATCGCGAAAATGAAATCATTGTGCTCTTCCGGCAGCAGCCTGACGCGCGACTCCAGAAACACGCCGCGCCCCCAACCCTCGCCCGTCAGCCCGCCCGCCCCCAAGGCAATTTTCGACTGCCGCAGTTGATATCCCGGCCCGCGATGCCAGCGCTCGTCCGCCGTGTTCTGCTTGATTACCGTCAGCACCCGGTCCCGCTGATACGGCTTCATCCCGTAAATGAAAAACACCGGCAGCGTCGCGCAGCCGAGCAGAATGATCAACGCCAGGTGCCGCAGCCGCGCGCCGGCCACGAACAGCGTCAGAAACAGCACCGGCAGCAGCATCAGCATCATGCCCAGGTCCGGTTCCCTAAGGATCAGGACCATGGGCACGAGCGTCAGGATAAGCGGCGGCAGCAGCCCGCGCAGACTGCGGTACGAACTGCGAAAACGCAGATAGCGCGCCAGCGTCAGCGTAAGTCCGACCTTCATAAACTCGGCCGGCTGAACCGACAGCGGTCCCCAGGCCAACCAGCGCCGGGCATTGTTCCGCACCGGGATCAGCGGCAAGTCCGCGTAAATGTCGACCACCAGCAGAACCAGCAGTACGAGCAGTATCGCATAGCTGGGGTACGCCCACCGTCCGATCTTTTGGTAGCTCGGCACCAGCGCCGCCAACATTAGCAGCACGCCGGTAACCAGGTAGAACATCTGCCGCAGCGTCAGCGGGCCGATGGCTTGTATCACGCGCTCCAGCACCGCCGCCTGCGGCTCGACCGTCGGCGTCGTTGTAAGGCCGAGGGGCGCAACGGGATCGTTGGCCTCAGTGGCGTGAATGCACGCCAGTCCCACCGCCGCCAGAAAAGCTACCGGCAGGGCGATGCCCCAACCCAGCAGCGTCAGATTGAGCGGCGATGCCGGGGCCGTCATCTATTGCTCTCGCTCCAGCAGGTATTCGGCAATCTTCTTAACTACCGGGCCGGCCACGCGACCGCCCGAACCACCGAATTCGATTACCGTCGATATCGCGTATACCGGCCCCTGCGGCGCCGCCCCGCGCGGCGTACTCGCCGGTTGCGTATAGGCCATGTACCAGGCGTGCGCGATCGACTCCCCCTCTTCCAGTTCCGGAAACCGGGCGCTCGTGCGCCGGCCGATGCAGCGGGGCCGCTCGGCTCCGAAACTGGCGGCCGCATCCTCTTCCAGGTACGCCTCGCGCGTTTCGCGCTGCCGGTCCGGCCACTCGAATATGTACCGGTACCTGACCGGCGTGGGCACCGCCTGGGCGGAGCCGGTCTTGCCGCACAGTACGTAGCGGTCGCTCTTCAGCTTGGCCGCCTTTCCGGTTCCGTTCTCGTTCACGACCCGCCACATGCCGGTGCGCAGCACACGCAAGGCGTCTGGCGGCAACTTTACTATTTGATCCGCAGGCGCCGGCGGCGCGTCGCGAAGCAGCCGTACCGGGGCCCAGTGCCCCGAGGCAATCGTTGCACCGACGTTGGCGATTTGCAGCGGCGTCGCCGCCACCTCGCCTTGCCCGATCGACCAGTTCCAAGGGTCAGAGCGCTCGAACCCGCGCCGCTGATTGGCGCGCAGCCAGCGCTCGGTCGGCACGACGCCCGGCGCTTCCTCGATCAGCCCCGTCCCCTGCAACCGGCCTAGCCCGAAGGTGCTGAACCAGTTGCACAGGCGCTCCGGCCCGAGCCGCCCGCCCAGCTTGTAGAAATAGATGTTGCACGAGTTCCGGATTGCGTCCTCCCCGCGCTGGCCCTCGGGCTGCCGGGCGTCGTGCGTCGTGCGATAGTCGTTGTAAATCCAGCAGCGGAACTGATTCTCCAGCTCCGGCAGCAGGTGGCCGGTGCAGTGAATACGCTCCTCCGGCGTCGTCTCGCCCTCGCTCAGCGCACCCACCAACGTAATCGCCTTGCACGTGGACCCCGGCGGATACAGCCCGCTCACCGCCCGGAAGCGCAGCGGCGTTCGCCGCGCGTCACGCACCAGCCCGTCATAGTCCTCATCAAACCGCTCGTAGCTGTAAGCGGGATAGCTCACCAGCGCCAGCACCTCGCGCGTCGCCACGTCCAGCACCACCGCCGACGCCCCGCTCGCGTAAGGAACTCCGGCCGTCGTTTCCGTCCCCTCAACCGCGTCCCGCAACGCTGCCAGGACGAACTCCTGCAGCTCCATGTCGATCGTCAGCTCTACGTCGCGGCCTGCCACCGGCTCACTGCGCTCCACCGGCGTTCCGTCCAGCTCCTCTACAATCCGCCCGCGCGTCCCGCGCAGCGTGGTTTCGGCCAGCCGCTCGACCCCGGTGATGCCGCAGCTCTCGCCGGCCCGCAACCGCCGTAGCTCGTCGCCGGCCAACGGGTCCTCCTGCTGCCGTTCGCGGCTGACCGCCCCGAGGCGTCCCAGCAGATGAACGGCGGCATCGGCATCATGCGCCACGCGCCGCGACCCGGGCGCCACGGACAACCAGGGGTACGCTTCCAGCTCCAGCCTGACCTTCAGCGCCGTCTCGTGGTCGACGTCCTCAATCAACGGGTGCATCGCCAGCAGCGGATCGCTCTCTTCGGCCACCGGCTGGTCAATCCCCGTCCGCCGCCGTACTGCCATCCGGATTCGCGCCACCTGCTGGCGGATCTCCTCGCCGCGCTCGATGAACTCGGAAACCGGGCGGCCCGTCAGCTCGGAGAGCCGCTGCCAGGTGGCCGCGATTTGCAGCCGCAGCCGCCCGGCGATCTCGTCCAGCGACATCGATTCGGGATACTCGCCGCGCCGCCGCAGCTCACGCGCCAGTGCGTGCAGGTATTCGCTGCTCTGCCCGGTCAGGACCGCGAAATGTACGCTGATATCGAACGAAGGCTCATGGCTGACCAGGACGCGTCCGTTGCGGTCCAGGATGCTGCCCCGCGGCGCCCGCAGATAACGCACCGGCTGCGTCAACATACGCGCGGCCAGATCGCGGTATTCCTCGGCGTGCAGCGCCTGGATGTCGACCAGGCGGGCGATCAGCGCGCAGGCCAAGGCGGTCAGCAAAATCCAGAACCAGGTCAGGCGTCTGCGGAACATGACGTCCTTGTCGTTCCTTCTCCGCCGGCTTCCTGCGCTTCGGCTCTCTTCGGCTTCGCTCTGCGCGGCTCAGGCCCGCCTGCGCGTGCTCGGGGCCAGGCACGCAGTATACCCCGCCGTTGCGGAGGCTACACGCAGGTAACGTGCGTCCCGCCTTAGTTACCTGATCGGTCGATCGCCTAATCGCTATAATGCCCGCCTATACGCAGCGGACGCTCTCAAGAGCCGCAGCGAGCCTTGGAGGCCACTCATGCTGTTTCAGTTTCCGCGTGTCGTTCGCGACCGTTTTTTGACCGCCTGCCTGCCCGCCGTCGCCCTGTTCGCTCTGCTATGGGCCGCGCCGGCTCGCGCGGAGGATGGCGACGCGCTGGCCATCGTCAATGGTCAGCCGATCTCGCGCAAGCAGGTGGTCGACAAGTTGATCGAAACTCACGGACTGGCGGTGCTGCAGCAGATGATCGCGCTTGACCTGGCCAAACAGGAGTCGCAGCGTCGCGGCCTGACGGTGACTCCCGCGGATATCCAGGCCCAGTTCGACCGGGCGCTCGAGGAAATCGTGCCCACCAGCGATTCCCGGGGCGTCACGCTCACGTCCGAAAGCAAGCAACAGGCCCTGCAGGCCATTCTCCAGCAACGCTGCCTGACGCTGCCCGAGTTCATGATCGCCATGGAGCGCAACGCCCACCTGCGCAAGCTGGTCGAGGCCGAATTCACCGTCGACGAGGCCACCTTGCGCGAGGAGTTTGCCCGGCTCTACGGCGAGAAGGTCCAAGTGCGGCATATCCAGGTCGCCGCCGGCGATATGCGGGCGCTGAACGAGGCCCTCGATCAACTCGGCCGCGGAGTCGATTTCGCCGACGTCGCTCGGGGCATCAGCATCAATCAGGACACGGCCGCCCGCGGCGGGCTGATGGAGCCGTTCACGTTCACCGACAAGGACATTCCGGCCGCCCTGCGCGATTACGCCTTCTCACTGTCGGTGGGCCAGGTGTCAGCACCGCTGCAAACCGGTCAATACGTTCACATCCTCAAGCTGGAAGGCCGAATTCCGCCGACGGACGTCACGCTGGACGATGTGCGGCAGGACGTTGAGCGGCAGTTACGCGCGCGGGTCGAGCGGAAGAAGATGAACGAAATGATCACGCGGCTGTATCAGCAGGCCAAGATCCGCGTGCTCGACCCGCAACTGAAAGACGATTTCGAGAAACTGCTGGACGACTTCAAATCCGGCCGGGCAACTTCACCCTGAGTCAGCTTTGTCGGCCGCGGTGAGCGGGGCGGCGCCCGCCAGCGGCGCGGGGTGCGCGAGGGCCGCGCCGATGCGATCGACGAGCACCTGGGCGGTGTACGGTTTGGGGACGAAGCCGGCGGCGCCGCTGTCGCGCAAACGAGCCAAAGTTTCTTCCTCGCCAAAGCCGCTGGATAGCAGCACGCGTGCATCCGAGCGTATGGCCAGGATTTCTTCCAGTACGGCCTCGCCCCCAATGCCCGGCATGGTCATGTCCAGCAGCACGACCGAGATATCGGCGGCGCAGCGGCGGAACTGCTCGATGCCGGCGGCGCCGTCTTTGGCCAGCAGGACCCGCGCGCCGCGCGACTCCAGCACGGCTTGCACGACCTCTCGGATGTCCTCTTCGTCATCGATTACCAGGATGGTTGCTCCGGCCGGGAGTTCGGTCACGGGCTCGCGCGGAGGTCTGAGGCCGGCGTCGGCTGCGGCCGGCGGGAAGAGCAGTGTGAAAGTCGTGCCCTGTCCTGGGGCACTGATGACGCGTACCGCGCCGCCATGCGAGCGCACGATGCCCAGCAGCGCCGACAGGCCGAGACCGCGTCCGGTCGCCTTGGTCGTGAAGAAGGGGTCGAAGATGCGCGCCAGCACGGCGGGGCTCATGCCACATCCGGTGTCGGCGACCTCCAGGCAAACGTAGTCACCCGGAGCGAGGGAGTTGCCGATGTAATCAGCCGCCAGCTCCGCGGCCGACAGTGTTCGCAGCGAGGTGCGCGCCGAGACTGTTCCGGGCTGCGATCCGAGCGACTCCGCCCCGTTCATGAACAGGTTCATCAGGATTTGCTGGAGCTGGCTGGCGTCACCTTCGACCAACGGCAGACCCGGCGCAAGTTGCAGCTCCACCTTGACTTGCTTTGGCAGAGCTGCTCCCACCAAGTCAACCATCTCCTCCACGAGCGCATTCAGCTCCAGCGGCTGCACGTCGTAGCGGGCACGGCCGGCGTAAGCCAGCATTTGCCGGGTTAGCTCCGAAGCCCGCCGCCCGGACTTGATGATTTTGTTCAGGAAGGCGCACGCCTCGGAGTCCGGAGGTAAACGCTCCATGGCCAGTGAGGCGTTGCACAGCACGGCCAGCAGCAGATTGTTGAAATCATGCGCCAGACCGCCGGCCAGCATCCCCAGGCTTTCCAGTTTCTGGCTTTGCTGAATGCGGGCTTCGAGCTGCCGCCGCTCGTTCTCGGCGCGTTTGCGCTCGCTCGTGTCACGGAAGACCACCACCGCGCCGGTGAGCTGTCCGTGTTGCCGAATGGGCGAGCTGATGAAATCGACCGTCAACTCCGTCCCGTCTTTTCGCCGGAACAGCGCATCCACGCCTTGCCGCACGATGCCCCCGCGGACGGCCTCGCATATCGGGCAGCCCTCGGCCAGCATTGGCGCCGGCTGCGCCTGGCCCCGGCGCATCAAGTCGTGAGCGCACATTCCGATCAGCTCGTGCACCTCCCAGCCGAGCATGCGAGCCGCGGCGGGGTTGGCGAAGCTGATCCGGCCGTCGAGGTCCACCCCGTAAATGCCCTCCGCGGCGCAGTCGAGAATCTGCTTATTCTGCCGGCTGAGTTGCTCGAGGCGCTCCTGGTCGCGCAGCCGTTCAGTCACATCGCGCGCGAAGCCCACCAGGATTTTGCGGTCATCGTCGCGCAGCACGATGACGCTGGTCTCCAGGCGAATGATGTGCCCGTCGCGATGCCGGTGCGCCGTGGCGAATTGGTGCAGACCGGTGCGCATCGGGCTCACATCGGCGCGGCGATTGGCCGGCTCCTTCACCTCCAGGTCGGTGATCTTCATCTGCAGCAGCTCGTCCGGGCTATAGCCGGTCATGCGGCAGAACGAGTCATTCACCTCCACAAAGCGGTAGTTCTCATCCACGACGAAGAAACCGTCCATGGCGCTCCGCAGAATGGCGCGGTTGCGCATGGCCAGCTTGCCGGCGCGCGTGGCGGACACCTCCTGGTCGGTGCAATCGCGCAGCCAGACGGCCGCTTCATCCTGGGCATTCGGCAGCGGAACGATCTGCGCCATGATCGAACGCCCGTCCACCAGCATGCGCTGGGAACCCGGCTGACGCTGCTTGATGGCAACGGCTACCTTCTCATGCAACGCGGCGTGCTCCGGCTCAGGCAGCTTGTCCAGCAGCGCCGCGGCCTCGCCATGATCGTTGCCCGAGTGGTTCTTGGCTCGCCGCCCCTTGGAATCGAGCACAATCACTGGATCGGGAATGGCGCTTAAGAGATCCTTCAACTGTTGAATCTGCCGGCTCTCGACCCCGCTCTTGCGCACGGCCCGCAGCCGCCGCAGCTCGAGCAGCACCAGCACGATTACCCCCAGGACGGCCACATTCAGCAGGATTAGCAGCACTATCGGGAACATAGCTGAGCTCGCTCACGAAGCGCCCGCTAGGCGGGCTCGGTAGCTTCTGAATCCGCAGTCTGCGATCCGCTCGGCTGGGCGGTGCGGGCCTGAAGCAGACATTCGTCGGCCTCACGCACGCGCCCCGACAGCCGCAGAGCCTCGGCCTTCTGTCGCCAGGCGGCCGCTTCCATTGTGCGATTGGCGTGCCGCCGCGCCAACTCGATCTTCTTTTCGGCGCAGCGCACCGCCTCGGCATAGTCGCCCAAACGCAGGTTCATTTCGGCCATGTACTCGTAGGTAATGGTGCGTGCGTTCCAGAAGGACGTGCCTTCGAGCGTGTTTAGTGCCAGCGCGAACTCGTTCTTGGCGCTGGCGAACTGCCCTTCAAGCGACGCACAGCGTCCCAAATGCATGTGGGAGATGCCCGTGTTTGTGCGGTCGCCGATCTCCTGGGCCAGCGTCAAGGCGCGTTGGTAATAGTCGCGCGCCTCGGCGTAGCGCTGCTGATCCAGCAGCAGGTTGCCTAAACCGTTGTACGGGCCAATGAGCGGCGCCAGGGCTCCAAACCCCTTGCATACGTCCACGGCCCGGCGAAAGGCCGCCTCGGCCTCCTCGCTGCGCCCCAGTCGTGCCAAGGCAAAGCCGGCGTTGTTGTAAATCTGCGCCCGCTCCGCCTCGAGCCCCAGACCCTCGGCGATCACCGCCGCTTCCGCGTACAGTTGCTGGGCCTGCTCGTACTCCCCTTTCAAGTAGTACATGACTCCCATGTTGGCCTTGGCTTCGACCAGCAGTTGTTTGTCGCCGCGCTGTTCGGCCAGGCTCGTGATCTGCCGGTGGTACTTGCCCGCCTCCTCGTATCGGCCCAGCCGAGCGCTGCATGCACTGAGGTATTGCAAGGCTTCGATGAAGTTGGCGTCTTCCTCAATTACGTCGCGCACTAGGCGAATCGCGGTTTCGTAATCTCCTTGCAGGTAGGCCTGCTTGCCGCGCGTGAACTTCTCACGTGTTTCCAGGGCGACGGCGGGCAGCGCAGCCTCCACGCCGGCCGCGCCCGGATTCAACTGCAACAGCTCGGCCAGCCGTCCAAACAGCACACTTTGCAATTCCACCATGCGCGAAAGCGGCCCCTGGAAGGGACCGATCCGCTCGGGTTGCGGCATGGAGCGCCGCAAAACGTCCGCCCAAAAACAGATCGACTCTTGTCCGCGCCGAAAACGGCCGGTCACGATGGTGCCGGCCCCGACCACGCGCCCGGCCGCCAGAAGCTGCGCGCCCAAACCACCCACGGCGGCTATCTCCGGCCGCTGCAGTACGGCCCGCAACTGTTCGTGATCGGCGACGTACGTTCCCGGGATGCGCGAGAGTTCGCGAGCCAGCGTGTCGGCCAAGGCGAACCCCAGCCAGTCCTCCGCACCTTCGCCGGATTCGTTCTCAAAGGGCAAAACGGCCAAGCCGCGCGGCTGGACGCCGTTGCTCGAAACTGGGGGGGCGACGACCGTGGCCGGCTGCTGTTGTGGCCGGGCCAGGTGGTTTCGCAGCGCCTCGGCCGAGGCGAAGCGCTGCGCCGGGTCATTTGCCAGTAGCGTCAGGATCGCTTTGATGAACCAGGCCGGTACATTGGCGGGCGCCTGCTCGGGCCACTGCACGGGCCGCGTCTGCGTGTTGATAAGCGTCGCGAACACACTCTCGCTGGCGAAGGGACGCTTGCCGGTCACGGCGTGGTAGAGCGTAGCGCCCAGCGAGAAGAGGTCGGCCCGGGCGTCGACCGTCGCTCCCGGTATCAACATTTCCGGAGCCGCATAGGCCAGTGTTCCGACCGCGCCCGGGCTGTTTGAGCTACCCGCGCGGCGCGAAGCCATGCCGGCCACGCCCAAATCCGAGATGCGCAGCCGGCCATCAGCCCCGAGCAGCAGGTTGGCCGGTTTGATGTCGCGATGTAGCAATCCGGCATTGTGGATCGCCATCAGCCCGGTAGCGGAGTCGATGGCCAGCCCGGCCGCCTGTTGCCAGCAGAGCGAGACGCCGTTCTCGATGAGTGTTGCCAGATCAATCCCATCCACGTACTCCATTACGAAGTACCAGACGTCGTTAATCACGTCACAATCGAGAACGCGGACGACGTGCGGATTGTTGACACGAAATCCCGCCCGAGCCTCATAGCGGAGACGCTGGACCGCCGAATCGGAGGCGTCGCGAATTCGTTGCGGCAGAATCTTCAGGACGCAGGGATGATTCAGAAACTCATGCTCGGCAAAGTACGTGACTCCGTGGGCCCCGTGGCCGATGACGTCCACCAGGCGGTATCGTTCCCGGAGCACGTTTCCGGGCGCGACGTCACCGAAACCCTCGAGCAGGGCCGCGGCGCCAGTCGGCATGGGAAGTCTACTTAAAGGTTGAACAAACTCGCAGACCGCACAACGGCAAACCCTGGGGCATACAAGAGCTAATCGCCGCGATTCACCGCAGTGGACACAGCGCACCGGTTCGGGCGGATTGTTGGGAAGAGCAGTGTCGCGGCCTTCTGTGTGCGTCAACTGAACTCTCTCAAAAATCTCTGGATTTCAGTATTGACATTCGAATGCGAGCCGGCTACATTTGCGTCTTAAGCGAGGAGTTTTTAGGTTTCGTGGCCGAGTTTTCCTGGCGCGCCAAATTAGCGTCGTCAGGGCACTGATTACTCCCAGGCGCTTTCGGCGCTTCGAGGACCGCAGTGTACCGGGTCGGCAGCACGCCGCAAGCGCCGAGCGCAGCGTTTTCGGTATCCATCGGCTCTCATTTCAGAGGAGAAAATCATGGACGTGTTCGTGATGCTATTGGAAGCCGGATTCGAAGTGATCGCCGCAATCGCTGGTTTCATTGACACGATCACCTGCTAGGCGAAGGACCGCACTACAATGATCGAAGTAATTACTGAGATTGACGATCTGACCATCGAGTCGCGTTAAGGCGACCGAATCCCCAGCCAAGCGGCTCCCGCGGAAGTGCCCGGCTACGGGCCGTGGTTACTTGCGGCTTAGGGAGCTGCTCAACGGGGGCCAGGGAATTCGCGGGCCCGGCTACTGCTCGTCCGCAAGTTACCTTTGCTCGCTTCAGAAAGCGCCGACGCTTACCAGACCGGCAGTATTGTAGTTTCGAACCGTCCGGTTCGTCGCTTGCTTCAGCCGGTAGCGGCAATCACGACTGACGATGTGCATGGAGGGTCACGCCGGGGGAACCTTGTCGTGCGATTGCCGTCGGGGCCTGATATTCAACCACCAAAGTGGAGCCGAAACGGGGGAAAGCGCCTGCGGCCTGCGGTTCCGTACCCACTGCTCGCTCCAGGGATTAGGACTCGGATTCGACATGAACACGATGGAGCAGCGAGCGGGGCTGGCGCCACGAAGCGCCGGCCCCATCATGGCCTCGCGCAAAATTGACGATCAGCCACCCGAGAGAATCAGCACGAACGGATCAATGTCGAATGCGTTGACGGAACCGTCGTTGTTGGCATCCGCGTTGTGTACGCCGCAGCCGGCGTAGCCGCTGGCGTATGCGGCGGGGCTGGTGAGGACAGCACAACGGGTCGTCCGTGACAGTGGGAACGTGGGAAAGTGGGAAGGTGTCGGCGGCCGTTCCTGGACGCCACCGCGCGGCGTTAATTTCCGGGCACGGCCCTGTGGCCGCCCGCGTTGGGTTTGATTCGTGACGGCTTTATAGCTACCCTGTGCGAACGCTGCACAAACTCGACGGCCCCCTCGGGTGGCTTGGCGTTGGAGCTCCCCCTAGCGGCTGATCGGGGCGGCAACAGGCTTCAAGCTGAGGAGCGCTCGTGGACACTTTGCTAGATCGCTTTCTACGTTACGTAAAAGTTGAAACGACGGCGGTTGAGGACACCGACAAATACCCAAGCTCGCCCGGACAGCTCGAGCTCGGCCGGATGCTCGCCGATGAGATGCGGGCCATCGGTCTGAGTGACGTAAGTATCAGCGAGGCCGGCATAGTTATGGGAACTGTGCCGGGCACTGTCCGCGGCGCTCCCACAATCGCCTGGCTCGCACACCAGGACACTTCTCCGGAGTCCTGCGCCAAGGACGTGAAGCCCAACATTATCAAAAACTACGACGGTCAGGACATTGTTCTCCCCGGCGACAAAACGAAGGTCATCAAGGTGGCTGAGACCGACGGCTTGGCCGAACTCAAAGGCAAGACGCTCATCACCACCGACGGAACCACACTGCTGGGCGCCGATGACAAAGCCGGCGTCGCCGTCATCATGACCGCCGCCGAAGCACTGATGAAGGATCCCCAGCACAAACACGGCCCGGTGCGCGTCGTTTTCACCGTCGACGAGGAGGTCGGCCGCGGCACCGACAAGGTGGACATCGCCAAAATCGGAGCCACTGCCGCCTACACGCTCGATGGCGAGGCCGCAGCCGGCATTGAAAACGAAACCTTTTCGGCTGACATGGCCACCGTCACGATCACGGGCGTGAATATTCATCCCGGGTACGGCAAGGGCCGCATGGTCAACGCCCTTCGGCTGGCGGGCCAATTCCTCACGCGTCTGCCGTGGCATCGCCTGGCCCCTGAGACGACCGAAAAACGCGAGCCGTTCATGCACCCGTACGTCATCGAAGGCGGCGTGCCTGAGGCGAAGATTCGCATTCTGCTGCGCAGTTTCGAAACGGCCGAACTGGCCGAGCTTGCCAAGATGCTTCAGACGATCGCCGCCACGCTGGAGGCCGAGCACCCGCGCGCCAAGATCAACGTTGAGGTAAAGAAGCAGTACCGCAACATGCGCGAGCACCTGGAGAAAGAGCCCCGGGCGGTCAAGCTGGCGGTCGAGGCCTACCGCCGCATCGGCGTCCAGCCGCGGTACCAGTCGATTCGTGGCGGCACGGATGGCTCGCGGCTCAGCGAGATGGGTTTGCCGACGCCGAACCTTTCGTGCGGGATGCACAATTTCCACTCGCCCCTGGAGTTCGCGTGCCTGGAGGAGATGGAAACCGCGGTAAAGGCATTGGTCGAGTTGGCCCGCTTGTGGGGCGAACAGAAGTAGTCGCGATAGCCCAACGGATCGTAAGCATTCACGGAGTCCCCAAAAATTCGGTCTGGGCGACACGTACATAGCCCTATCCGAAAATGGGATGTTGAGCCGCCGCTGGAGACCGGCGAGTACGCCTGCCGCCCGTTGCGTGTCTCTTGTGAAAATCCCAGAATGCTTGGTGGTATGTGGGCGGAAAGAAGGAGACGGCCGGGCGGATGTCAGTCGAAGGAACCGCAGTGAGCACGCAAGCCCAGCGTGTGCGAGCGGAACAGCGGCCGCCCGCCGGAACGTCGCGCGCTGAAAAACAACTGAGTTGGTGGGTGCGCGGCAAGTTCGGGCTGGTGCGCTGGTTCCTGTTCGCGTGGGCGCGCCTGTTCAGCCTTAAAGGGCTCTATCTGTTCGGTTGCTGGTTTGCGACGGCGGAGTACCTGATTAACTTCAAACGCCGGCGGCGCTACTGGCGCGAGCTGCAGGGGGTCTTTCCGGAAGGAATCTCGCGTTCGCGCGGCCGGGCCATAATTCACCGCTATTTTCAGCGCACCCGTTGCGACAAGCTGTATTACCTGATCTTCGACCGGCTGCCGCGCGACAAGATCATGCGCCGCATCAAATTTCAGGGCCGCGAGCACGTGGACGCGGCCCTGGCCCGCGGCAACAGCCTGTATACCATGCTCAGCCACAACGGCTCGCACCATATCGCGGGGCTGCTGATGGCTCTGTGCGGCTACCGCGTCGCCGGCATTCGCGACCGGAACGAGGGTGCGATCCGCGTGTACGTGCAGGAGCGCTACGCCGAGACTTTCCCGGAGTACGCGGCCATCCGGGTGCTGTACGCGGATTCGTTCCCACGCGAGATTTACCGCTGCTTCCAGGAAAACCGGGTGGTCGGCAGTGCGCTGGATGTCAGCCGCGTGCGCGGCCTGACGCTGAAGACCTGCCCGGTAAAGATTTTCGGCGAACAACGCGAGTTTCTGACCGGCACGCTGCAGATCGCCCTGCGCTGCCGGGCGACGGTGTGCCAGGCGTTTGTCGTTTCGCGCCCGAATTTCTATTTCCGGCTGATCGCGTGCCCGCCCTTGTACGTTCCGGGCGAGGGCGAGTCCGAAGAGAGCCCGGAGCTGATCCAGCGCATCATGCAACAGTATGCTGACGGTATCGCGGCGCACGTGCGGGAACATCCGGACCATCTCAGCCGAGTCTGACCCGGGCGCTGAATGTCGTTGCCGCAAACCACTTCAGTAATCACTGGAGGACGGTGACTGGTGAGAGCAGCCGTGCAGCGCGTCAGTCAGGCCGGCGTGACCGTGGCCGGCGAGGTCGTCGCACGGATCGGGCCGGGGCTGCTGGTCTACGCCGCCGCGGCCCCCGACGATTCGGCCGACGACGTTCGCTACACGGCCGAGAAGCTGGCCCACCTGCGCATTTTCCCGGATGAGGCCGGGAAGATGAACCTTGATGTGACGCAGGTTAAGGGGGACGTGCTGCTGGTCAGCGCGTTTACCGTCTATGCCGACGCGCGTAAGGGGCGGCGGCCGTCGTTCGATGCTTCCGCCAGCGGCGAAGTGGCCGAACCGCTTATCAGCGCGCTGGCCGGCGCGCTCCGCGGCTTCGGACTGACGGTCGGGAACGGCCGCTTCGGAGCGCATATGCTGGTCGAATCGGTCAATGACGGGCCGATCTGCATCCTACTAGACTCGCGCCGCACCTTCTGAGCAGAGCCGGGGCGCGGGGCGAGCTGAGCAGAGCCGGGGCGTGTCGCCCCGGAATACCTCTGCTACTTGCCAGCCGCCGTAACCAGAGCCATCAGTCCGCGCAGGTTCTCGAACTCGTAGTCCGGCACATGGTTGCCCACATCGTGAATGCGGTGGGCACGGTTCACCCAACCGCTGCGCAGTCCAGCCGCCAGTGCGCCGCCTACGTCACTGTGCAATGAATCGCCCACGTGAATGACGCGATCGCGGCGCCAGCCCGTGCGTCGTAACGCTTCGGCGAATATCCGCGCCGCCGGCTTGTAGCAACGCACGTCTTCGGAGGTGACGATGTACGGAATTTCGATGCCGTGCCGCGCCAGCGCCGCTTCGATGTCCGCGCGGTCCGCATTGGAGACCAGGCAGATCGGCACCTTACACTTGCTAAGAAAGTCGAGCGCCTCCGGCTGGAGCGGCGGATCGCGCCAATAGGCCGTCAAAGCGCGGGCGAAGGGATAGGGGTCGAGGTCCACCCCCAGCTCGAGCATTGTTTCGCGCAGGGTCCGCGCCTCGACCTCAAAGAGGTTGCAGAACTGCCCGTCGTTGCAGCACTCCAGCGCCGCGAAGTAACGCACACCCCACCGAACGCTCAGCTCGACGGCCGAAAGCGGCACGCCGGTAAGCGCGACGACCTCGGCGCACACGCTCTCCACCGCCGCCCGGTCTCCGGCGGTGAGCGTGCCATACATGTCCAGGAAAACGCCGTCGAGCTCTGGCAAACTAGTCAACTTGCGTTCACGTATCGGCCTGCAACTGGCCGGCCGGCTCCACTAATCCCTCTTGATAACATGCCCGACGTACATATCCACCATCAGCAGTGACGGGCCCGCGAGCTTCGCCACGTCGCGCAGCCGCAACATCGAGGCGACCTCTTCCACTTGCTCCTCGACGAACCAGTTCAGGAACGCGCGCGTCGCGTAGTCCTTTTCGCCGTCGGCCAGCTCTACCAGGCTGTGTATTTGCGCCGTCACGCGCCGCTCGTGCTCCAGGGCCGCTTCAATGGCCGCCAGCACCGAATCCCACGCGTGCGGCGGCTGCGGGACGCCCTGCAGCTTTACCGTCCCCTCGGCTTCCAGCAGGTAATCCAGAATTTTCAGCGCGTGCCCGCGCTCCTCATCCGCCTGCTTGCGGAAATACGTAGCAAGCTGCGAAAGGCCGAGCCCGTCAAACATGCAGGCCATCGACAAATAGGTGTGCTCGGCGTTGAACTCGTTTGTAATCTGCTCGTTCAGTTTGGCATTCATCGGCTCGGATATTGCCATCTCTCGCCCTTTCAAATAACGGGAGTTTAACCCTGCGTCGTCCGCGACCTGCCACTCGCCGCGCGGTCGCGCGTAACCTTTTCCGACAGGCGATTCTATGACGTTACTGTTGGTTCAGCCAATTCATTTGCGACGGCCGATGTGGGCGACCATAAGTCGCGTGCGGGCAGCGACTTGCGCCGGTCTCGCGCGAGCGGAACATGTGATGGCGGCCGTGACGCCGGACTGTCAATGTCCGTGCGCGCTCCCGGCGGCGCCTGCCCGCAGTTGTCCAACGCGCGCCGGTCGGCTGTGCAAGTGACTTGGCCAGCGGATGCCGGGTGCGGTGCGCCTGATGCGCTCGGCTGCTTCTGGTCGCGCCGGCGGCTGCACTCAACGGCAGTCGGAGAAAGGAATTCTCTCGCCCCGGCGTCGAAAGTTGTGAAAAACACGCCACTGTTGCAACGCTCGCCCTTCCTCGACCGGCCATGCGATGTAATACTAACAGGATCGGCGGCCGACCGGCGCGGCAGGCCGGGTCGATTGTGGGCAAGGAGATCACATGAGAGTTGGATTGAGAGCTATTCTGTGCGGTCCTGTTGCAGCGTTGCTGGTAGCGGCGGCGGTCTGTCCGGCGCAAGCAGCCGGAATCGAGCAATTCAAGTTGGCCGGCGCCATTCCGGTGGACGCCACCATGGCCGTCTATTGCCGCGATCATGCGGGCCGGGAGTTCATCGAAGCGCAGTTGCAGCGCGTTTGGAAAACAGTCGAAGCCCAGCACTTTGACAGGGAACTGCGGATTCTGATCAAGTCGTTGTACGAGTCCGGTACGGTGCCGGTGGACGAGGCCGAGCGGCAAAAGCGCGACGAAGCATTCGAGGCGCAATGGCAGCGCTTCGACGCGCTTTTGAAGGCGGTGACATGGTCCGACCTGTTTCAACGCGAAGCCGCTTTCGGCATCAAGATCGGTTTCCCGACGCCCGAATTCGTCGTGATGGGAATGGGACCGCCGGAGCGAACCGCGGCAAACTTCGCCGGGTTGGAGGCGATCCTGGCGGCATTGGTCAGCTTCGCGCCCGAAGGGGCCTTGGTATCGTCGCGGCAGGGGGAAGGCGAAGCGGTCGTCCTCACGGTTGCGCTGGGCCCGGATTCGCCGCTGCCCTTAAGTCTGATGCTGGCGCGGCAAAAGGACGTGTTGATGCTGGGCTTCGGGCAGGTCATGCCCGAGCAAGCTCTGGCGTTACTGCGTGGCGAGCCGGGCCAGACACTGGCGTCGACGGAGCGCTTTCAGTCGGCGCTCAAACACCTCTCGCCCCCGACCGATTCGGTTTTCTTTCTTGATATGACGCGGCTGCTGGGGCAGTTGCGCGGGATGATCGATGCGGCTATCGGAATGGCGGGCCCGGCCGGCGAGCAGCTAGATCCCATGCAACGGGCGCTGCCGGGTAAGTTAGTGGACGCCTTCGACATAGTTGATTACATCGTAACCGTATCTGACACGCAGGGCATGAAGAGCACCACCGAAAGCTGGGTGCAACTGCTCCCGAATGCCGAAAGCAAACCGCTATACCCGGTGGTCTTCGGAAACCGGGCGATCAACGAGCCGCTCAAGTTCATTCCCGAGACTGCTCAAGATTTCAGCGTGTGGGCGGGATTCAACCTGAAGGCGGCTTACGATGCGATCATCACGTTCGTGCGCGACAATGTGCCGAACGGCACGGAACTGCTGACACAATGGGAGACGACCAAAACCACGCTGCCGTTTGACATTGAGCAGGACGTCCTAAGCTGGGTCGGCGGGTCGATGATTACGTTTTCTCTACCGGCCGAGACGGCGTACAAGCCGGGCGGCTGGTTCTTCGCGACCAATGTGACTGACGAGGCCAAGGCTCAGGAGAGCTTGACCCGGCTCTTCGATTGGCTCGATCCGTACCTCAGGGAGCGGCAGAACGGCGCGCTGCGCGACGCCGAGGTTGAGGGCGCCACCGGGTTTAAGACCATCGTTCACCCGATGTTGATAGTCATGGGCAGTGCCGGCCAACCGACCATCGGCATAGCCGAGGGCCAGCTCATCGTCGCCTCCGGTCCGAAAGTGATCTCGACCGCGTTGGCCACGGCCAAGGGCGAATCGCCGAATTTCTCGAAGAACGAGCGCTTCCTGAAGGAGGGGCTGCGGCTTCCACCGGACGTCTGGGCCGCCAGCTTCAGCGACTTGACCAAGCTTGGCGAACAGTGGGGTCAGGCGCTCAAGATGGTGCCGATGATGGGCATGTTCATGCCGTCGATGGGGCAGACCCCCGCGGGACGCGCGCTGATGTCGGCCGCCAGCAAATTGGGCAACGTGGTTCAGGAGATCAATTTCCTCGAGTCATCGTCCTCGGCCTCCACGTTCGACGGTAAAGCCGTTCACGGTAGGGCCGTGTTGAATTATCGCGAGCCGCCGCCGCCGCAGACCCAGCCGGCTCCCGTCGAGGAAGAACCGCCGGCTACAGAAGAGCCGGTGGCCGGCAGCAAGTCTTAGGCAATTGGCCTGAGCATAGGCTCGGGCGAGGATTTCGGTGGGCCGGCGGCATTCCGGGGCGAGCCGCCGGTCGCCGAGGCAACGGCAGTTCCGGCCGGCTACACCGCGCCTTCGCCCGGCTTCAAGACAACGCCTAGCGGGACAACGCCTGACGGGCGATTTCCAGCGGCTCGTCGGAAACGCGATCGGCGCCGGCCGCCTCCAAGTCTGCCCGCGTGCGAAATCCCCAGGTAACGCCAATCGATACGGCCCCCGCACGGTGGGCCGTTTCCACATCCGTGGGGGTGTCGCCGATGAACCAGACTTGTTGTGGCTGCACCTGCATTCGTTCGCAGAGGCGCAGGGCGTACAGCGGGTTCGGCTTTCGCAGGTCTTCTTCGACGTAGCCTTGGATGGCGTCGAAGCTGTCAGGCCAGAAGGCGCGGACGACGCGCACCGTCAGCTCATGCGGCTTATTGGACAGGACGGCCAGCCGCAGGCCGGCAGCCCGCAACTGCTGGACGAGGGCGTCAACCTCGCGGTAGGGGCGCGTGTGCAGGAGCGGCCGGGTCCGGTAACGAGCGCGGGCTAGCTCGGTGAGTCTGGCGGCCAGCAGGGGGTTCGTGTCGCCCAGGAGACGCTGCGCCAGCGTGGGAATGCCCTCGCCCACGAGATAGCGATAATCTTCCACGGGGCGCGGCGGTAGTCCCAAGAGTGCCAAACACTCGTTCAGGGACTCGGCAATGTCCTGTAACGAATCGACCAAAGTACCGTCCAGGTCGAAAATGCATGCTGACGGTCCGTTCGGGGCCATACATCTCCTCAGCCAAAGGCTCTGCAACCCTGAGACCGAATAACAGTATAATGCCGATAGTGACCTGCGCATTGGCGGGCGGGTCACCGACCGCGAGTGATTGGAGCACAAGCATGTTTCTTCGGACCCCGGGCAAACTGCTGTTGGTGGTTGCGCTGGCGGCCTCGGCTGGAGTCGTGCCGGCCAGATCGCAAAGCACCGAGCGTAGCGCCAGGAGCTTCGCCAGCCTGATTAATGTCGATGCTTTGATCGACAACTATCTGCGCTTTGTGGCCCGGAAATACAACCTGACGGAAGAGCAGGATCAATACACCGAGCAACTGGTGCGGGCGCGGGTCGATGACTTTTTGAGCCGGCATTACGACGAGTTGGCAGACCTGGTGGACAAGCTCGTCACGGTGCGCAACGGCGGCGATGTGGCGCCCGAAGAACTGATCGAGTGGGGACAGCGCGTGCAGCCGTTATACATCGAGGCCAAAGGCATAATTATCCAAACCAACGATGAATGGCGCGGCATTCTGACCGAAGAACAGCGCCAGATGCACGACGAGGACGTGCGGCTCATGTGGGAGAGTTTCGCTACGACCGAGGACCAGCTCTCGCGTTTGACCGCCGGCCAAATGAGCGTTGAGGAATTCCGCAATCCGCGCATGGCGCGCCAGGGGCGGTCGCAGGCTGCGCAAGTCCAGCCGATTGCCGGGGTCACCACTTCGACGGAACGCGCCGGTTCGGCGGCCCGGCAGGCTAAGGCGCCCAGCGCGGCCGGCCAAGCTGACCAAGGAGTCAGCCAGAAGCGAGCCGTCGCCAAAGGGGCCGCGGGCGGGGCCGCAGCAGGACGCTCGTCGGCCACCCCGGTGCCGGATCGCGGCTCGAAACGCACGCCGGGTAAACGTTCGGCAGCGGGTGCATCGAGCGCGGATCAATGGGAGCAGTATGTACGGCAGTTCATCGAACGCTACGCGCTTACGGAAGAGCAGGCCAGCCGCGCGAACAAGATCCTGAAAAGCTGCCAATCGCAGCGAGACCGCTTGATGCGCAACCGCGCGGAACAGCTCGAAAAGCTCGACCGCCAGGAGCAGGCCCTGCGTACTTCGGATAACCCCAATAAGGCCAAAGAGCAGGCGGAGATAACCGCGCAGCGCGCCAAGCTGATGGCCCCGATCGACAGCATCTTTGACAAGCAGCTTAAGCCGCGGCTGGAGAAAATTCCCACGCGCGCTCAGCGCGAAGCTGCCGAAAAGGCGCCTGCGGCCGGCCGGACAACCCCGGGCAAGCCCGCGAGTGTGGTTCCCGGCGGGAGCGCAGCACCACGGGCCGGGAAGCCCGCTGTGCCACCCAAGAAGCCGATGCCCGGCCCGCCGCCCGAGTTTGAGGGACCTTCCGATAATCCCGATGAGGAAGAAGGAGAGTACGAGGAGGAGGGGGAAAATAAGTAGGGGAAACACGGTGGTCTGACTGCCGGCTGGGGTCGGGGTAGCCCCGTACCCGCCGACGGGTCACGTCAAGTCTCGGAAAGAGCGGGCGGCAAAACTCCGCCGCACGGCAGAATCACTCCCAGAGAACGGCCGATAGTAGGTATTGGAGCGGACGCCGCGCCGAACTGTGCGGCCTGTCCGCTTCAAACAAGACCGCACAAGGAGAGAGCATAATGCGAGCTTGCTTGAGGCGTGGCCGGATGTGGCTGCTCTGTACGGCGATCGGCGGGGTGGCAGTGTTGCAAGGTTGCGACGCGAGCGTGCGAGCGGACGTGCTGAGCGGGGTCGGATCGGCAGCCACCGGACTGGCGACCACCTTCATTAACGCTTTCTTCACAGGATTGATAAACAAGCAAGCGGATGACGCGCCCGTCGTGCAAACGTTCGATCAGTCCGCGTTGCCGATTTTCTGCTAAACGCCAGTTTAAAAGCCTCGGGGGACGGAGCCGGGCTGCAGGCGCGCATCTAGTGATCGCGGATGAGGCGCGCGTCAGGCTCACCCCGGTCTTGGGAGCTGCGCCGCGGCGCTGCCTGCGAGCTTCCCGCCGCGCAATCCCGGCGGAGAGCATCTGCCGTTCCCGTCTTGATTTACCCGAATTAAGTCCTGCACTGACCCTGGGGCCGTAACATCAGTGTGCAAGGGACCCGTTGCGTGGCGGCGGCGAGCGCCAGACATGCGCGGGCGCGGCATTGCAGCGTGAGGTGCTCCAATGGCGGCAGGCGATTTGGATGTCGGTGACCGGAACGTCCACGGTTATGGCTCTGCAAAGGTTGCCAGTACGATCAATGTACTCGCGGGAATATGGCTGATCATTTCGCCCTTCGTGCTCAGATTCTGGCACGTATCGGCGGCATCTTGGGACAACATCATCGTCGGCGTCATAGTGCTCGTGCTGGCTGCCATCCGGGTGGCGCAGCCGGCGCGCAATTTGGCGCTGAGCTGGATCAACTTGATTTTGGGCATCTGGTTGTTCATCTCGCCGTGGGTCCTGCGCTTCAGCCATGAACGGGTCGCGACGAGTAACGACGTGGTGCTTGGAATTATCGTGTTCGTCTGCGCGATCTGGAGCCTGGCGGCCAGTCCGCGTGTGGGCACACGGGGTCCCGCCTACGCGCCGTGAGACCTGCGTGCCGTGAGCGTGGGTTGAGGACTGGGACAGCACACTTGCCGGCGCATTGACCGAAGGCGCCCGCCGCTTCGGGCTGTTACGGCGACTCTGGGCAGTTGGAGAGGTGTGCGGCGGTGTAGCCGCACATCTCACCTGGTCAGAGTGAGGCGCTTTTCGGGCCAAGCACTGCTTAAAGCTGCGCTTTGAAGCCATGGCCTACGTGCTCTGTCGCACTTGCTTTGGCACACGTAATCTGAAGTGAACGGGTCGGCACTTGCAAGTCGAGCTGGGGCGGCTTAAGTTCTGAAACATGCGTTTCTGGAGTCGCATCGCGGCCTGTCTGGCTTCGCTTATGTGGGTGTGCCAGGCGGCTTGGCCGTGCTCTACTTTCTGCATACCCAATGGCGGACGGCCCGTGGTCGGGCAGAACTACGACTGGGGGTTCGGCGACGGTTTCGCGATTGTTAATCAGCGCGGCCTTTCCAAGACGGCGGCGGTTCTGGACGTGCCGGCCGGTTGGACAGCCCGGTATGGGAGCGTAACGTTCAACCAGTATGGCCGCGAGTTCCCGATCAGCGGGATGAATGAGGCCGGACTGGTGGTCGCCACGATGTGGCTTGAGGCTACGCAGTACCCCAGCCCCGACAGCCGGCCGGCGGTCAACTCGTTGCAGTGGATTCAGTATCAGCTTGATAACGCGGCGAGCGTCGATGAAGTCATTGTCAATATCGAGCGCATCCGCATCAGTCCGGTTGACCCGGCGCCGCTGCACTACCTGGTGGCGGATCGCCACGGGCAGTGCGCGGTCATAGAGTTCATCGAGGGGCAGGCGGTGTGGCGCGCGGGCCCCAACCTGCCGGCGTGGGTGCTCACCAACAGCACCTACGATGACTGCCTGGCGCATCTGAAACAGTACGCGGGTTTCGGGGGCACTGGCGCGGTTTCGCCGAGCCAGAGCTCGCTGGGCCGGTTTGCCTGGGCGGCCGACAGGCTGCGGCGATATAGAGCGCAAGAACCCGAGCGTGCGATTGAGTTTGCGTTCCGCACTCTCGCGGAGATTGCCCAGGACGGCGGCCGAGCGGGCACCCAATGGACAGTGGTCTACGACATTGCCGCCCGGCGGATTCACTTTCACACGCGCGGCCGGCCGCAGGTCCGGACGATCGAACTGGGCGAGTTGAATTTCGCGTGCGGACAGCCGGTTAGAGCGCTGAATCTGGCGGCGGCCGCGGCGGGCGACGCAACGGTGCTATTTGTTGAGTACACGAAAGACATGAACCGCAAGTTAATCGGCGACGCGTGCCGCGAGACGCCGTTCCTGAAATGCGCACCGCCGGTGCTGGTGGAAATGATGGCGGCCTATCCGGAGACGGCAATTTGTGAAGACAAGTTAAAGTAGGGGTGGATAGCGTCCTTCTCAAGCACGCGCTCAAGTGCGCGCCGGCGCCGAGCCGGTTCGTGCTGACGCCGAGTCTGCCGCGTGATGCCGCTGTGCACCGCGCGGTGCAGGCTGGTGCTTCCAGCGGCGGTGCACCCAGAGGTACTGCTCCGGCGCCTGCCGGATGGTGCCTTCCATAGCATGCGAAAAGGTCTGTGTGACCCAGCGCAGCGGATCCGCCTGCTGGTCCCATTCTTCCGGCTGGATGATCCGCTGCACGGCAATGCGATAGCGGAAACCGCGGCCGACGCGCGTCGCCGCTCCGACGATAATGGGTACGCGCTGCTGCATCGCCAGCAGGCCGATCGACTTGTAGGTCGAAGCCGGACGCCCGAAGAAGTCTACAAAAATGCCTTTGCGGCCGGCGTCCTGGTCGCCGATGAAACACAGCGTGCCGCCGGATGCAAGAATCGACTCGGCCGACTGCGTCGCGCCCTTCTTATAGAGCAGCGACAACCCGCCCGCCTGGCGCGCCCGCACCAGGTGGCGATTGACGAGCGGATTATCCAAGGGCCGCATCACCGCCACCAGCGGAATGCCCAGCCGGCAAATCGTGAAACCGAGCAGCTCGAAGTTGCCGAAATGCGCGGTAACCATTATCACTCCGCGCTCACTCAGCAGCTCGCGTATAGCCGGGCCGAGCTGATGCAACTCTACATAGCGCGCCCACGACCACTTGTTGATGATCCGCGGAGTCAGCCATAACTCCACCAGATAAAGTTGCGCGAAGTGCTCGAACGAACGCCGCGCGATCCGCCGCAGTTCCGGTTGGGTATAGCGATCGCCCAAGGAATGCCGCAGGTTCTCAAGCGCCCGCTCGCGATGCGAGCGCTTCACGAGCCACCATATCCGGCCCATCAAGCGCCCCGTCGCTAGATTCGTCTCTATCGGAAAGCAGCCGATGACGAGGCTCCAGAGTCGAAGTGCGGCATACTCCGCGGCATAGCGCAGCGCTATCAAAAGCGTAGGCGCCTCAGTCCACTCCAGCAGTCGCTGTGTTATGGCACGCCACATCACTCGCTACCGCCAGGCAAAGGCTCCGGGCCGGATGGACGGCTCGCGGCCGGCGCCGACGCGGGCTGCGCCGCCGCCAGAATGCTCATGATCTTCTGCCGCGCCTGGTCCGGAAGGCCGTCGGGGATTTTCAACTCCGGCTCCGGCCAGGGAGGCGGGACGTTTCCAAAGAGCACAAAGTGCCGCTTGAAATCGCCGTAGGGCGTTTGCAGCCAGAGATGATGGGCGGGCATGGTGCGCCCGGCCGCGGCTAGCTCCTGCTGCGCTGCGGCCAGCAGTTTCAAATAGTCTTCGAGGCGAGCCACGAGCAGAACCGGTTGCGTGCCCGAAAGCCGCGTGATGACTTCCTCGCCGATGCGGCGGGCTTCATAATCCCGATCACGACGTCCGCCTTGTTCCGCGAGCAACGCAAGTTGATCAATGACGCGCGGGAAGCGCACGTCGCCATACCAGGTTATGCGCGGCTCGTGCGTGGCGATGTCATACATGTTCGCACGCAGCGCGTGAGGCACGCGCTCGCGCAACTCGGCGGCGAAGGCCTGGAAGGGACGTTGCGACATCAGCTTGGGCATGAACTGCGGCCAGGCCCACAGCCACATCAGCCACATGGTCGCGACGATCATCCCGAAGGCCGCATTTCCGCGCCGCCGCAGATAAAGCCAGGCCGCCGTGCCGAAGCCCAAGGCCATGATCAACGCCATGCCCAGATACGCCCACAGTACGTCGCGCCATTGATATAGTTCCGCCAGTTCGAGCCGCCCGCGCAGCTCCCACCAGCGATGCAGGCCGATACCTCCCGCGATCAGGGCGACCGGCAAGAGTATGAAGACGGCCGCGACGGCCAACCGCACCAGCACCTCCGAGCGTTGGCGCTGCGGGTCAAAGAGTGCGGCCAGTTCAATCCCCAGCAGGACAAATAACGGAGGTAGCGCTGGAAGAAAGTAGCGCAGTTCTTTGCCGGTCGAGGCGGTGAAGAACACCAGCAAACTGAAGAACCACAGCGCCATAAAGAGCGTGCCGTCGCGTCTGACACCCGGCTGCCGGCGGAAGGCCCTGCCCACGGCGGCCGGTATTGACAGGCTGAACGGCAGACAATAGACGGCCACCGGCACGAGGTAAAACAGCAGGTATGCCCAACTGTCCTGCCCTTCGACGTTGGGCAGATCGCCGGTGTAGCGGTCGAGGAACTCCACCCGCCATTTGGCCAAAGCCATGCCCTGGGAATGCACGACCGCAAGCGCCCAGGGCAGCCAAGGCAACAGGAACAGCAGCAGTCCCAGCAAGTGCCAGGGACTTGCCAGAATACGCCAGCGGTTCCGCACCAGCAGATACGCCAACACCGGCAGCCCGACGGCCGCCAGCGGCATGGGCATTTTGTACAACATGCCCAGACCGGCCGCAAAATAGCCGAGCATCCACAATGCCACGCGCTTGGGACCCGGCGATTCGATTTCCGAGCCGATCCAAAGAGCCGCCAGCGAGAGCGTACACAGTGCGGCCAGGCCCAGGTCAGAGGCGGCGCGGTGCGACCACAAAAGAATCAACGCACTGGAAGCCGTGGCAAAGCCGGCGAAGATCGCCGCCCGTTGGCCGGCAATGTGGAGCGTGAGCCAGAAGACGGTCATTACCAGAACAATGGCGGCGATTGCATTCGGAATGCGGGCGCTGACTTCGTCCACTTCGGTGCCGCGCACAATACTGGTGAGCATGACCGCCCAATATGGCCCCGGCGACTTCTGCATGCGCACTTCGCCGGAAAAGCGTGGCGTCAGCCAATCGCCTGCATGGCGCATTTCGCGCGCCGTTTGCGCCACCCAGCAATCAGTGGGTTCAAAACCCGCCCCGCCGTCGAGGTCGTAGAAACTCAACAGCGCCGTCCAGCCCAACAGCGCCAGGAGCCACGCCGCAACGCCCGCTCGCAAGTGCGGAACCGGCTGAGCGGGCCCGGCTGGCGCGCCCAGGGCCGGTTCGACGGCCGCCGCGCGTCCTATCACGCCGGCCCTCCGGGCGGCTGCGGCGGGGGATTGAGGGGGGCGGCGATTGCCTGATTAACCTGATTTATGAGCTCGACGTAGTCGGCTTGCATCCGCATCAGCTCTTTCAACCGGGCGTTGCCTGCGATTTGCGCCTCGAGGTCGGCGGCCTTGTGTTTATCGGCGACTTCAATGGGCCGGCGGGACGCCTCCAGCTCGCGCAGATGATCCACGTGCCGGGCGTAATCGCGCAGCAAGGTCTGCGCCTGCTCGTCTTGCCGCACGGCCTGCTGCGCCGCCAGGTAAGCCCGCACCCGCTCGTGCCGGGCAAGCGCCTCGCCGAGTTCACGTGCCTTCTCAAGCAATTCTGTCGCCGCCTGCATCTTCGCACCTGCCGATCTATAGCGTTAACCGTGCAGTATCGACGCCTGCACACAGCCGGTATCATATCGTCGGCACTCGCGCTTGGAGAAGCCGGGCGGTAAAGGAGTTACCTGTGTCGACTACCCGGCGGAAGTTGATGGGCGCGGCCGCGGCCGCAGCGGGATTCGTTTATGAACAACCAAGCTAAGCCGGCAAAAAAGCAGGGTTCGGTGCGCGGTCCCGGCGGGCCGCTGGTCATTTCGAGCGAGAACGGGGTCAAGGCGTGCAAGCGCGCCATGGAGCTGCTGGAGGCCGGCGGCGATCCGGTCGACGCGGTCGTGGCGGGCATCAACCTGGTCGAGGACGACCCCGAAGAACACACGGTGGGTCACGGCGGCTTGCCGAACGAGGAGGGCGTCGTTGAGCTCGATGCCTGCGTGATGCACGGACCGACGCACAAGGCCGGAGCGGTAGCGGCCTTGCAGAACATCCGCCATGCCTCAAGCGTGGCACGGGCGGTCATGCAACACAGCGATCACGTACTCCTGGCGGGAGCTGGGGCGCTGCAGTTCGCCAAGGCGCATGGCTTCAAAGAGGAAGATTTGCTCACCGACGAAGCTCGGCGCATCTGGCTGCGGTGGAAGGAAAAACTTTCCGCCCGCGACGGCAGGCAGCCGGAAAATCCTAACTTCCACTACGGCACGATTACCTGCATGGCTCTGACGGCCGGGGGCGACCTCGGCGGCTGCACGAGTACGTCCGGCCTGTCGTTCAAGATGCCGGGGCGCGTCGGCGACTCTGCGAACATCGGGGCCGGCTTGTATGTGGACAACGCGGTCGGGGCCTGCGGCTCAACCGGACGTGGCGAAGCCAATGTGTTGAACTGCTCAAGTTTTCTGGTGGTTGAGCTGATGAGGCGCGGGGCCACGCCGGAGGAAGCCTGCCGGCAAGCGTTGCAGGGCGTTGCACAGCGCACCGAGGGGCGCCTACGGGACGCGGAGGGGCGGCCCGCGTACAGCCTTAAACTCTACGCCATCCGCAAGGATGGGCTTGTGGGTGGAGCGTCGTTGCGCGGCCCCGGACGCATGGTGGTCCAGAGCCGCGATGAGAGCCGTTTGGTCGACATTCCCGCGCTTTTTCCGGCCCGTCAAAAGGAATAAGCGCGGGTGGGATGCCCAAGCGCCGCGACAGCGGGGCGCGGGCATGCCGTCGTCAGTTGACCTCGCACTTGGTCATGTGTTTACCAGTCGCCCCGCACCTGACGCCGTCGGCGAGGGGCATGCCCGCGCTTACAGCTTGGGCATGGCACCAGGCCGTCAACGAGGGCATGCCCGCGCTTACAGCTTGGGCATGGCACCCGCGGTGCCGTCGCGGCACGCACCAAGCGGCGCGCACCTGTGGTCCGGGCGCTTGGACTGTAGTATTCTGCGCCAGTTTCTTGCAGTAGGAGCCGAATGTGCCCCGACACAGCGTCATTGCCCGCCCTATGGTTCGCGGCCGCGTTAGCGGCCCGGCGTTTGTCTGCCGTCAAGCCTTTTCCTTTCTGGGCGACGTCGACATGGACAGCGGCATAATCATCGCGCGCGGGCACGAGCATGAGGGCGAAACCATCGCCGGGAAAGTCATGATATATCCGGAAACCAAAGGCTCGTCCGGCGGATGCGTCGTGCTGACCGTGCTGGCGAAGCAGGGCAAGCAGCCGGCCGCCATCGTGCTCTCGAAGCCGGCAGACCCGAACATCGTCGAGGGGGCCATCGTCACCGGCGTGACGCTGGTGTGCGAACCGGCTGAGGACTTGACCGCACTCGTCCCGCATGGGGCGATGGTGACGGTAGACAGCGCGACGGGCGAAGTGTCGTGGGAGCGCAGCGGAAGCGCGTGAGGAGCGGCCTGTCCGCGAGCGGCTCCGCCGCCGCGGAAGCCGCGCCTCGGTCTCGTAACAGCGGTCCGGACCATCTGTGAGCCGGTCTATCTCAGAACGCCGATCGCCTCATGCCAAAGCTGGGCCTGCGGTTTCAAAACGGCCTGAACGCGGGCGAGTTCACGCTCGCGGGCGGAGCGGTCGGCTTGCCGCCAAAACGCGCCGTACTTGGGATTCTGAACGCCGGTGATTTTGACGGCCGCGTCGTATACGGCCGTAACCTGCCGCGGGTCATCGACGTCCACGATGGAGAGCATGTACGTGGCGGCCGGGAGGGTGAGGTTGTTCAAAGCTTCCGCCGCCATTCGATCGCGGCCGGCCAGGCTGACCAGCGTGTTAACGGCCTCCGGCGTGGACAGGACTGCCAAGGTGTCGAGGGCCTGTTTTCGCACGCTACGGTCAAGGTTGCGGCGATCCAGCACGCTGATCACTTCCTGGTCGGCGTCCAGGATCATGAATTCGCTGATCGTTCTGAGCGCGCCGTTCAACTCGGCCGGTGTCGCGGCTCCGTTCTCCAGTATTGGCCGCAGGTCGGTGCGGAAAAGACTGAGGCGGTAGCCGCGGTAAAGCTCTGAAAGGCGTCGAGCGAGGATGCGCGGGTCGGCCACATCGGAAGGGGAAACCCAGCCGATAAAGTCGCCGCGGGGCGTGAAAGCGGCCAGGAACATGCCGTATGTGGTTGGCAAGCCGGCCGATGCGAGCATTGGGAGCGTGTGGTTTGTGCGTTGCAGGCGCACGGGCACGAAGCGGTCCTGGGCAAAAGCCCGCACTATGGGATCGCGGAAGGCGATGTTTTGGGCGTCATCTATGTTACTGTCGAACGTTCCGAATTCGTCTGAGACGTTTACACCGAATACACTTCCCTGCAGATCACGCGAAGGGGGGATATAGAAGAGGAGCGGGCGGCCGGTGCGCTGCGCGAACGCAATGCCCTGAGGCATGCTGGCAATCCACTGTATTGGATTTTGTGACAACAGCGAGGGGTAGAGCTGAGACGCCGAAAACGGCGGGGACGGGGCCACCTGCACCGGGGGGAACGGGTACTGGAAAAACGCAAGCACGAAAAGGGGCGTGGCATGCATAGGCGTTATCCTCTGTGCGTGACTCGTGATTGTAGACGGGGCTGGGTGCCATGCCTAAGCCGCGTGGCGGCGCGGGCATGACTACTACGTAGTAAGAATTGCACTAGCGAGAGTGGGCCTCGGCGCCGCACGTCGGCGCGGCGCGGGGATGCCGACAGCAGTCGTTAGGTCGTTAACGAGGGCATGCCCGCGCTTACAGCTTGGGCATGGCACCCGCGTCCTGGCATGGCACCTGCGTCCTGGCATGGCACCTGCGTCACAGCTTGGGCAGGCACCCGCGTCGTTGGGCATGGCACCCGCGTTACAGCTTGAGTATGGCAGCCCCGTCACAGTTTAGGCAAGGCACCCGCGTCACTGGGATGACTGTGAGTTCATGTATGTAGCGCGGGCCCGGCTTTGCACCGGGCCCGAACTACCCCCTGTAGCTTCAGACTTGTTAGTTTCCAGTCTCCGTATTAGTTGTTAGTCGTTAGTTGTTAGTTTTGGTTCCGCAAGCGTACTTGTTAGTCCTGTTTAGTCCTGTGCTTGTTGCTTCCCAGTCAGCCTCAAACGGCGCTTAATTTGTCAACCAGCGCTGTCAGCGCTTTCGTGAGCGACCGCTTGCGCGGCTGGGCGGCGCTGGTAGCTGCGGATCAGCTCCTGCACGGCGCCCTCGACCGTCTGAGTGGGACTCCAGCCAAGTTCCGTTCGAATTTTCGTGTTATCGCCGAGGAAGACCGGCACTTGTTCGTCGTTGCCTTCGGCCGGGCACTGTTCGTTGACTTGAAGCGGGGTACGCAGCGCCTGAATCATCATCTGGACGATTTCGCCACAGGTGTGCGCCTGGCCGGAGCAGACGTTGTAGACCTCATTCGGTTTGCCGTCCTGCAGCAGGCGCTCATAAGCGCTGACCACGTCGCGGACGTGCAACAAGTCGCGACGGCATTGGAGGTCGGGCAGGGCCAGCGTATCGCCCTGAACGGCCGGGTCCCAGGAAGCCAGGCGCTGAGCTATTGAACCGAAGAAGAACGACTCGGGCTGTCCCGCACCCGTGTAGTGGAAGGTGCGTGCGATCGTCAGGTTCAAGTGATAACGCTCGTAGAAGGTATGGGCGATTGACTCGGCCGTCAGCTTCAGCTTCCCGAAAGTGCTTACCGGCTGGGGCGGCGTATCTTCGGTAAGAGGCCGGCCGTCGGCTCCGGCGTCGCCGTACACGTCGCAGGCGCTGACCAGGAGCACCCGGGCGCGTGGAGTGATGCGACGGACCGCGTCCAGGACGTTGGCCCAGGCGGTCACGATCGATTGGTAGGCTTCCAGGGGCATGTCGCTGGCGGCGTGGGGGTGGGAAAACCCGGCCAGGTGAACGACGGCGTCGGGCTTGGCACTAGCAATGGCGCGGGCAAGGTTGATGGCGTCGCTGACGTCGCACACGATGGCCTGCCCTTGCTGCCGCTCGTGAGCGAGTTTCCGGGCGCGGTTGCGAACCCCCGCCCAAACCTGGTATCCGCTCTGCCGCAGTTGCTGGGTGAGCAAGCTGCCGGCAAAGCCTTCGGCGCCGGTGACAAAAATTGTCTGCACGGGCGTATCCTCCTTTGGGGTTCAACCCGGAGCTCGTCGGCGATTTTCTGTCGGCGGGTTGCCCCGCTGTGGCACTGTTGCTGGTTGTATCGGCCAAGGATGGTGGGTGGTTGCGTAAGCCCGCAATTTGCTGATTACCGGAGCTACCGGAGTTATCAGGCTCGGTGGGCGCTCGGTTGAGGCCGGTGGCGGCGGCGGTTATTGTGCCCCCGATGCGTATAGGGCACGGCAGCCCAAGATTACGGGCGACTGGAGAGTGATTCATGACAGTCAACGACATCGTCAAAAAAGCACAAGACGAGATGAACAAGGCGGTCGAGTTCCTGAGACAGGAGTTCCGGTCGGTGCGGACGGGGCGCGCGACGCCGGCCCTGGTGGATACGTTACGCATTGACGTAGAGACTTACGGCTCGTCGATGTCGCTGAAGGAGCTGGCGAGCATCGCCGTAACGGAGGGCAACGTCATAATAATTAAGCCCTTCGACCCAAGTACATTAAAGGACATTCAGCGGGGCATCGAGAAAAGCGGACTGGGGATTAATCCGCAGAATGACGGGAAGATGATCCGCCTGCCGGTTCCGCCGCTGTCGGGCGAACGCCGCAACCAGCTTGCGAATCACATCAAGCAACTCGCGGAGCAGCAAAAGGTGGCGGTGCGCACCAGCCGGCGAGATGCCAATAAGTCCTTCGATGCGGCCAAAAAGGCCAAGACGCTGAGCGAGGACGACGTGGAGCGCGGCGAAGAGCAGGTGCAGAAGATCACCGACGAGTTCATCAAGAAAATTGACAAACTGACGGAGGAGAAGGCGAAGGAGATCATGGAGGTTTAGGCGGGCGTTACGCCGCGTCGCAGGGTTGGACCGCTGGCCTTCGCACGCCGCCCGCTCTGCTCCTGGTATCCTCCGGGGCGGCACGCCCCGGCTCTGCTCTGCACGCCCACATGCGAGCCATCTTAGCCGGGCCAGTCGCCCGTGAAGACTTCTTCGGCCGGCCCAGTCATGAAAACGTGGTTGCTGCGCTCCGGCGGGGCCACGGCTTGACCGGGGCCCGCCGCAGCGGCTGAGCCGCCCTCGCCGAGCACCGGCTCGGCCGCCACCCATTCCACCTGGAGCTCGCCGCCGGGCAATTGAGCCGTGAGGTTCCGGTCAGTCAGGTTGTTGAGCACGGCCGCCACGCCTACGGCGCAGGCGCCGGTTCCGCAGGCCTGCGTGAGCCCTGCGCCGCGTTCCCACGTAATCATGCGCACGCGGTCGCGCGCCAGGACGTGCGCGAAATGCACGTTCGTTTTCTCTGGAAAAAGCGCATGCCGCTCGATGCGCGGCCCCCAATCCGCCAGCGGCACATCTTCCAGCCGATCGGTGAAAAAGACCGCGTGCGGGTTGCCCATCGACACGCACGTAACCAGCAATGAGCGTGTGCCCACCGCCAGCGGGGCCGCCACGACGCGCTCCCCCGCCAGGCGCACCGGAATGCGCCCGGGTTGGAGAATCGGCACGCCCATGTCGACGCGCGCTTGGCTGGCCTTGTTGGCCGAATCCAGCGTCAGCTCGACGCTCAATACCCCCGCGTCGGTGGCGATGTGCATCGGGTTGCGCCGCACCAACCCGCGCTCCCAGGCCAGCTTCGCCAGGCACCGGATGCCGTTGCCGCACATCTGGGCGCGCGAGCCGTCCGAGTTGAACATGATCATGCGGGCGTCGGCCTCGGGCGAATCGGGCGGCGCCAGTAGAATCAGACCGTCGCTGCCGACGCCGCGATGCCGGTCACTGATGGCGCGCGCCAAGCAGGGCGGGTCGTCTACGTGCTGCTCGAAAAGGCTCACGAGCACGTAGTCGTTTCCCAGGCCGTGCATCTTTGTGAATTTCACCGGCATTGCCTCGCCAGGACTCTACGAGGAATATTAGCACTTCGGCGGCGCGCGGGCGACCTCGGCTCCGAGCGTCGCACCGGCGTGACGGCAATGAGGAGTCAGAGGTCAGCAGTCATGCGAGCAGTCGTGCTCGGCGGGACGTCCGGAATTGACGTTCCTCGCGACCAGCGTTTACTTTCTGCTCTATGAAACTCATGCGCGCTGCACAGTGGGGAGTGATCCTGTCGGGAATGTTCCTGGCTTGGGGCGGACTGCCCGGTTGCCGGAATCCGGAGGTCTCGTGGCCGCCGGTGGTCGAGCAGGCGCGGCATGCTCGGCAGCCGGTTTCTCGAAGTGCGCCGCGCCCCTTGCCGCAGGTGGAGCGCGCGGTGTGGGTGGCGCGCTTTCACTATCGCTATCCCGACGACGTGCGCACGATCATTCGCAATTGTGCCGATATGGGCGTTAACACCGTGCTCTGGCAGGTGCGCGGGGCGGGCACGGTGGCCTACCCATCCCGGCTCGAACCCTGGTTAGAGGAGTTTGGTTTCACCTCGCCCGGTTTCGATCCGCTGGCGCTGGCGGTAGAGGAGGCGCATCGCCGCGGGCTGCGCATTGAGGCTTGGGTCAATATTCTGCCGGGCTGGAGGGGCCCCAAGCCGCCGCCGCTGCGCGACCAGCTCTGGAACGCCCGCCCGGAGTGGTTTCTGCAGGATTCGCGTGGGCAGCGGCAGCCGCTGGGCGATTTTTACCTCATCCTTAACCCGTGCCTGCCGGAGGTGCGGCAGCATATTGAGGCAGTCATCGACGAGATCGTCTCCGGCTACGACGTGGATGGCATCCACATGGACTACGTGCGCTACGCCTGGGACACTACACCGGGGGCGGAAAAGCGCTACCCACGCGATGAGCGAACGCTGTCGATCTATTGGAACGAGACCGGTAAACGCCCCGATGACGACTTGCCGAGCTGGAAGCACTGGCGCGCGAACCAGCTCACACGCCTGGTGGCCGACATTCGGAACACCATCAACCGCCGCCGGCCGGGGGCCACGCTGACCGCGGCCGTCTTCAGCGATCCGCACGACGCCTACAACCAGTTTTTCCAGAACGGCGTGGGCTGGCTGCGAGCCGGGTTGGTAGACGCCTTATTCCCGATGGTCTACACGGACAAGCTGGGCGATTTCGAGAAGGACATCGAGGCGTACCGGCAACTGACCGGGGGCGGACGAATCATTCCCGGCCTGGGCATTTACAAGCACGCGACCGCGGCGGCGATGAGGCAGCAGCTCGCCCATTGCGTGGATTGCGGCGGCGACTGGGCGCTGTTCTCCTACGGATCACTATGGCCGACGCACGAGGACCGGTCGCTGAAGAAAGGGCCAAGCCCGAAGGAGCAGGCCGCCCGCGCCATTCACCGGGGCGTGCTGGGCGAATTCACGGGCCGCGACCTTCAATGAGCTGGATGCGGCGCGCGATGCGGACGCACACGGCGGTAGTCCGAAACCGGCGCGTCCCGGCCCTGCCCGATTACAAGCGCCGCGCACTCTTGATGACCGGTGCTTCAATCGGCTGCGAGGCTTCGCCCATGGCCGGGTTATTCTGCGTCTTCACGTCCTTGATTCGATCGACGACGTCCATGCCTTCAGTCACGCGGCCGAACACGCAGTAACCCCACCCGTCGTGTCCTGGATAGTCCAGGAATGGATTGTCAGTCACAGAGATGAAGAACTGCGAGGTTGCCGAATGCGGGTCGTCCGTCCGGGCCATCGCGATTGCCCCGCGTACGTTGGAGCCACCGCTGGCGGCCTCGTTCTGGACGGGTTTACGAAGGCCCTTGCGGACGGGTCTGTAATCCGGCCCGTATCCGCCGCCCTGGATCATGAAAGTCGGAATCACGCGGTGGAAGACTGTGCCGTCGTAGAAGCCGTCGTCCACGTAGGCGAGGAAGTTCTGGACGGTTTGCGGCGTCTTCTCGGCGTCCAACTCCAGGACGACGCGGCCCCAGTCGTCGCCGTGGCAGGTGATTTCCAGTTCAACGCGTGGGTTAGTCGAGGTATTTGGCATGGTGCTCCAGTCTGTGGACTGCAGAAGGTAGGGGGTCCAATCGTCAAGTTTTTGAGCGCACGGCGCGCTTCGGAACCGACCGCTTCGGGTGGACGCGGCCCCCGCCGTCCTCCCCAGTAGAGTCACCCGGTTCCACCTCACCCGGTTCCACCTCCGACTCGTCGCCGTCATTTGCCGGCGCAGATTCGGGTGCGAATCCGGGTTCGACACCCGGTTCAACTTCCGCCGGCTCGAGCGCCGGCTCCTCAGTACCGCTCTCTTCGGTCGATTGTTCCTCGCCCTCCGTGGCCGGACGCGTCTGCGGACGCGGCTCCACCGCCGGCTGCGCACGCCGATTGGCCGGGGTGGCGAGGATCGATGCGGGTAATTCAGATTGGTCGAGTAGCCGGGCGCGTTTGAGGATCGGCGGGCTCAGCGGCTCCGACTGCTCAGCCTTCTCGACCGGGCGCCCCTCCTGCATGTAGCGCTCGTAGCGGCGCTGCGCCGCGTCGCTGACTCGGGTCTCAACCTCGGCGATGCGGTCCACTACGTCCATGCCTTCAATAACTTTGCCAAAAACGCAGTACCCATACGCCCCGGCACGCGGATAGTCGAGCTGTTCGTTGTCGCTCAGGTTTATGAAGAACTGCGAAACGGCGCTATGCGGATCCTGCTTACGGGCCATCGCAACCATGCCGCGGGCGTTCCGTAGCGTGCCGCGCCGGCTTTCATTGCGAATCGCGTCGCCCAGCCCCTCCGTTTTCTTCTCCGTCAGGCTGGTGTAGCCGCCGCCTTGAACGATGAAACCGGGGATGATGCGGTGGAAAATCGTCCCGTCATAAAACCCGCTATTGACGTACTGAACGAAAGTCCGTGCCGTGACCGGCGTCCGCCCGGGATACAACTCGATCAGTATTCGGCCCCAGGGTTCGCCCTCTGACGAGGCAATCTCAAACTCGACTACCTGCGGCTCGCGCGCGGGGCGCGACGCCGGCAGAGGAAGTTTCGGGCGGCGCGGAGCTTCCTGGCTGGCCGGGGCGGACTCATTGTCGGCTGGTTGCGGAGCGGCCGCTTCGGAAGCAGCGGGCGTTGGGCGGTGGTTTGCGTGGGGGGGACGTTTTGGCCGGTTGCCGGCAGTCCCCTCGTGTGCCTTCGGCATGTCGACTTGGGCGGGCTCATTAGCCGCTGGCGGTGTGTTCGGCTTTCGCGGCGCAGGCTTCGTGGGACGCTGCAACGCCGACTGGGCAGCCACCAAACCACCGATAGCAACGAACACACAAACTGCGATCACCCGAAAACGTAGCATGTTAGAACTCCGCTGCCGCCGGGTCGAAACCGGCCGCAGTCAGGCAATTTATTCGACCCGCTCCGCGGTTGCCAGCCCGTCCCGGCCGGTTGCCTGCGACCCGGTCAAGGCGGCGTAGATGTCGTCCGGCAGCCCCGTGGGCCGCCCATCCGGTCCGACGAGCGCCAGCGTGGAATTCGCCTCGGCCAGCAACGAGTCACCGCGCCGCAGCCGATAACTATGGTCAACGCGGACCGGGGACAGCCGCTCGGTGGACGTCGTCAGCGTGAGCAGGTCGTCGTACCGCGCCGGAGCCTTGAAGCGGCATTCAAGCCGCGCCACAACGTAATACAACTGGCGGGCTTCCAGGTCGCGATAGCGGATGCCGTTAAGGCGCAGCAGTTCGGTCCGCCCGATCTCGAAGTACACGAAGTAGCGGGCATGGTGGACATAGCCCATCGCGTCCACCTCGGCGTACCGAACGCGAATTTCGACATCACATGTGCGGATGGGGTCCGGCACGAGGCTCTCCTTTCGGCGCAACAGGGACGCGCGAACGCCCCAACGTCGGATAGCTTCGGCGGGCGTTCGGCGCCGCGTGCGAGCGTCATTGTAGCCTCAGCCAGGCGGAGCAGCGCTGTTCGATCGCACTCCCCGCGTCCAGAGAGTTGCATTTCATGGCCGCGAAGAGTTCAACGCTCTTCGACCGGTTGTGCCGGATTTGATCCCACAATGATTGCTCCCGGACGCAGCGGCGCAGCGAGCGAACATTCCAGAACCACTCCGCAAATGCGCTGTCCATCCGAGGCCAGAACCAGCGCTACTCCGCTACCGGCGTCATCCGTACGAACCCGCAGCGGCGTGAGAGCGGATATCTGGACGTCCGCCAGTGCGCGGGCGGAAAACAGATTCCCGTCCACCACGTTGTCGATTTCGGCCAGATCCACGGGCGGCGCGGGCGGGTCGCTGAACCACACCACGTCGCCAATCGCCGGCAAGACCGTCGGTTGCCTGGCGGATGGTCCTTCAGTCGATGGCATCTGGCTGGCCGGGCGTGTCGCTGCCGGCTCGGGCGGTACTTCTGCCGGCTGTATTACCGCATAGCTGCGCTGCAGGCGGGCGATCTGGACTTCGCCGATCTTCTCCCCGCCGCGATACAGGCTGCCCGCTTGTCCCAGGCTGAGTTCGTCCCATTCGCCGGCGTTTATCAGGGCTCCGTCCGCCGAGATTTCGAACACGCGGGCCGGGAAACGGCGCGCCTCGATGTCGGCGCGCGTGCGGATGATTGCCGAATCGCCGACCGCGATCGGCGGCGCCTGCTCAGCGCGATCGCCTCCACCCTTAGCGCCGCCTTCGATCAGCCGCGCATACCAGAACAAATTATCTGCCGACTCGACGACACCGTGGCCGACGTATTGCGCGCCGTGAAAGAAATCAACGTGCGGCTCGGGCGGAACTTCCACTCCGCGCGGGGCGGCTACCCAGACGATCGTTCGCTCTTCACTGCGTTCGATGTAGCTGGCCGCGCTGGCCGCGGTCCCGGTGCGGCGCCGGCCGGGGGATGGCCAGAGCGCGACGCGATCATTGCGGCGGATCGGCGCATTGGCCGCCAGGCGCGCGGCCGAGCAGTAACACGCGTCGGCTTCGACTGAGAGCACGTCGAAGCGGACCACCGGCTGACCATCGATGCGCTGCCACCAGCTCATACCGGGCTGAATGCCGCTGTTCGCGCCGGCATCGATCCAGACCCCGCGCATCCCCGGCCCCACGCGTTCAATGCGCGCCATGAAGTCCGCCTCAGCCGGCCATTTCTCCCAGAGTTGAGCGGATGGGCGGGGCCAAACGAACCAAGCTCGCAGACGCCCGGAGCCAGCATAGACAATCGGTTCCTGACGCGCGAAGGTGGCGTGATCCGCGCCTTGTCCGGTCAACCGAAAGCGGCCGACCGGCACCACTTCTGCCGCCACGACGAGCTCAGTATTGTCGGGGAACGTCGTGTCCGCGGTTTTGGCCACCTTCACCAAACCCGCGGTGAAATTGACGGCCTTCAGCTCTGCCGGCGAGACCGCCGGCCATGGCGCGCTATGCAGAATCAGGAGAATAAGGCTGCTCAGGGGCATGTTATGATTCGGGAGTCTCGTCAGCCGATAAGGCCGCAACGTAGCGAGGCAGCTTGCCACGGCGAGTCGCCCGCGGCTGCCCAGCGACGACGCTTTTTCGGTGCGCCGGTATTCGGGCTCGGGAACATTGACGACTGCTAACTGACAACTTCCTGCCCGCTTCCGGCTCGGCTCGTCCAAATAATAACGCTCGCCGACGTGGCGTCGAGACGTGCCGCCGCGGCGACCTAAGCCGCCAGGGCATGGCGGAGCCGGTGGCGAGAGGCTTGGCCCATAAACGATTGCGGCCGCCACACGGCGGCCGCTTTCGGGTCTTATTGGAGAAGGAGGCTAGGAGGAGAAGTTCTCGTTTCCTGACTTCATTACGAGTGATCGGCGGGTTGGTTCGCGCTTCATCAGAAAAAAAATTGCAGCCGCGCCCCGGTTCTGCAAGGCAGCCGCCGAGCGAAGCCCGGCGCTTGCCCGGGGCATGCTCAATCGGGCCCGGTCGGAACTCGGCCAGCGACGGGACTTCGCTTCGCTAAAATCCCCGATGAGCGGGAAAGCGTAAGCGTCGTGTCCGGGACATGGTCTTCGCGGTCGCGAAGCAGGAAGGAAGCCTCATGAGATTCAAGGTCGTCGCGGCGACGTTCGCCGTCTGCTTGGCCGGATTGTTCGCGGTTCCCGTGCGCATCTGCGCCGACGACAGGGGGGAGCCCGGCGGTATGGTCCTCATCCCCGCCGGCGAGTTCCAAATGGGCGACACGTTCAATGAGGGGCATACTGACGAACGGCCCGTGCATCCGGTGTACGTCGACGCCTTCTACATCGACCAATACGAGGTTACGAACCAGCAGTACTGCGATGGGCTGAACTGGGCCCGGGCTCAGGGCGGCCTGATCACGGTGACCGACGGCGTGGTTTACCAGCACGGGAGCGGCACGAGTTACCCGTATTGCGACACGACTACCAGCACCCCGATCAGCCGCATTACCTGGGATGGCAGCACCTTTGGCGTGACGCCCGGCAAGGAGGACCATCCCATGGTGAGGGTGAGCTGGTACGGCGCGGCCGCGTACTGCAACTGGCGCGGCGCGCAGGAGGGCCGGCCGCTGTGCTACGACCTATCGACCTGGACGTGCAACTTCATGCCCGGAGGTTACCGGCTGCCGACGGAAGCGGAGTGGGAGAAAGCGGCGCGGGGCGGCAGCGCGGGGCACCGCTTCCCCTGGTCCGATCAGGAAACGATTCAGCACGCCCGGAGCAACTACTTCAGTTCGCCCGTCTTTGCATACGACACCAGCCCGACGCGGGACTCACATCCGTGTTGGGGCAGCGGAAGCATACCCTTCACCAGCCCGGTCGGCTTCTTCACGGGCGCGCTGCAGTACCAGGCGGATTGGGACTGGCCCGGCAGTTTGACCAGCTTTAAGACCGCCAGCGGCATCAACGGCTACGGTCTGCATGACATGGCCGGCAACGTATGGGAATGGTGCAATGACTGGTATAGCTCGAATTACTATAGCAGCAGTCCGTACGACAACCCGCGTGGGCCAACCTCGGGAATCCACCGTGTGATTCGCGGCGGCAGTTGGGACGGGCACGCGAACCTCTGCCGCGTTGCGGATCGCGGCGACTACTCGCCCAGTTACCGCTACAACTATTTCGGGTTCCGGTGTGCCTTGGGAATTGTCGCCCACAGCGCGGACTTGAACGGCGACGGGTACGTGGATGCCACCGATTTCGCTGTCTTCGCGACCTGCATGGCCGGCCCGGAGGTCACTACGCCGCCGTCCGGCGCGGCGCCCAAGCATTGTTCGCGGGCGGATTTCGACGGCGATCTGGACGTTGATCTAGCGGACTTCGCCGTGTTCCAGGTTGCCTTCTCGGGCCCAGAAAACTGAGGGAATTCGTGTCCCCGTGAGCAGAGCCGGCTCGTGCCGAGCCAGATCGATGAACGCAGAGCCGGCTCGTGCCGAGCCGGGCCGATGAAGCGACCCATCCTGCAACCGCTTTCGTTCTCCGTCCTTGCTCGGAATCTCTGTCCCGGTTTAGATTGACCGCTAGGGCTTGGCGGACCGATCCGCCTGTGGTATTACGGGAAGCGATGCTTTGCTCGGAGCTGTTCTACGATGGGCAAGAAACCGATCTCCAGCTTCACGGCGCAGTTGACCCTCACGGACTCCCAGGCGGCGCACCAAGTCGCGGAGCGCTACCGGCCGGACGCGTCAGCGACTCTCTTTCTCGGGGATCGTCTCGACCTCATCCGCCAAATTCCTCCGGAATCGGCGCGTTTGATCGTGACCTCTCCCCCGTACAACATAGGCAAGGAGTATGAGCAATGCCACAGCCTGGACGAGTACCTTGAAGGGCAGCGACAGACAATTGCCGCCTGCTACGACATCCTCGCGCCGGACGGCAGTCTTTGCTGGCAAGTTGGTAATCACATCGTCGGACCGGCGGAGATACTCCCGCTCGACATTCCGATTCACGCGATATGCGCCAAGCTCGGCCTGAAACTGCGTAATCGGATCGTCTGGCATTTTGAGCACGGGCTTCATTGTACGAAGCGTTTTAGTGGTCGCTATGAAACGCTGATGTGGTTTACGAAAACCGACCATTACGTGTTTAATCTGGATGCCGTACGGGTGCCGCAGAAATATCCCGGTAAGAAGAACTACAAAGGATCGAAGGCAGGCACGTACTCGTGCAATCCGCTCGGCAAGAACCCGTCTGACGTGTGGATAATTCCAAACGTCAAGAGTAACCACTGCGAGAAGACCGTCCATCCCTGCCAGTTCCCTGTGGAATTGATTGAGCGCCTGGTCCTTGCGCTCACCAACCCGGGGGACCTCGTCGTTGATCCGTATATCGGGGTCGCCTCAACCGTATGCGCGGCGGTACTCCGTGGGCGGCGGGGCGCCGGGGCAGACATCGAACCGGAATATCTGCGGATAGGGCGCGAGCGAGTTCTGCTGGCTCTTCAGGGTGCGTTAAGGACACGCCCCATGGGCCGCCCGGTTTATGACGCTTCCCAAAGCCGGCTGTCCATTCGCCCGAAGGATTTGGACGACGCGAGGGAAAAGTCCCTTTTTGCGTGATTTACTTCGGGCCCGGCAACGCTCCCTTGCGCTTCCCGTCCACTTCGCCCGACGCGATCATTGCGTCCGGGTCGCGTGTAAACCGCAGTCGTTTCTGCTCGCAACGCTCGCGCTCAGCATCCGTCAGGCCGATGCCGACAATCAGTACGGGGATGTCGAGGTCGGCCGCGCCCCTTTCGCGCAAATCGAGCATTATTTGATCAAACGACGAGACTCCAGTAGACATGTCATGAATTAAGCTGGCGTCGGCGACAACTTCAATACCGCAATCGATCAGGCCATGCTTCTTGAAGATCACCATTTTGGACAGGATGTCATATCCCATGAAGGCGTACTTTCCAAATTGCACCTCCAGGCCCACCCGGTTCTTGATTCCGTCCATTTCGCGGAATTGCCCGTTCTTCCACGTTATGCGCGGCTCACGGTGCCCAAGCTTCCGACCGTCGTCCTTCACCGCCCAGCCCGCTCGATGGAGTTGTCCCTTGATACACTTGTTAAGCGCCGGCGGCGAGAAAATCAGCGGCGGTTTAGTCCGTTCCTCAGATTTCTTGCGCAAGCAAACAACCGCATCTGTTGACACGATTGCTGCTAACACTTCATCCAAGTCCGCGCCGTGGTGTTGGCGAATGAAATTTTCTCCACCCTTATGAGAATACATGTCATAGACTCGCATACTCCGAAAATAACGAAAACGCTCCCGGGTGTCCAGCGTTGGCAGACTGTCAGTTATCACTCAAACCCCGCCACTGATTATCACTTCAAAAGCAACCATTTTGAGGAACACGCACCTGATCGCGTAGGTTGGCCGGCCGGTTGGCTGGAGGACCTCGCGAGATGGCGAACTG
>ENA-UOUL01001061-UOUL01001061.1-bioreactor-metagenome-genome-assembly--contig:-NODE-1061-length-42117-cov-5.222574_pt1 | contig 42117 bp, 33 predicted proteins | sample MGYA00249838_ERZ747220 | MGnify/ENA primary metagenome ERZ747220 (study PRJEB28778, sample SAMN05720191) | bioreactor metagenome | isolation source: Anaerobic biogas reactor | place: USA:Washington... | reverse complement strand
TTGTATTGACATTTTCCAGGCGCAGGACCGTCGCCTCGTCTACGCGCACCTCGCAGAACCCCTCACTGTCATGTAAGCGGGCCTTCGCCTCGATATAATGCCAGCGATTCGGGGCGAGGAGACCCCCTGCGCTGAATGACAAAACTGTCGGATTGGAGAGGGCAGAACGTGCAACTGCAAGCGTGCCACAGCGCTTGTCCCAGCATACCCGTAGCTGGGCGGCGCCATTGTACAGGAAGGCAATAAGCGTGCGCTGGTAGACGCTATCCATACCACGCAGTTCCTGGGGGAAGTAGAACGCCAACCCCACGGTGACATAGGTCGCCGCGGGGAGGGCGATATTGCATCCGTGCCCCAGCATCGTCCCAAGGCTGCTAATGTTTCTCAGGCGCAGCGCCTGATCGCCAGTGCGCACATAGGTGCTCGCGATGGATGGCGTGCTTGCTCCAGTAAGCACCCAGCCCTTCTGCGTGAGGTCCGTATAGTGATCGAAGCTGTCGAGAAATCGCAGCGTCATCCCCTACCTCCCCCACCCCCACAACGCCAACACCACCGCCACCAAGCACTCCTGCGGCCCCCGCTCCTTGAACCGCACCGGAACCCTTATGCGCGTCATGTCATGCTCCGATCCCTGAAAGCCCGAGTTGGGCGAGCCGCTGGTCGATGCCGATGTCTTTGGGTCCTGGCAAGGCGCCGCATCCGGCTCCGTCCGGGGGACCACCGAAGGTGACGGAACCGTGGTGTTTCAGACCGCATGGCTGAGATCCCGCAATGATGCCACACTGGTCGTGGACGCGGTGATCAAGAACGACACGGAGTATGTCCTTTCCGGCCGGACTTCCGAGACCGTCACGGCTCCGTAGCGATGGGCGATGGAGAAGCGCGGCCATCGTTCAGGCGACGATCCGCCGAGAGGCACCGAGCATGGGCCAGCCCATCGTGGCGTCGCGGATGTGGCCGTTGAGAAAGGACTCGGTCTCTCGCCGCACCCGAGCGCCCCATGCGAAGAGGTTGTCGCGATCGATCGCCGGGCCCTCGCAGGCCGGAAGGTCTACTCGAATAGAACGGTCATCGCGTCCGTCGCACAATGGACAGCAGTTCCATTTCATTGCCGTGCTCCATGCAAAACAGTGGCTCTCATGCCGGAATCACCCGATTCCTTATCTATGTAGACGTCGGATCGGCGGTTTTCTAACAGCGAAAACGTGAATTTCGGCCAAGAATCTCGGACCGCCCGGTGCGTGCCTTCATGACAACGGACCGTGGATGTTCCCGTCCCCGTCGGCGTCTTTTTCACAAACAGGCGAATCCAGGCTTGCGTTCTCCCCGTTCCACGTCATAATAGTGGCACAGGAGTGGGCTGGCGGCAGTCGATCCAACCCGCGCAAGAAGCGGTTTCCGTTGCGGTGATCCTCGACGAGAAATCGCGAAGATAGTGTGATCGCAGAGTGTCCTGACGTATGTTGGGATGGCCCCACAGACCAAGGGATATGATATGCTGGTGTGAGTGTGGCGATGTGCGCGAATGGAGAATCCGCTCCACGTGATGGCCGACCCGGAGGTAGACCATGAAGACGATTTCCACTCGAGCCGGGATTCTCATAATCGTCTCGTTTGCCATGATCGCGCTCGGTCTGTCGTTCCTCCTGTCGCACCTGCCAAGAAGAAGCGAGTGGGAACGGTACCGCATCGAATACCCGGAGAAAGCAATCCAGGCCAATCTCAGACAAGTGGCGTTGGCCGCCGCCGTGTATCTTAGAAGCCACAATGACGAAGCGGTCACATATGCCGATCTCCTGCGTGACGGCCAAGTCATCGACCGACCAATCAAGCCGGTGTTGGGCGAGGACTACCGCACGGTCCGTCTGTCACGAACTGCCTCGGAAGTCGAGATCACAACAAAGGACGGCCGAACGATCACCTGTCGGTTTGGAAGCCTTGGAATCGGCGGTATCAGTCCCAGCCCCGTCGGCCTGCCGCCGGGGGACGATCTGAATGCCTACCGTGACATGCGTTGAGGGCGCGAATACCACCGGCGCGTAGCGTCGCCATCCGATCATGCGCATGACGCAAATCGAGCCCATCCGGAATGTCGCAAATCAGTTACGGGCCAACTGGTCCGGCTATCTGGTGCAGTACTGGGTCTTCCTGGTCCTGTTGGCGCTGGCGGCCATCGCGGACATGCTGTCGACAGTCTTCTTCATGGCGATCGACGGCCCGGAGGCCGAGGGCCATCCAGTCATCCGCCTGATCTCCGTCGTCCTGGGCCCGGTGCTGGGCCCGGTCGTCGGCAAGCTCAGCCAGGTGGCGGCGGCCGTCGTATTGACGGTGTACCTGCGCCGCTGGGCGATCTACATCTTCGTCTCCGTCATCATCCTGTACGCGTGGGCAGCGGTATACAACGTCGTCGCCACCCCCCTGCTGCTGCCGGTCCACTGACGCATCCCCCACATCTACTGCGAACGACGCGCCGGGGCGCGGGGGCCGACGGCGGTCACGTCGATCGGCTCGAAGCCCATCTTCAGCGCGGGTGAATCGGGCTTGAGCCGAAAGTCGTATTTGTCCGGATCGACGAACAGTGGATCGGCATAGACCGAGCGCGTGTCCTTGCCCGTCTTCCGCCATTGGTCCCAGGTCATGCCGTTGAACTGAACCTCGTCGAGCCTCTGCGTCGGATTGAAGTAGACGTTCCAGTCCATATCGAACGTGCTGGTCGTCTCGCGCGTGCCGCTGCCGTCCTTGGGGTGGAAGTAGAACGTATGCGGTTTGTCCTTCCAGTTGCCGTCGAGCAGCTTGCCCTCTGTCCAGTAGACGATGTTGTTCTCGAAAAAGACACTTTTGTGCGGCTCGACCCGGCTGCGGCTGAGCTGCTGGAGCCGGCCGAACGCGAAGATGTTGTTGCGGACCGTCACCTCCTTGCAGAAGTGGATGTTGTAGCCGGCGAACTTGGTGTTGAAGACGACGTTGTTCTCGATGAGGATGTGCGAGGAGCCTTCATCGTTGTAGATGCCCCAGCCGCCGTAGTGGTTGGCCTCGACGTCGTGAATCAGGTTGTTGCGGAGCACGGTGCCGGGCGAGATGCCCAGCGTGTAGATCGCCCCCATGTCGGAGAGCAAGCCCTGGCCGATGTGGTGGATATGGTTGAATTCGACGACGTTGTCCCGGCTGACGCTGCGCTGATAGCCCCACACCCAGCCGATCGAAACGCCCGTGTACCAGCCATGATGGATCGCGTTGTGCGCGACGTGGTTGCCGCTGGTGTTCATCAGAAGCACGCCGACGGCCGAGGGGTAGTCCTGCCCGTAATATTGCAGGACGTTGTCGGCGATGACGTTGTTGCCGGTACGCTCAAGCGGATGGTCCCGCTCGGTGCCGCCGTTGACGCGGAACCCGCCGGCGGCGATGTGGCTGATCTCGTTGTACGTGAAGTGGTTGTCGGTGCAGCCGAGGCCGATCTCGAAAGCGAACGTGCCGATGTTCGCCACGCGGCAGCGATCGAACCGGCATTGCCTCGTCCCGGTCAACGTGATGGCGGCCGGGACGCCGGCCGAGCCCTGCCGGTCGTTCGAGTTGCCCGGCGGCAGGCGCCAGTTCGTGTACTCGAACGACAGGCCGTCGAAGGCGATGTGCTCGACATACTGCCGATTGACCGGGTCCCCCTCGAAGCGGAGAAACGCCGGGGCGAACGGCGCAATGACCTCGGCACTCTTCAGATCGTCGCCGGGGCGCGGGATGACGTACAGCACGCCCGTTTTGCGATTCAGGTACCACTCGCCCGGCTCGTCAAGGCCCTCGAAGACGTTCTCGACGATGTAGCGGGCCCCGTCCTCGCTGAAGTCGTCGGTGAAGACCTTGCCCGCCTTGTGTTTGAACGTCACGAGGTTTTTCTCGGTGTCGATCGACTGGATCGGCAGGTGCGAGTCGGTCCAGAAGTGGTAGACGATCACCTCGACGTCGTCGAGGTTCGTCCAGGTTGGGTCGAGATCGCCGGGCGCGAATTCGAACGACTGGCAGTCCTTGTGATAATGGACCGTCTTCGGGGTCCCCTCAGGGCAACCGGCCACGCGCAGGAACCCCTCGTTGGGGATGCGGGCCCGCCGGTACTGCCGGCCGTTGACGTAGAGCTGGCGAAAGTCCCACTGGCCGGCCTTGACGGCGGGCACGTCGGCCGTCCAGACGCCGTCTTGCTGCCTCGTCCAGCCGGCGATCCGGCGGCCGCCGGTGATCACAGGCTGCTCGTTGGCGTACGCGCGATAGAGCACCGGACAGGCGGCGGTTCCCGAATCGGCCGATTCGAGCACCAGCGGTTCGCTCAGGGCGTGATGGCCCCCTCGCAAATAGACCGTCACGGGGGCATCGAGAGACCCGCCGGCTTTGAGCTGGCGCACGGCGTCTCGCGCCCATTGGAGCGTGCGGAACGGTCGGTCAATGTCCGTTCCCGTCGCAGCATCATCGCCAGACGCCGAGACGTAGAACGTGTGCCCGGCTGCGGCCTCGGCCGCGAGGCACAGGACGAACATCGGGACGAAGGCACAAAGGCAGGCGAGGGTCTTACAGCGTGCGACGTTCGGCATGAATGCTCTCCTTCGTTTCGTTGTGCGTATCTGAACGCTCCATTGCATCAGACCCCGACAACAGGCGACAGAACAACGTATAACACAGAACCCACCCGACGTCCAGAGCATCGCCGAACGATAAACGACGACGTTCTTGCCGGTTTAGACGCGATTGCCCGTTTCTTGCGGGAGTGGAAAGGAACGGTTTGTAGTGTGCCCGTGAGGACATGCTTGTCCCGGCAAAGGTAACGCCTCACGGCGTCACTACGAACCAGACCCTGACCCCCAGGCCAAAACGGGCAATCGCGTCCGGTTTACGCTTGCGTCTTGCCCCAGGACGCGGTAGGCTGCCGGTCAGCGGTTGTTGCGACTGTGGCGTACCTGTCCTGAGAAGGGAGGGATATTCGCATGACGTCGAAGCATACGGGGGAGCGGGGCAAGAGAGGATTCACGCTGATCGAGCTGCTGGTCGTCATCGCCATTATCGCGGTGCTTCTGGGCATCCTGCTGCCGGCGCTGGGGGCCGTTCGCGAACAGGGACGCCGACTGGTCTGCGGCCAGAACGAGAAGAACATGGGGCTGGGCCTGTTCGCCTACGCCAACGACTACGACGGCAAGCTTCCCATGAACGAGGTCGACCGTTGGCTGTTCGACGTCTCGTACTGGACGACGGACATCATCATGAGGACGGGCGCCTTCGACCGACACACCTTCTATTGCCCGTCCTGGAAGCAGCGGGACAGCATCCTGTTCTGGCGTTATGGAGAGAACCTCCCGGCCGGAACACCTGAGAGCTATCTCGCACCCGAGCCCACGGCCGAGGCGACGCGAAAGGACTATCATCGGATCATGGGGTATTACTGGCTCATCGACACCGAATACGGCGGCGGTCGGAAGTTGGACCCGTTCAGCTATGATGGCCCCAAGAAGCAATGGGTCAAGTCCACCACCTCCACGAAGTACAAAGCACCTGCAGCAACCGTCGAACTGATCACTGACGTGACCGCCAGCGACGGACCCAATCGGGAGACAGCCGACTTCACGCAGGCCACGGGAGGCTGTTGGTCGCGCTGGCAAGTATACGACAGGAGCAACCACATCAGGAACAGCACCAAGCCTTCCGGAGGCAACATCCTCTTCCTCGATGGTCATGTCGACTGGCGCAAGTTCGACGAAATGGAGGTTCGCTGGCGCATTGCGACCTCCGACAATCCCTCAATGTGGTGGTAGATTCCGTGACTTCGTATCGCATCTCACACGTCTTGACTGCAATCCTCATCCTGTCACAGGCGTGTTCTCTCCGCGCGGGCACTGAGGATCGTTTGCCGGCAGGATTTCGGGAGCCGTCGCTGCCGGCTCGGCCGTCGGTCTATTGGGCGTGGGTCAACGGCCTGACGAACGCCGAGCGAATGACCGCCGAGTTGGAGGAAATGAAGGCCAAGGGCATCGGCGGCGTGTACATCTTCGACATCGGCGCGCAAGATCCTCGGGGCATCGTACCGGCCGGTCCCGCCTTCATGGGGCCGGAGTCGCTGGAGGCCATCGGCCACACCGTCCGCGAGGCGACCCGGCTCGGCATGGAGGTGGGGCTGGTCACGTCGAGCAGTTGGAACTGCGGAGGGCCCTGGGTCCCACCGCAATACGCCAGCATGGGTCTCTACCATTGCCAGATCGCGGCGACCGGCCCGACCCGCCTCGACGCCGCCCTGCCCATGCCCGCCCTGCCGGGTCGAGCGCCGCGCGGGCCGGACGGCAAGCCGGCGTATGTCAAAGACGTGGCGGTCCTGGCGATCCCATCGCCGCAACGGCTGGCCGGCCACGAATTCGTCTTCGAACTGGCCCCGCCCGGAACGCACACCATCGACCGCGTGGTCCTGTACAACACGCCCAGCGGCGACGAGAAGCAATACGGCCCGATGCACCTGTTCAGCAAGGATTTCGCAATCTATGCATCGACTGAGAGCACCGAGCCGGCCAGCTTCCGAGAAATCGTGCGCGCGGCCCTCGAACCAAACACAGAGGCTCAGACGTTCGAGTTCGAACCGATCCGCGCACGATATATCAAGCTGCTGATCCTGTCGGGTCACAACCCGAAGTTCGACCGAGTGCAGTTGGGCGAATTCGAGGTCTACTCGACCGACGGCGTCAACGTCGCCAACGCCTATCACGCCGACGGCAGCAAGACCGCTGCGAGTCTGTTGCACAGCAGCTCCGCCCTGGGCAGCGAGACGGAACAGAACTGGACGGCGGCGAACATCCACGACGGCGTCAAGTCAGGTCCGGCCGGAAGCTGGTCGTCGCCCGGACTGCCGCCTTTGATCCTCGAAGGCCCCGAGGCGGTAATCGACGTGACGGACCGCGTCGATGCGAACGGGCATCTCGACTGGGACATCCCCGAAGGCGAATGGATCGTGATGCGATTCGTCTGCGCCAACACGGGCCTGTCGCTGCGGCTGCCGAGTCCCAACTCCGGCGGGCTCGCCATCGACCATTTCAACGCCGAGGCGACGAAGTTCCATTTCGAGTATTTGCTGGAGAAGCTGCGCGAGGAGCTGGGCGACTTCAAAGACACGGCGCTCAAGCAGATGTACGTGTGCAGCTACGAGCTGAGCGGCTCGACGTGGACGCCTGAGTTTCTCGCCCAGTTCGCGCGGCGACGCGGGTACGACATGACGCGGTATCTGCCGCTGCTGGCCGGCTGCACGCTGAAGGACCACGAGGCGGCGCGGCGATTCGATTACGACTATCGAAAGACGCTGGGCGATCTGCTGGTCGATGCCTTCTACAGAACCGCGACGGAGCTGTCGAACGAGCATGGCCTGCTGCTGTGCGCCGAGGCGGGCGGGCCGGGGCCACCGCTGCATCAGGTGCCCGTCGATGCCCTCAAGGCGCTCGGAGCGCTGGACATCCCGCGCGGCGAGTTCTGGAAGGAGCACAACGTCTGGGTCGTGAAGGAGACCGCGTGCGCCGCCCACATCTACGGCAAGAGCCAGGTCGATATGGAGGCGTTCACAAGCTGGCGACACTGGCAGGACGGGCCGTTCGAGCTCAAGCCCATCGCCGACCGGGCCTTCTGCGACGGGGCGAACCATTTCACGTTCCACACCGCCGCACACAACCCCTCGGCGACGGACCGGCCCGGCTGGGTCTACCACGCCGGCACACACATCAGCCCGAGCATCGCGTGGTGGCCCAAGGCCAAGCCCTGGATCGATTACCTTTCGCGGTGCAGCTTCCTGCTCCAGCAAGGCCTGTTCGTCGCCGACGTGTGCTATTACTATGGCGACCAGGGCTTCAACTTCGTGCCGCCCAAGCAGATCGATCCGTCCCTGGGTTTTGGCTACGACTACGACGTGACCAACGCCGAGGTGATCCTGACGCGGATGAGCGTCAAGGACGGCCGCGTGACGTTGCCCGACGGAATGAGTTACGAATTGCTCGTGTTGCCCGAGCGCGACGATATCGACCTGGCCATGCTTGAGAAGATCGAACAACTGATGAGGGACGGCGCGACGGTGGTCGGCCCCAAGCCGACGCGGTCCACCGGCCTGGCCGATCGCACCGGCCGCGATGCGCAGGTGGGCCGGCTCGCCGACCGCCTCTGGGGCCCCTGCGACGGCACGACCACCCGCGAGCACGCCTACGGCAAGGGCTGGATCGTCTGGGGCAGGGCGCTGCGCGACATCCTCGAAGAACGCGGGATCGGCCCCGACTTCGCCACGTTCTCACCACGAAGTGACATTCAGTATCCGCTGGACTACATTCACCGCCGGACACACGAGGCCGACGTCTATTTCGTCAGCAACAGGACAGATCGCTGGGAGGACGTGGCGTGCGAGTTCCGCGTCGCGGACGGGACGCCGCAACTCTGGATGCCCGACACTGGCGAGATTCACTCGTGCAAATTCGACCGCGACAACAACGGCAACACGCGCGTCCCGTTGCGGCTGGCCCCATACGGCAGCGTGTTCGTGGTCTTCCGGGACAAAGCCGAGGACCTGCCGATGGCCGAGCGGTATCCTGTATCGGGTGATGGGTGGCAACTCACCGGGCCGTGGGAGGTGCGTTTTCCAGAAGGCTGGGGCGCGCCGCCCTCGAAGACGTTCGACAGACTCGTCTCATGGACGGACGTTGAGGACGAAGGGGTGAAGTACTTCTCGGGAGTCGCGTCTTACCACAACACGTTCGACATCAGCGCCGATCAGCTCACGCCGGGCAAGCGGATCGTGCTCGACCTGGGCGAGGTGCGATTCGTCACCGAGGTCTACGTCAACGGGCAGAGCCAGGGCACCCTGTGGAAGCCGCCCTTCCAGATCGAGATCACCGACGCCGTCCGCGCCGGCACGAACCAACTCGTCGTCGAGGTCGCCAACACGTGGTCGAACCGCCTCGTCGGCGACGCGCAGTCGCCCGACGGCCCGAAGTTCTGCCGAACCAACATCGACAGGTCCCTGACCTGGCAGGTCCCCTGGAAAGACACTCCCCTGCTCGACTCCGGCCTCCTCGGTCCGGTCCGCCTAATCGAATGGTCCGAATGATCTGACGCGACCAAGCACGGACGCGGTCAGCGATTGGTCTTTCCTGGCAGCTTTCTCACGGCGGGTTCCTCGGCCGCTGCATTAACCGCAGCCGCAACATGCTCAAGTCGCTTCACGATACAGGGATGGGAGCGGAAACCCAGCGTATCGAACAGATTCGGAAACACGTTGTATGGTTCGGACTCCACCAGACGTCTCATGCCTTCCACGAATGCCTCAGGCGTTCGAGTCATCTCCACCGCATAAAGGTCCGCCGCCAACTCTCTCGGCCGATTGAGTAGGTTCGACATCCACGCGTTGAATTTCCACACCAGCATGAGCACTGTCAGGAACACAGACACAAGAACTGGCACCGTCCGCACAGGTGCAGCAGCGAGCAGTATCGAAGCCACCCATCCAAGCAAGGGAACAAGGAACATCCTCCGAACCCATTCCCCCACTTCACGGCCCACGTGGTGCTGGGACCACGAGTGTCCCAATTCGTGGGCAATGATCGCTCTGAGTTGATCCGCCTCCAGACGTGACCTGGCGTCGCTACTGACGTAGACTTCGGGCTCATCACACCTCAGCACCATGACAGTACCGGGATGAAAGGCGGATTTCTGGGCAAGCCCATACAACGACGCTTTGTCGTGCTTGGCCCGTTTCACGGAACGTCCGACTCTTCGGCCAAAGAGCCTGTAGTCTCTTGTCTGGAGAACGGCCTCGGCCAGAGCCCATCGACGCCAGGCATATCGCGACAGCCCCAGAAAAACACCGAACGCCCACCATGCAGCAATGGCCAGGGCGATATGACCTGGAAAGAGCAGCCACCAGTAGATGCACAGCGCGCAGAGCAACGCCAGTTCCGGCACGGTATAGAACAGAGCAGAGATTGCACGTCTCTTCTGGCGGCGCCAGACACCTCGCCCAATCTGCTCACCGCCAAATAGCACGACAACCACAGCAAAGAAGATCGCAATCATGCGAAACGCGTGATCTGCACCCCCAATACCCCAGAAGGAGGTCAGCGCAAGGCCCCATGGGGCCGCGAACACCATGAGGAAGCGTACAACGGCATACGCGTCGGCCTTCCTCGTGTGGCGTCGAGATCGTCTGACAAAGTCCGACTCCCACTCCGGCAACGCAATCATGGCATTAGTCTACCACATGACGGGGTATCCTGCAAATCGAAGTCGTGACACACGAATCCGGAAAGCCCGGTGAAGCCGAGGGCCCGTTCATCAGACAACCGACCATCCTCGTCGTTGTGGATTTCCCTTGCCCTCCAGGGCTAGGCCGAACACAATAATGTCGCAATGCGATGCCCTTGTGCGATTTCCAGACTGGGGCTGTGGAAGGTGTGACTCGATTGCGAAGGAGAGCATCATGAGACGAAAGACATCCCCCCTGCGAACCTCTGCGACTGCGGCGCTTCTGCTGGCCGTCACCTTGTCCCTGTTCTGCCAGAGCGTGTTTGCCGAGACCCAGGAAGAGCGGGACGCGCGAATGCAGTGGTGGCGGGAGGCTCGGTTCGGCATGTTTGTGCATTGGGGCCTGTATTCGGGTCTGGCGGGAACGTGGAACGACAAGCCCGTGGGCACGCGAGGCGGGATGGAATGGCTCCAGCAGCGGGTTCGCGCCGATACGTGGGAATACGCCCGCCAGGCGGTGCCGAAGTTCCGTCCGGCCGAAGGCTTCGCCACCGAATGGGCCAGACTCGCCAAGGAGGCCGGCTGCCGTTACGTGGTCTTCACCAGCAAACACCACGATGGATTCTGTCTGTTCGACTCGCAGTACACCACCTACGATGCCCGCGACCTCGTCGGACGGGACCTGTGCAAGGAGATCACTGACGCGATCCGCGCCGAGGGCATGAAGGTGGGCTACTACCACTCGGTCATCGACTGGCACCACCCGCAGTACGACTACGACAAGGCCAATCAGTTGCCGCACCCGCTTCGCGGCCGGCCTTCGCCGAACGGCCCGCGCAACCACGACATCTACGTGGATTATCTGCACCATCAGGCCCGCGAGTTGTTCAGCAACTACGGCACGCTCGACGTCATCTGGTGGGACTATTCCAAGGAGGGCAACGAGGGGCCCTTCTGGCGGTCGGATGAGTTGATGGCGATGGCCCGGCAGTTGCAGCCGGGGATCATCTCGAACAATCGCCTCTATCACATCCCGGATATCGAGCGTGACGACTCATCGGACCGGCTGCGAAAATGGAAGCCCGAGCACGGCGACTTCACCACGCCCGAACAGACCATCCCCTCGACCGGCATCCCCGGCGTCGATTGGGAGGTCTGCATGACGATGAACACCACGTGGGGCTACTCCGAGCACGACAACGCCTGGAAGTCCAACGAGACGCTGATCCGCAACCTGATCGACATCGTCTCCAAGGGCGGCAACTACCTGCTCAACATCGGACCCAAGGGCGATGGCTCGATCCCCCAGCAGAGCATCGATTCGATGCGTGTGATCGGCAAGTGGATGGCCGTCAACGGCGAGGCGATCTACGCGACGAGCGCCAGTCCGTTCGAGCAGCCCGCGTGGGGCCGTTACACGAAGAAGCCGGGCAAGCTCTACGCCCACGTCTTCATGTGGCCGGCCGACGGCAAACTGCTCGTCCCGCTCACGGGGCAGCGCGTTGCCAAGGCGTACCTGCTGGCCGATGCCGGCCGCACAGCGCTCAAGACGCAGACCACATCGGACGGCGTGACGATCCAACTGCCCGGCCGGGCGCCGGACGCCATCGCTTCCGTAATCGCAATCGAGCACTGAGCCATGAGCAGACAGTATAGAGTCCTTTTGGCCTTCGTGTGCCTCGCAGGCGGTGCGCTCGCAGCGGCGGCACAGGACGATCTCGCATCGTTTGTCGTGGTCAGTCCGCGCGACAGCCGGTATTTCGAGTTGTCCAACGGCAGCCCCTACATCCCCATCGGGTTCAATCTCGTCGATCCGCCCAGGGAAGCGGAGTTCGATCGGCTCTTCGAGATCATGGCGGCCAATCGCATCAACTACGTTCGCGTCTGGCTGGGACACAACAACTGGAACGTCGAGCATGACAAGCCCCTGCAATTCGATGCGGAGCGGGCCCGCATCATCGACCGATTCCTTGCGATGGCGAGAGCCAACGGCGTTCGCGTCAAGATGTGCATCGAGCACTTCCGCGACATCCGCGCCGAGCGGCAGCGCTGGTCCGACAACACGATCTACCACAAGGCCAACGGCGGCTTCTACGAGAGCATGCACGAGTACCTCTCAACCAGCCGGGGCCACGACCACTTCAAAGCCAAGCTCGACTGGTACGCTGAGCGTTATGGCGATGAGCCGGCCGTCTTTGCGTGGGAACTCTGGAACGAAATGGACGCGGTGCGCGATTCCGAGTGGCTCGACTGGACGCGGGAGATGCTGCCCGAGCTGAAGCGTCGATTCCCGCGCAACCTCGCGATCCAGAGCCTCGGCAGCTACGACTGGGAGAACAAACGCAGCAGCTATCGCACGCTGTGCCTGCTGGAAGACAACGATGTCGCCCAGGTCCACCGCTACCTCGACGAGGGCGCCGGCTGGCAGGTCTGTCACGGCCCGGTCGATGTCCTGGGGGCCCAGTCGGTCCATGAACTGATCGCGTTCGACGCGGGCAAGCCGATCATCCTGACCGAGACCGGGGCCGTCAAGCCGCGTCACACGGGCTGCTCCGAGCTCTACGCCAAAGACCCCGACGGCACGCTCCTGCACGATATGCTCTTCGCGCCGTTCTTCAGCGGGGCCGCCGGTTGCGGCCACGTCTGGTGGTGGCGGCAGGCCATCGAGCAGCCGAATCTGTGGCACCACTTCGCGCGGTTCGCCCGAGCCGTCGAGGGGCTCGACCCGCCCGCCGAGGCGTTCAAGCCGATCACAATCGCGCACGACCGGCTGCGCATCTATGGCTTGGCCGGCCGCAACACGTTCCTCGCCTGGTGCCGCGATGCACGCAACGACTGGCGAACGGAACTGGTCGAGGGCTACCGGCCCGATACGCTGAGCGACGTTCGGATCGATCTATCCAGCATGCGAATTCCCGCCGGGGCGAGCGTGCAACTCTACGATCCCTGGACCGACAGACAATCGCAAACAACCGTACGCAACGGCGCCGTCGTCGTCCCGTCGCTGCACCGCTCCATTGTTCTGCGCATCGCATCGACAATCCCATCCACTCGGTGACCGCGACGGAGGATGGCACCATGATGAAAACACGGATCGTCTTATTCGGCCTTGTCGTTGGGACCGCCGGCTGCGGCACGTTGCCGGACGGCAGCCGCTGGGGCCAGCATGCCTTCACCTGCTTCGACTCAGACCGCATCGCCAGAGCGGCCAGAGACGCCTTCTTCAATCCGAATACGCTCATCCCGCTGGCCGGGGCGGCGGTGTTTGCCATCGACGATTTCGACGAGAAGGCCTCCGACTGGGCGACGAAACACACCCCCATCTTCGGCTCGGAAAACGGTGCCCGAAAGGCCAGCGACGATCTTGCGTCGTTCCTGGCTGCACAGACCCTGGTCACGGCACTGGCCACACCCAGCGGCGACGAAGCCGCACCATGGGCCTCCGCCAAGTTGAAGGGCCTGGCTATCGAGGGCGCCGCCATCGGAATGACACAAGGCCTGACCGGCGTGATGAAGGAGGCTTTCGTCCGAGACCGTCCCGACGAGAGCAACGACAACAGCTTTCCGTCGCTCCACAGTTCCACCGCCTTTGCCTGCGCAACCCTCTCCAACCGGAATCTGGATTCCATCGATCTGCCGACAGGCTTCCGGCCGGTGCTTCAGACCGGCAACCTTGTCCTTGCCGGCGGCGTTGCGTGGGCCCGGGTCGAAGGACGCAAGCACTACCCATCGGACGTCCTCTTCGGAGCCGCCCTCGGCCACTTCATGACGGCGTTCATCCACGACGCCTTTTTGAACCTCCCCGAATCCGAGCGGACCAGCCTGATGACGTTTCCCGTCGAGGCAGGAGCCGGGGTCCAATTGGCCATCTGCTTCTGATCCGACCGGACAACCCCATGGATGATTGCCCCGGTTGCGACTATGGTTCCTGGTGTCGATCCAGTATACTGACGACAGATCAAGCACGACAAGGGCTAACGACAGTACGACAAGGGCAGAGAAGAAACGATGGAGGAAGACACAGACAACAAACCCGATCAGTCTGAGATCCTGCAATTCGCCTCGCTGATCGCGCACCAACTCAAGAGCCCGATCAGTACGATCAGCACGCTTCTGGACGTGCTGGCCACCGAAGTAGCCGGGCCGCTGACGCCCAAGCAGAAGGACCTCATTGCCCGGGCGAATCTGCGATGCGACGAGGGCGTCGCCACCGTGCGGCGGATGCTGGCCATCGTCTCGGCTTTGGGACGCCAGGAGCATATCGACGGGGTGGTGGACGTGGCGGGCATCGTCCGCAACATCCGGACGCGCTACGAAGAGAAGGCCATCGAATACGGGCTGACCTTCGTGGTGCAGGCGGAGGACGAGCCGGTATACGTCCATGGCACGGAGCCGGCCCTGACCGAAGCGCTGGACGCGTTGATTGACAACGCCTTCAAGTACACCCCGTCGCATGGCCAGGTCCGGCTGACGCTGACCGCCGAACCGCCGAACCGCCTCATCCATCTGTGCGTGGCCGATTCGGGCGTGGGCATCCCGGAAGGCATGCGCGAGAAGATCTTTGAGCCGTTCCATCGCACCGCATCGGCGCGCAGCTCGACACGTGGCGGGGTCGGGCTGGGATTGTCGTTCGTCAAAGCGGTCGTCGAGGCGCTGGGGGGCGCCGTCCAGGCCGGCAAGGCCGATCTCGGCGGCGCCCGACTCGACATCCAGCTTCCGATGGCAGACCCGAGCGAGATCGACAGCCTCACAGACAACGACAGATCGAGCGCCATGAAGGTCGTGATCGTCGGCGGCGTGGCGGCAGGCCCCAAGGTCGCCGCCAAGGTGATTCGGCTGATGCCCCACGCCAGTGTCACGGTGGTGGAGAAAGGCCAGTTCCTGTCATACGCCGGCTGCGGGCTGCCCTATTACATCTCGGGCCAGGTCAAGAACCATGCCGAGCTGATGAGCACGCCGATGGGGGCGCTGCGCGACGCAGTGTTCTTCCAGAAGGTCAAGAACGTGCGCATCCTCAGCCGGACCGAGGCAACCAAGATCGACCGCGCCGCCAGGAGCGTCCGTGTCAAGGAGCTTGGCAGCCGGAGGGAGTTCGACCTGGAGTACGACAAACTGGTGCTCGCCACGGGCGCTTCGCCGATCCGGCCGTCGATTCCCGGTCACGACCTCGATAACATCTTCTGTCTGCACGGCGTGCAGGACGCCGAAGGGATCAAGGCCGGCCTTGCCGGTGACCGGGCGCGCGACGTGGTCATCGTCGGCGGCGGCCTGATCGGCATGGAGACAACCGAGGCCCTGGCCCGCAGCGGGTGCCGCGTGACCATCGTCGAGATGCAGCCGCAGACGCTTGGCATCCTGGACGCCGAGATGGCGCGGCTGGTCGAATTGCACCTCGAATCCAACGGCGTCAAGGTCCTGACGAACACGAAGGTCTGCGCCTTCGAAGGCGACGGCAAGGTGCATCGCGTCGTGACGGATCGCGGGACCCTGGCGACCGATCTGGTCATCATGGGCATCGGGGTCCGCCCGAACACGGCTCTGGCCAGCGCGGCCGGCCTGGAGATCGGCGAGACCGGCGGGATCAAAGTCAACGAGCACATGCGCACGTCGGACCCGGACATCTATGCGGCCGGCGATTGCGTCGAATGCACCGACATCCTCACCGGCCGCCCGGCCTATGTCCCCCTGGGGTCCACCGCCAACAAGCAGGGCCGCGTCGCCGCCGTCAACCTCTGCGGGGGCGAGGACACATTTCCAGGCATCCTCGGCAGCACAATCTGCAAGGTCTTCGACTACTGCGTCGCCCGCACCGGCCTGACGGAGCGCGCCGCCAAGGAACTGGGCTACACGGTGACGGTGGCGCTGGCGCCGGCGCCGGACCGGGCCAACTACCTGTCCACCGCGCGTCTGCTGCTGCTCAAGCTCGTGGTCGATCGCGACACGCGACGGCTCCTCGGCGTCCAGGCCGTCGGGCCCGGCGCGGGAGACAAGCGGATCGACGTGGCCGCCACCGCCATTGCCGCCGGCATGACCGTCGATCAGGTGGCGGGCCTCGATCTCGGCTACGCCCCGCCCTACTCGCCGGCAATGGACAATCTGATTACCGCCGCCAACGTCGCCCGCAACAAGCTGGACGGGCACATGGTCGGCGTCTGTGCCGCCGAGGTCCACCAGATGCTCCAGGACAGGAAAGACTTTGTCTTTCTCGACGTCCGCACGCCCGGCGAGCACGACCAGGTCCGCCTGCCCGGCGCGACGTTGATCCCGCTGGCGACGCTGCGCGGCCGCATCGAAGAGATCCCGAAGGGCAAACCGATCGTGACATTCGCCCAGATCTCGCTGCGCGGGTACGAAGCGGCGTTGATCCTCCGCGCGTCGGGCTTCGAGGATGTCCGCGTCCTGGACGGGGGCATTGCGATGTGGCCCTACGAGAAGTTGCAGTGAACAATACACGAGCGAGAGGCGATTCGATGCTCCGACAATGCATGATCCTGTTGTTGACCCTCGTCGCCGTTCCGCAGGCGACGGCCGATCCACCCGATGCGGTTGCCACGCTGTCCGAGGCCGTGACGTGGCTCGAAGGCGAGGCGCATCGCATCATCCGGGCCTCGGCGCGGACGATGGCCGACGACACGACCGCGTTTCCACCCCAGGTAGGGATCGGCTACGAGGCGTTCTGGCTGCGCGACTATGCGTACATGCTCGAAGGGGCCATCGATTCCTATTCCGACAAGGAACAGACCGATGCGTGCCGGCTCTTCGTGCGCTGCCTCGACGCCGAAGGCGCGGGCGTCGACTGCATCAAATTCGACGGCACGCCGATCTACAAGCCCGGCTTCGGCTCGATGGGCGTCCATCCGGTAGCCGACGGCTCCCAGTTCACCGTGGCGGTCGCCTGGCACACGTACCGCAAGACCCGCGACGTCCAACTCGTTCGCGGGATTGTCGAGCCGCTCGTCAGGACGATGAACGCGGTCCCGCGCAATCCCGCCACCGGCCTGGTCCACATCGTGCCGGGCGAGCCGCAGGAGCGATGTCCCTACGGCTTCACCGACACGATTCGCAAACAGGGAGACGTGCTGTTCTGCTCGCTGCTGTACGTCCAGGCGTGCCGCCAGCTTGCCAACCTGCTGGCGGTCGCCGGGCGCGACGACGATGCGAGGAACTGGACGGCAGAGGGCAAGCGAGTTGCACAGAGCATTCGCAAGGTCTTCTGGGATGGGCAGGTCGGGCTGTTCCGTGCGGCGACGGTGTGCTGCCGCGAGCACGACATCTGGGGCTCGGCGTTCGCCGTCTATCTTGGCGTCGCCGATGCCAAGCAGTCGCAGGCCGTCGCGACCTATTTCCGCGATCACTACGCCCAGATCGTTCAGGCCGGCCAGGTTCGCCACCTGCCCGGCGGCATCTATTGGGAGAAGGCAGTCAGCCGTCGGGACACGTACCAGAACGGCGCCTATTGGGCGACACCGACGGGATGGTTCGTCTACACGCTGGATCGAGTCGATCCGGACCTGGCCGACCGGACCGTGATCGAGATGGTCAACGACTTCAAAGCCGGCGGCGCCTGCGAATGGGTCTTCGGCCCGCAGCGCCAGCTTCCGAACTACCTGGCCAGCGCGGCCCTGCCCCTGGCCGGCATCCGCGCCATGATCGAGCGCAGGACGAATGAGAACCGCAATAATTGATGGAGATTATACCATGAAGAAGCAAGCAATGATTGTGCTGTGCGCCGCGACGCTGATGTCATCCACAACCTGGGCCAATGACTTCGTGTTGCCGCAGTTTCGTTCGCTGTTCAATGGCAAGGACCTGACCGGCTGGGTCAACGTCAATACCGCCGAGGACACCTGGAGCGTGCGGGACGGCCTGCTCGTCTGTAGCGGCCACCCCATCGGCGTGATGCGCAGCGACCGGCAGTACGAGAACTTCATCCTGCACATCGAGTGGCGGCACATGGAGGCGGGCGGCAATTCGGGCGTGTTCGCCTGGAGCGAGGGCACCGTCCCCGAGGGCAAGCAACTGCCCAAGGGCATGGAGGTCCAGATGCTCGAACTGGACTGGGTCAACCAGCACAAGCAACCGGACGGCACGCTGCCGCCGATCGCCTACGTGCACGGCGAATTGTTCGGCGCCGGCGGTCTCGAGGCCACGCCCGACAACCCGCGCGGCAACCGCAGCAAGTCGCTGGAGAACCGCTGCAAGGGCAAGGGCCAATGGAACGTCTACGACGTCGTCTGCGTCGACGGTACGGTCAAGCTGGCGGTCAACGGCAAGTTCGTCAACAGCATACGCAACTCCTCCGTCAAGAAGGGCTATCTGTGCCTGGAGTCCGAGGGCGCCGAGATTCATTTTCGCAACATCTACATCCTCGAACTGCCGCCAGGCATCACCGGCCCCGAGAATACAGCCCCAGTCGTTCCGTAGGTGCTGTGGACATCACTGAAACGTCCACATCGTCACGGCATCCTGGTCCTTCACAACGATGCGATTGCCCGCCACCACCGGATGAGCGTAACTCGGCGTCTGGGCGACCTTGATCTGGACGATCTGCTCGAATCGCTCGGCCGTGGGCTTGAAGACGATCAATTCGGAACTGCTGGGCAGCGCCATCAGGCAGGACCCCGCATCCACGATCGCCCCAAACCCGCTGCGGTCGCGGGAGGTCGCGTCGGTCCAGGCGGTCCGTCCCGTCCGGGCATCGATGCAGAACAGATTGCCGCTGTTCGACAGGCCGAACAGGAGCCCGTTCTTGAGCACCGGCGTGTTATACTGCGGCGCCAGGTCGGGATTGCTCCACATCTCCTCGACGACAAAGGCGTCGCCCTGCCTGACGATCTTCACCGCCCTGGTGCCGCGCCCGGCGCCCGTGTAGACCACCGTCTGGCCGTCGACGATGGGCGTTGCGGCATTGTAGGCGCGACCCGCCGGCGCGAACGGCAACTGCCACAGGAGTTTGCCGTCAGCGGCGTCCACCCCGACGATGCTCTTCTCCGCCAGCGTCACGATCTGCTTGGTGCCCGCCACCGTCAGCAGCACGGGGGAGGCATACTCCGGCCCTTCGCCGCCCCAGCGCCATTTCTCTTCGCCGCTCGCCAGGTCGAATGCGATCAGCGCGCCGTTGCCCTGCCCGCCGAGATGCGCGATGGCCATTCCATCGACGACGATCGGCGACATACTCGTAAAGAACCGCGGCACGACTCGGGGGAACAGATCCTTGCGCCACAGCACCTTGCCGGTCGCGGCGTCCAGGCAGGAGAGGACTCCGCCGACGCCCAGCGTGACGACCTTGCCATCAGCGACCGTAGGCGAGCTTCTGGGACCCGGATGCCGCGCGGCCGCACCGGTCACTTCCTGGGCCGTGTAGGCGTCCCGCCACACCTCCTTGCCGTCGCCGGCGTTCAGGCACAGCGTGACTTCCTCACCGCCCTGTCGCGCGAAGACGTAGAGCTTGTCGCCCACCAGTGCGGGCGTTGCATCGCCCTGCCCCACCGTCGCAGTCCACTTCTGCGTCAACTCCGTGGGCCATTGCGCCGGCGCGATGAATCCCGTGGCCTTGCCGTCGCGTTGGGGCCCCCGCCATTGAGGCCAATCCTGCGCCAGGACGCCGCCAGCGAGAACCAGAATCACGCAGCCGGCCATCACGACCCTCGATCGATTCGTCCTTTCCATGCGAGCCTCCTTTACAAATCCCGGTTCATGGCAATCCCGTTCCCCATCCGGATGATCTGACGCAATCTGCCCCCTAATTATACAGCCGCCCGATTCGCAAGGAAGTCCTGTTTCCGGCTTTCCGCCGGGCAGCCTGAGACCCAGGCAAGCACCGGCCGACGGACCAGAAGGAGACCCGACAGAGTCTTCGCGAACAGCTTGTCGATGGAGGACATAGTCGATACCTCCGCAATGAGCGCCTCGACTCAATGGTTCAGGACGATGTCGATTCCGGTAATCGTATTCCCCCGGCTGGTGGGCAGCGGACGCCCCTGGGGCTCCTGCCAAAGCCTGCCGTCTCCCTGCGCCGCTGCGAACTGAGCCAGGGCCTTCCAGAGACGCCGGCCGGGAATGAGCTGGGCTTCTGCGATCAACGGGACGCGAGGCACATTCGACGGGTCCTGGCGGAAGCCTTCGGCCTGGACACCGATTTCGACCTGGGTCTGCAGGGCGCCGATGGCGTCAAGACTGCCCCCATTGAGGTATCCGGCGACTCGATAGAGATTCAGGGGCTCGAATCCCGTCAACACGTAGAAACCGTTGGCATCGGAGATTCCCTCTCTCGTATCGGGGATCCCCACCTCGGACATCGGGACGAGCGTCCCGGTCACCTTCGCACCGATGATCGCGCGCCCGTTCGGATCGACGATCCGGCCGGAAACCGTGATGAACTCCCGGTGCAGGACCAGATGAACCGTCTTGTCACATTGCGTCCCCTTCGGCGTCGACCGCCTCGGTTTGCCTTCGGAGTCGACCATCACGGCGTAGATGTTGTGGGGTCCGGCCGGCAGGCCTGTGAACGCATACCGACCATAGGAATCGGTCACGGCGTCTTGCTTGGTTTCTCGGTTTGCGATCGTAACCGTCGCGCCTGACGCCGGCAGCCCTCCGAGAATCTCGCGGAGGACCTGCGCGGCCTCCTCCGGCGACTTGCATTTGGCGAGCTTCTCGCATTTCTCAGGCGAGCAGTCCGGCGTCGCGTCCACGACCGTGCCGACGATCGTGATGACCTTCCCATCAGCCACCGTCGGCGAGCTTCTGGGACCCGGGTGTCGAGCGGCCGCACCGGCTACCTCCTGAGCCGGAGCACCGCAGGCGAGAATGAGAACCGCGCAGCCGACCATAACAACCCTCGATCGATTCGTCCATTCCATGGCAACCTCCCATGCAAATCCTGGTTGCGCTTTTCGAGCATGCGGCAATCGATTCCGAGTATTCTGCTATGCAATTATACGAGCGTCCCCGCCCCGCAGGAAAGACCCAGTCGCCGACTTTCTCCACATTCTCACAAACCCTCATCAAGACAGCACGTAGAGAGCACGTGGTGTTCGCCTCGACAGATGCCGTTCGCGGGGTTCCTTCGGTCGCCGAAGGTGGGCCGGAATTGACGCGGGGAGGCAATTTCGATAGAGTGGCGACTGATGACGAAACACAAACAGGACAACAGACCGCGATTGATGGCGCTGGAGGTGACGCGGCGGTGCCGGTTCAATTGTCGGCACTGTCGGGCCGATGCCGATGGCGCCATCGCCGACGAATTGAGCAAGGAGCAGTGGAAGAAGATCCTCGACGCGGTGGCCGCCTATGGCAAATGCGTGGTCATCATGACCGGGGGCGAGCCCACCGAACGCGCCGACCTCGTTGAACTCGTGCGGCACGGGCAGGACCTTGGGCTGTATGTGGTGATGGCCACGTGCGGCTATGCCATCGACGACGTGTCGCTGGCGACGTTAAAAGAGGCCGGCTTGATGGCGCTGTCGTTCTCGCTCGACGGCGCGACCGCCGAAACGCACGACGCTTTCCGGCGGACCGAAGGCGCGTTCGAAACGGTCCTGCGGGCCGCCGAGACCGCCCGGCGAGCCGACGTCCGATTCCAGATCAATACGACGATCACCCGCAGCAACCTGCACGAGGTACCGGCCATCGCCGATCTGGCGCGTCGACTCGGGGCCTATTGTTACAATCCGTTCATCCTCGTTCCCACCGGGCGCGGCGAGCAGATCAGCGAAGAGATCCTCGAACCGAACCAATACGCCGAACTGCTGGCCGAACTGCTGCAACTGCGGGCCGAGCTTGGCATCGAGCTGCGCGTGACCTGCGGGCCGCAATACGCCCGGCTGTTTCGCGAGATGAACGCCGAAGTGCCCAAGGTGCACGTCAGCGGGTGCATGGGCGGGCGCGGCTTCGGGTTCATCAGCCATCGGGGCGACGTCCAGACGTGCGGCTTCCTCGATGTCTCGGCGGGCAATCTCGTCGAGAACGGCTACGACTTCGCCGCGATCTGGGACCGCTCGCCATTCCTTAATGAAATTCGCGATCTGCCGGCGTACAAAGGCAAATGCGGCCGATGCGCCTATGTCACGGTCTGCGGCGGCTGCCGCGCCCGTGCCTACACCATGACGGGCGACTACCTGGCCGCAGACCCCGTCTGCTGGTACGAGCCGCGAGGCAAACCATGATAGTCTCGCTAACCGATTTCGAGAAACGCCTGTGCAATCGCCTTCAAAGGGGCCTGCCACTCGTTTCGCAGCCGTTTGCCCAGATCGCAGCAGACCTGGCGTCCAGCGAAGCGGAGGTCCTGGAGCAGGCGCGGCAATTGAAGGCGTCGGGTGTGCTGCGGCGTATCTGCGCGGTGCTCAACCAGCGTGCGCTGGGCATGGCCAGCACGCTCGTGGCCGCGCATGTGCCGGACGAGCAGGTGTCGACGGTGACGGCGGCGGTCAACGCCCTTCCCGGCGTCTCGCACAACTACTTGCGCAACCACAGGTTCAATCTCTGGTTCACTCTCCAGGCCGAGTCGCCTGAGCAGCTTCGGCTCAGTCTGGTCGAGCTACAGGTCCGTTTCGATATCGAGTTTCACAGCCTGCCGGTAACGCGCGTCTTCAAGCTCGACGTGCGTTTCGACGCCGAGAGCGACGACGACGTGCTGCTGCGGGACGTCGAGCGCGTGCCGGAGACGGAACCCGTTGCATTGCGCGACGAGCAGAAGCAGTTGCTCACCGGCCTGCGCGACGGTCTCGCCATCGTCGCTCGGCCGTTCGATGCGGTGCGGCCTGCGTCGATGGCCGAGCTGGAGATGTTCGCCCTGCTGGCCGAGTTGATCGAGGCCGGGGTAATCCGCCGCATTGCCGGCGTGCTCAACCACCACAAGCTCGGCTTCACCGCCAACGTCATGTTCGCGGCGCAGGTCGATTCCGCGCACGTCGTTGAGGCCGGCCGCCAGCTCGCCCACTCGGGCACCGTCAGTCACTGCTACGAGCGACAGGTATTCGAAGGCTGGCCCTACAACCTCTTCGCCATGATGCACGGCCGAACGATGGCTCAGATTCAACACACCATCGACCGATTCACCGAGGCCCACCCGGTCCGCTCGTTCGAATTACTGCCCACCCTGGCGGAACTGAAGAAGCAGCCCGTCCACCACAGCTTCGCATAGCAACGCATGGCTTACGGGGTCCTCTGGTAGACGCGGACGTAATCCACGCAAAGGTGGTCGGGCAACTGCGCCTGCGCAATGTCGCCGGCCCACGCGCCCACCTCCAGGCTCAGAATGATGTACTGGTCGCAATGCGAGACGCCCTTGTCGCTGCGCCAGGTCTGGTGGCCATCGACGTAGAAGACGTATTCGCCGTTGGTCCAGAGCAAGCCAAAAGTGTGCCAACCCTTCTGCAACCCGGCGACGGTCACCGTCGTGCCGGCGCGTTTGTGGTGCTCGCCGTAGCCGTCCCAGTGCAGGTTGTGATGGACACGGTCGCCGTCCTTACGCAGGTATTCGAAGATGTCAATCTCCGTGCCGGCCGTCGCCGGGTTGCCCAGCGGATCGCCCAGGCTGGGACTCTGGAGCCAGAAGGCCGACCAGTGCCCGATCTGCTCCTGCAATCGGACGCGGCACTCGAAATAGCCGAAGGTCGTCTCGAACTTGCCCTGCGTGCCGATCATCGCGGTGTGCCAGGCGTCGCCGACGCGCTTTGTGGTCAGGACCAAATGCCCTTCGCCATCCAACGAAACGGTGTCTTTGACGTTGACCGCATCGCGGCGCGGGCCCAGACCGCGATAGTCCCACTTGGTCAGATCGAGCGACTGGCGGTCGAACTCGTCGGACCAGACGAGCCTGTACTCGGCGCCCACCGGCAACGGCGCATCGGCCCGTCTCTTCCAGGCCCGCACGTATTCGATGCTGTAAGTGGAAGGCAGGTCGCCGTCGTCGGGCAGGCCGAACCATTCGGGCATCGTCTCGCTGTCGAAGTCCAGCGTCAGCGCCTGATGCCAATGCGTGTTCTCCACCCAGCGGACCAACACGCCATCGAAGTACCACTTGATCCGGTTCGGGTCCCATTCCAGCCCGTAGACGTGATAGTCGTCCGCCAGGTCCGACGGCGCGATCCACACGCCGCCGCAGGACCAGTGCTCCTTCTCGGTAGGCGCATGCAAGACGTGCGCGTTCATGTTGTACTTGCGTTCGAAGCCGGGCGACTTGCCGCCGATCTCAAAGACGTCGATCTCGGTCCACTCTTCGGGCGTGCTGTGATAGAACCAGAAGGAGCTGGACCCATGCGACCGCATCGGCCTGGCCTTGACCTCGTAGTAGCCGTATTTGACCAGGCCTTTGCTCTGCACGGCGGCCGACGTATAGGTATGGTAGCCTTTGTCCTTGGGTATCTCGGGCACTTCTTCGCGGCGCATCGTCAGGTGCAGCTTGCCGTCCGAGACGGTGACGTTGCCGGGCCAGAAGTAGGCGGGCTGGCGGCCCAGCCAGCCGGGGTTTCGAGGCCACCACTTGTTCGGATCGAGCGCCGGCCCGTCGAATTCGTCCGTCATCGGCTCGTACGGAACCCAGTCGCCCTCATTGCTCTGGTCGGACAGCGGCAGATGGTCCGAGGCCCGCGGGGGCACAGGTCCCAGCGGCCCCGTCCGCACCCAGCTTTCCGGGCGCCTCGCTTCGGCGTTGCACAGAACGACCGTCCCCATGACCAGGACCGAGATTGTTCTCCACATCGGTCGCAGCATGATTTCACCTCCGGATTCAATTCGTATAGACGACGGTGCCGGAGTCGTCCACCTCGTAGGCCCATTGTTTGATGTAGTCCCAGCCGGAGCGGAAATCGTCGTGGGTTTTCGCCAGCTTCTCGGCCAGCAATCGCTCCAGTCGCTCCTGCAAACGCGCGCATTCGGGGCGGTTGACCAGGTTGGTCAACTGGTAGGGGTCGGCGATGTTGTCATACAACAGCCAGGGACCATCGAGATCACGCACATACGTGTAGCGTTCCGTGCGTACGCCGCGGTATTCTCGCCCCCCGGTCTTGCGGCTCCACTGCCCGAAGGGCGATGGACAGCTTATCAGTGCGGCGTTCTCCGGCACAGGCAACTGGCCCTTCACCACGGCCGAGAAGTCCATCCCCTCGACGGTGTCTGGCACGTCGATGCCACAGAGCCCGAGCAGCGTTGGCATGATGTCCGGCGTGTTGATCGGCATGTCGATCGTCCGCCCAGCGGTGCCCAGGGCCGCCGGATAGCGCAGCAGGAACGGCACCCGGATCGATTCCTCCCAGGGCTGCTGCTTCTTCTGGTGGCCATGCGAATACAGCATGTCGCCGTGGTCGGACGTGAAGACCAGGATCGTGTTCTTGGCGACTCCCTTTTCCGACAGCGTCGCCAGCAGATCGCCGATGCAGTCGTCGAGAGCAGCGATGTGGGCGCAGTAGCCGGCGAGGGTCTCGCGGGCCTTGTTTTTGTCGGCCTCGGGGACGTTGGGCCGGACCGACAGCGACTCAGGCCGAAACAACGCCCTGTACTTCTCCGGCGCCGTGTGGTACGGCGCGTGCGGAGGGCCCCAGGACAGAAACATCGCAAACGGCCGGTCACCGGCATGCTCGCGGATGTATCGCTGGGCCTCGCGGGTCTGGGCGATGGCGTCATAGCCGTCCCAGCGGAGCCGGACATCCGCATCGCCATAGTAGAACGAATTGTTGTAGTTGTGCGTGCAGCCCAGAGCCCTCCAGAACGCAAAGCCCTGCCGCCGATCGCGCGGGATGAAGGCGCTTCGGTGGTTGCCGTCGAGGTGCCATTTGCCGATATAAGCGGTGTCGTAACCGGCCTGGCTGTAGGCCTGCGCGATGGAGACCGCGTCATCGTTCAACAGAACGTCGTTCAGAAAGACGCCGTGCGTCAGCGGATACCGCCCCGTGACCAGGCTGGCCCGGTAGGGACTGCACACGGGACAGCCCGAAACCGCATTGCGGAAGTTGACGGCGGTCTTTGCCAGTGCATCGAGATGGGGCGTCCGGACGTCGGCATTGCCCGCGTAGCCGACATCCTGCGCTCGCCACTGGTCGGCGAAAACGAACAGAAGGTTGGGCCGGGTGCGCCCATTAGACCATCCCTGCACTATCGCCCGAGTTCGCCCAGCCGCCGGCGCCGGGGCTTGGGCGACGACGGCTTTGGCAAACTCCCTTCGTCGAATCCCAGTGCGTGCCACAGATGCCCTTTCAACGTCCCCCCGCGTGATCGATTGTAGCCGATCATCGACGTCCGGGCAATGATAGACGCTCCGACGAAGCGTTTTCTCCGGGCGAAGGAAATGACGGTTGACGACCGCGAGCCGATTCCGTATGATACCCGCCTCAATAGATGGATTGCCTGAGCCGGAGTGGCGGAATTGGCAGACGCGCGGGATTCAAAATCCCGTCCTGGCAACAGGGTGAGGGTTCGAGTCCCTCCTCCGGCAGTTGTCGCCGCAACGAGCGCGGAACAGGTGCGTCAACAACGTCTGCCGATCCGCGATGGTCACACCGCAGATCGATGCGTCGAGAATTCCACGGGGACGGATCCGGCATGCAAAGAGAGAACCCTGAGATCACACCGGAGTCGCTTCATTCGTTCTTCAACCGCGACGGAGCCCTGCTGGGCCATCTCGTGATCGATTCGAGCATCGGCGGCGTCAGCGCCGGCGGCATTCGCATGGTCCCACAGATGCCCACGGCCGATTTGTGCCACCTGGCCCGGGCCATGACATTGAAGTATGCGTTTCTGAAATGGCCGTTCGGCGGCGCCAAGGCCGGGATCATCACACATCGCGACACGATGTCACCGCAGGACAGGCAACAGCTCATGCGGTCATTTGCACAGCGGCTTGTGCCATTCAAGGGACGCTATCTACCGGGCACGGACGCCGGCACCAATGACGACGATCTGCGTCTGATCTGTCGGACCGCCGGCCTGATGCGGCCGCAATCGGCGCGGGATTCGGGATATTATACGGCGCTGACAGTGCGTCTGTGCATCGAACAAGTCGCTGTGGCACAGAAACTGGCCCTGAAAGGCTGCCGCGTTGCGATCGAAGGGTTCGGCAAGGTCGGCGGCGCGTTGGCTCAGCAGCTTGTCGAGATCGGATGCCGCATCGTGGCCGTCTCGACGGATCGCGGCGCCATCTACGATGGCGAGGGGCTCGACGTGGCACGGCTGTTGCGGGAGCGAGACACCGCCGGAAGCGATTGTGTGAACCGATACAATCCATCGCGACAAATCGCGCCAAGCGACGTGCCGACGGTGCCGGCCGATTTCTTCGCGCCATGCGCCTTATCCTGGAGCATCGACAGCTCCAATGCCGATCGCGTCCAGGCCAGGGCGATCGTATGCGGAGCCAACAACCCCGTCACGGAAAAGGCCCGCCAGACGCTGTTGGCAAGGAGCATCCTTTGCTTTCCCGATTTCGTCTCCAACGCCGGAGGCACACTCGGCGGCATCGTGGGCTCGCTGGCAGTCAGCCACGACACCGTCGTTCGATTCATCGAGCAGCAATTCGTGCCCAAGGTCCAGCACCTGATCGCTCGGGCTGGAGAGACCGACCAGCCTCTGGAAGCAGTCGCCCTGCAGATCGCCACGGCGAATCTCGACGCCATGAAGCAGGCCGGACAACGCCACAGAAACCCGCTGTTCTCACACTTCGTGGACCTCGTCCGCAGCGGACGCTTACCCCGCGTGCTGACGAGAACGTTCGGCCCGGCGTATGTCCGCAGGACCATGTCCTGATCCGGGGCCGTCAGTCTCCACAGACCAGGGACAGAACCGTTGCGTACTTGTGCGAACCCGGACGAACGGGGATATCCGTCACCGTATCGAGCTCGACCGTCACCTGGGGGCCGAGAATGCGGGAGAATCGTTCGACGATGGTCCTGCCCAGTTCACCTTCCTGAGCGAATGAGACGTCGGCCGCCTCGGCGACGGCATCCTTGACCAGCAGGACGCGGATATGGTCGTGTCGCTCCTGGCGAATCTGGAACTTGGCCAGATGCGGAACATCTTCCAGGGCCAGCGTGAGATGATAGGGATGAAGGATGCGACCGTCGGGCCGAATGATCGAGTCCACTCGGCGCCCATCGATGCGGGCGAGCAAGGGCGACGCCCTTCCGCAACGACATGGCTCGACCGCCCTCGATGCATAATCACCCAATCCCGAATACCGGATGATCGGGGTCGCACGATTGAACAGATCGGTGACCACCACGCGGCCCGTCCGGCCGGGAGCGACTTCCTTGTCGTCATCGCCCACCAGTTCCACAAGCACTTTCCACGCCAATAGATGCAGGCCGCAGTGCTCCGGGCATTCGGCGGCAAGGAATCCCGCCTCCGTCGAACCGTAGACATCCATCACCTCGGCGCTGAACGTCCGACCGATCAGCTTGCGAAGCGGCTCGTCCAGCACCTCGCCAGCGGCCATGATCAAGTCAGGCTGATGCACCGCCGTACCGCTCGTGCGGACCGCCATGCAGATGTTGCGCAAGACGCTCGGATAGGTCATCAGAAGCTCCGGCCGCTTGCGATTGATCGCCTCAATGTGCTCCTGCGGGGACAGGAGCGAATTCACCACGGCGTGCTTCATCGAGGGAAACACCCGACGTTGCAGGCTCTCATAGGCCCGCGGCTCATCGACCACGATGAACAGGTGCCGGATGTTCGTTCGCAACAGGAAGTCCTTAGAGGCCGAGACCACCGTGATGGGACGGCGCCCGGCCATGATTTGCGGCAGATTGACGGAGAAATCAAAGAGGGCCTTGTCGAGGTCCAGAAACACGCGCACCGGAGTGCCCGTCGAGCCCGAGGTCCCCACAATGTAACATCGGCGAGATGGATACTTGCGCGACAGAATGCCGTCCGGGAAACTCCGTCGAAGATCGTCCTTCGTGACGACCGGCAGTTTCTCGATATCGGCCAGCGTTTGGATGTCTTCCGGCCGCACACCGGCCCGGCGATACATGCGGTGGTAGAGTTCCACGTTCTCATAGGCGTGGGTAACGACCTCCTGCAACCGTTCGATCTGAAACTGCTCGGTTTCCTTGGGCGTCATCGCCGCCAGACGCCGCACCTGCCTGCAATACTGCCCGTAGCGAATCCCGCGAAGAAGGTCGGTCAGGCCCACTCGTCGCCGGAACGGCCGAGTCCGCACATCAACGCTCAACGGTCACCTCGATCCGAGATACCGCTCGATACATCGTGACTCGATGCGGATTGAGACAACCGGCGAGAGATCCGGCTCTGGATATATCGTTCCTTATTCGCACGGCCTCGTCGTTCCAGCCAGGGTCGAACCAGACGCCGCAGGCGGGGAAAGACGTAGCCAATCGTACAGATGGCTCCGGCGACGGGCGGCACAGCTCGTTCCCGCCGCCCGTCGGCGGCACAGGCAAGGATCTGCCCGGCAACCTGTTTGGCCGTGCTCATCCGCTGGGAAAAGGCCAGAGGTGTGACGTCTTCGATCTGGTCGACGAAAAACTCTGTGGCCACCAGGCCCGGACTGACCACGGAGACGGTGACTCCCGTGCCTTCGAGTTCTTCCGCCAGCGACAGGCTGAAGGCGCGCAATCCGAATTTCGTCGCACAGTAGGTCGCCGTTCTGCCGCTGGGCACCCGGCCGGCCAGAGAGGCCACGTTGACGATGGCGCCGCCGCCAGCTCGACGCAGATAAGGCAAGACCATGTGGCACAAGAGCGCCGGCGCTTTCAAATTCACGTCGATCATTCGCACCAGTTCCTCCGCGCTGCGCTGCTCGAGCGGCCCTCGGGCGTGATAGCCGGCGTTGTTGACGAGAATATCCACCCGACCGAACCGTTCCTGCGTCCGCTCCAGCATCGATCGCATGGCGTCCGCATCCGTCACATCGGCGACGACCACCAGCGATCGGTCGGGCCCGATCCGGCGGGCGACGGCTTGGAGGGCCTCTTCACGCCGGGCCACAAGAACGACCCGAGCCCCCTCGGCAGCGAACTGTCTTGCGGTCGCCGCTCCGATCCCGGCTGACGCCCCTGTAACGATTACCTGCTTGTCGATGAATCTGGCTGCCACACACAGTTCCTGCGACCACTCAAGCCACCCCCCAAAGAACGCGGGCCAATTCTATCTGCATGGACGGCAAGCAACAAGCTTCTATTTCACCATGAATCACACCCCAGCGTCGATAACGGCCGAGCCTACTGCTGCTCTCTCCAGTACCGCGTGACGATCCCATCGGTGATCTCAAAGTAGAGCACGGTGCGATCCTCTCGTTTATCGTCGAAGTTCAGCAGAAGAAAGGCGCTGAAGTCGCTATCGACCATCTTCGTGTAGACGTACCGAAGAATCTCCGTTCCCTCGGGCGTCTGGGTCTGGCTCGTCGGTTCGCCGAGCATGCCGAGCACCCATTCCTTGCTCGTCGAGCCCACCTGGATCTGCCGAAGCGTCTCGGTGCCGACGGCCGGCCCCTTCGGGCCGTAACGCACGTCGGACCGGCCCGAAATGCACCCGGTCAGTGCGAAACCGAAAACCGCACACAAAAGGATCGTCCCTGCTGACGCCATCATCTTTCGCTCGGCCATAATCGTCGCTCCTAAAACCAACATCATCGCACCTGGTTTTCTCTTATCCTGTGACGCACCGCGTGCCAGATCGTAGTCCTGGGTGCGCTGCCTGTCAACCAACACCGCTCGAAGATGAAAGGCACGATGGAGGCCGCAAAGTCACGGAGAAAGTTGGATTCGCGATAGAGGGTTGCAGGATGAAGAGGAATCATGCTATAAGTGGGTCCCGATACTGAATGAAACCGTTCAGGACAAGGAGCAGCTATGACGACGCGATCCGATCCACGGCTGAACAGACGCGAATTCCTTGCCGGCACAGCAGCGTTGGCGACGGGCGCTCTTGGCTTGCCGGGCTGCGCGACAAAGCCATCAGGCTACGCGCCGATCCCCGCCAGCCGGTGGGCTCTCCTGGCCGATACGCACATCGCCGCCGATCCCGACGACCACAGCGGCGAGTTCTATCCGCACCGCCACATGGCAAAGGTCGTCGAACAGGTGCTGGCGGACCCGCCCGAGGGGATGGTGATCGCCGGCGACGTGGCCCGTCTGCGGGGGCTGGCGGAAGACTACGTCCAGGTCCGCAAGCTCCTGTCGCCCCTTGACGACAAGGTGCCGGTCTACATGGCGCTGGGCAACCACGACGACCGGGCAAACATCATGGCTGAGTTCACGAACCCACCGGGCCGGATTCAGGCGATCAAAAACAAGCACGTGACGATCGTCGACGCCGGCCCTGTCCGGCTGATCCTTCTCGATTCCCTTGTCAAGGTCAACGAGACGCCCGGACTGCTGGGTAAGGCGCAGCGGGACTGGCTCAAGACGTATCTGGCCGAGTCCGACGACACCCCCCTGCTGCTGTACTTCCATCATTCACTGCGCGACAGCGACGGCGACCTGCTCGATTCGCCGAGGCTCTTCGAGATCATCGAACCCCTGCGGAAGGTCAAGGCCCTCGTCTATGGCCATTCGCACGACTACGTCTACGCCGTGCATGAAGGGATTCACCTGATCAATCTACCGGCCGTCGGCTACAGCTTCCGCAGCGAGATGCCCCTCGGCTGGGTCGAGGCGAACCTGACCGCCCGAGGCGGCGACTTCACCCTGCACGCCGTGGCCGGCAATACCGACATCGACGGCCAGGTCACATCGCTGACCTGGCGAACGTAGCGCGGCGGTCAGAAAGTCATCCTGCGAGCAGCGAGCAAGAAGACGGGATACTCGCGCGGCCAATCGGCGCCCTCGGGTTGACGCCGGATCGTGTGGATCGTTCGTGCGCTCTTCACTGAAAATCCGACCGCTTCGGCCTCCGCTCGGAACCAGGCCGGGTCGATCCCGTGATGGACTTCATGCGCGCTGTCCTTGTGGAAGGTCCCATCCTCCGGTTCGAGGTCGGCGACAGCGATCCAGCCGCCCGGCTGAATCCACTGCGCGAACCGCGTCAGAAGCGCCGGGATGTCCTCGATGTGGTGAAAGACCATGCTGCTGACGATAGCGTCGAACGACAGGCCCGACGGTTGCAGATATCCATCGTCGAGCAGGAGAGTCCGGACATGGTTCAGGCCCGACGCCTTCGCCTTGGCTTCGAGCACAGCCAGCATCTGCACCGACGTGTCAGCCGCCGTGACCGAAGCAACCTTGGGTGCCAATTCTCGCGTAATCAGCCCGGTCCCGCACCCGAAATCCATCACGGCCATCTGGGGCGTCAACGGGACCGCCGCGACCATCGCCCCGGCAACCGCCTTCGCCAGCTCCACACGCGTTGGATTGTCATCCCACGTCGCCGCCGCCGCATCGAAATGGTTGTTCGCCCCTCCAGTCTCCTGCATCGCGTCTCTCGGTGTCGGTCCTTTGCGATCCACGTTCATGGTTTAACCTTCATTTGCTTTGCAGTCTATTCCACCTCGCGGGCGACAACGTCTAGGACCTGCCTCTCGCGTCGTTCCAGCAGGTCGCCGAGGGCGGGCAGGCTGAAACGATAGCACACGACAAGCGCTGCCAGAAGCGTTGCCGAAGCGATAAGGTTCACCGTCGCGGCCGAGGCCCAGCCGACCCTCTCGAACAACACACCTGACAGAGGCATGAGGAAGATGGGGATCAGCGTCACGGGAAACAGCAGGTGCGCCAGCAGGATCAGAAGGGTCGTCGTCGTGTGCGTTTTCGTCGGTTTCATCGAGCCCGGAGCGACCCGGTACGGCACGAGGACCGAGAGGAGATTGCCCATCATGCTCAGCAAGAGGAAGGCCACGGGCAATTGCAGGATCGTCGCGACCACGACTGTCGCCGGCGGACGTACGGCAATCGTCACGAGCGCCAACAGGACCAGACCAATCGAGGCGGCGATCGGAAACAGCGCGAGATTCTTGCCAAGCAGAATCCACTGGCGCCGCGTCGGCAGCAGCACCAGCGTGCGGAACCCGCCCCGGTCGAAGCCGAACAGATTGAACATGAGCTGGCTCATGCCGAAGAACGTCACCGCCACAGCGCCGGTCGCCATGAACGGCTTGGCGATGTCTGATGTCGCAGAGGATCGCTTGAACAGCGCCATCCCGCCGAACATCACCAGCCACATCAGGTTCATCCCCAGCGCCATCTTCACTTCGGGCGCGCGCTTGAGAGACCGAAAGAACGCCCAGGCCAGCGTGGACGCCTCCTGGGGTATGCCCGGCAGGCGCCAGTCGCCATCGTCGCGGACGCCTACGACAACCCTGGTCTTTGCCTTCGGCCTGGTCTTCTTGTCGGTCTCGCCGCCCTGATAGAAGCGAATGGTGGACCGATAGGCGCGTCCGAGCCCCAGCGCGCCGATGGCGAAGACACCGACGGTCGCCAGGATCGCGGGCCGGACGTCACCGGCGGCCAGCGCCATCGCCCCGTTGCCCACCCAGAGAAACGGAACGACTTTGTGCGCGGTCAGCATGAGCGGCGGAATCGTCCTTTCCCGCTTGTCCTGTGACGGCGTCTGGCCCCGCTCCTCAGACGGCGCCGATGGAACGGTTCTCGGCCGGTGGCGGCCACGATCCGAAGTCAACTGGACGAGGAAGTTGGGCAGTTGGGTCAAGAGGATAAAACCCACGGTGACGCCCGCGATGATCGCCCGCCGGCGACGCGGATTGATCATGAGCGCAACCAGCCAGCCTCGAAGGCAGTAGATCCACGAGGTAATCATGAAGACGAAGCCAATCACCAACGGCAGCAGCCAGAGCATGACCAAGCCCCTGCCCAGAGCCAGTCCCAGGGCCAATCCGACCATACCGGGAACGAACAGGATGACGCTCAGAGACACATGTGAGGCAAGGTAATTGATGATGAAGATCTGTCTCAGCGAGATCGGCAGATGCAGCATGCGACCGATGTCGATCGTTTCGGACCGCTGAATCTCCGAGACGATGGACATCATGCAGAAGAACAGGAACACGACGATCACCGCATCCCAGATGGCCAGCAGCATGGTCGGTGGGACCTTCGGCAGTGCAAAGCCCCCTGCCAGAAGGCCCGCCAGCGCGCCGCCGGCGCCGGCGACCAGCCCAAGGGCAACCACAATCAGCGTGAAAACGGCCGCGACGCGGCCGGCCCGTGCCCATTGGTTACGGCTCAGACGCCAGCGCAGCCACAGGATCGTCCGGAGCTGGTCGGTGTCCATCTATCCCTCCAGCCAACTGAGCTTCTGCCGTTCGATGTGGTCGCTTCCGACGACTTCGAGGAATCGCTGTTCCAGCGAACCGCCCTGGCGAATCTCGTCCATCGTGGATTGGTGCACGAGCCGGCCCTGGGCGACGATCCCGACGTCCGTGCACAGCTTCTCGACGATCTCCAGCACGTGGGAGGTCAGGAATACGGTCGCGCCCCGGCGGACGCACTGCCTCAGCGTGTCACGCAGTACGGCTGACGAAACGGCATCGATGCCCTCGAATGGTTCGTCCAGAAACAACAGGTCGGGATTGGGGATCAGCGCGGCTGCCAGTGCCAGCTTCTTCTTCATGCCGTGCGAATACTCGACCGTCAGCTTCGCATCCTCGTGCGCCAGCGTCATCATCGCCAGCAGTTCGTCGCAGCGCTCGCGCACCACCGCCGCGGGCAACTGGTACATCCGCCCGACGAACGTCAGGTACTCCCGCCCGGTCAGGTTGTCGAACAAGGCCAGATCCTCGGGCACCACGCCGATCCGCCGCTTGACCTCGTGGGCCCGACGCAGATCGCTCGTGTCTTCGCCCAGGACGCGCATGGACCCCGAACTGGGGGCCAGCAGACCCGTCAGCATCTTGATCGTGGTGGATTTGCCGGCGCCGTTGGGACCGAGAAAGCCGTAGAACGTCCCGGTCCGGACGTGCAGATCCAGACCGTCCACGGCCGTCAGATCACCGAAGCGACGCGTTAACCCGCTTGTCTCAATCGCCAGTTCCATGCGCGACAAATCTACGCCGCCCAGGAACAAAAAGCAAGCCCCTTCCTCTCGCCGGGCCCCATCAATGCCCGTGGGGGCGACGTCCGCCAGCGGCGGATCGCCCCCACGAGCAAGAATTAACAACGCACTATCTCAGGAACAGCATCTCTGCGTAAATCGGCAGCGGCCAGAGCTTGGCGTCGACCAGGGTCTCCAGTTCGTCGGCTGCCGCCCGAACAACGCTCATCGCCGGCAGCACATCGTGCGCGTAGCTCTCGGCATGGGCCTCACAACCGGTCGTCGCGGCTGCCTTGGCGGTGGCTTCTTCCAGCTTGCCGATCCCATTCTCCAAGGTCGTGACGAGTTCACAGACACGCGCGAGCATCTTGCTCTGGGTCTCGGCGTTGCCGCCCACTCCGGAAACCGCCGCCACGGCGGCCGCCAAGCGAGCGGAGTACTCGCAGGACGCCGGGAGAATCTGCCGCTTGGCGATGCTCAGCATGGTCTGCGCCTCGATGTTGATCTGTCGGCTGTAGACCTCGAGCAGAATCTCCGTCCGCGCCTTGAGCTCCTGCCCCGAGAGCACGGCATGCTTGCTGAACAGCGCAAGGTTCTCTTCTGAAGGGATGCCCTTGAGCGATTCGACGGTCGAGCGGATGTTCGACAACCCGCGTCTCTCTGCTTCGGCCACCCACTCGGCCGTGTAGTTGTCGCCGTTGAACAGAATCCGGGCGTGCTTGACGGCGATGTCCTGCAGGATCTTCTGCGCGGTCGCCTTGACGTCGCGGGCTTTCTCCAGCTCGTCAGCGATGTCACAGAGGGCGTCGGCCACGATCGTATTGATCACGAAGCTGGGGCCTGAGACGGACTGGGTCGAGCCGACCATGCGGAACTCGAACTTGTTGCCCGTGAAGGCGAACGGCGAGGTCCGGTTGCGGTCCGTACAGTCCTTCGGCAGCGGCGGCAGGGTCGAGACGCCGAGCTTGAGCTGTCCGCCGACCTTGCTGCTTTTAGCCGGGCCCTTGGCCAGTTGCTCGAAGATGTCGGTCAACTGGTCGCCGAGGAAGACCGACACGATCGCCGGCGGCGCCTCGTTGGCGCCGAGCCGATGCTCGTTGCCCGCGTTGGCCACGCTGGCGCGGAGCAGCATCGCGTACTTGTCTACCGCCTTGACGACAGCACAAAGCATCACGAGGAAAACCATGTTGTCGTGCGGCGTGTCACCCGGGTCGAGCAGATTGATCCCATCGTCGGTCACCATGCTCCAGTTGTTGTGCTTTCCCGAACCGTTGACCCCGGCGAACGGCTTCTCGTGCAGCAGGCACACGAACCCGTGATGCAACGCCACCTTCTGCAGGGTGTCCATGGTCACCTGGTTGTGGTCCGCGGCCACGTTGGCCGTGGAGAAGACCGGGGCCAATTCGTACTGCGCCGGCGCGACCTCGTTGTGCTGGGTCTTGGCGGTGACGCCGAGTTTCCACAGTTCGTTGTTGACTTCGTTCATGAAGTTGGCCACGCGCTCGTGCAGCGAGCCGAAATAGTGGTCCTCCAGTTCCTGTCCGCGCGGGGGCTTGGCGCCGAACAGCGTCCGTCCGGCCAGAACCAGATCCAGACGTTTCTTGTAGAATTCCTGATCGATCAGGAAGTACTCCTGCTCGGGCCCCATCGTCGCCGTGACCCGCGAACTGCTCGTGTTGCCCAGGGCCTTCAGGACGCGAACTGCCTGCTTGTTCAGCGCGTCCATCGAACGCAGCAGCGGCGTCTTCTTGTCCAGGGCATCGCCCGTATACGAGCAGAACGCGCTGGGAATGTACAGTGTGATGTTCTTGCCGTTCTCCTTGACGAACACGGGCGAGGTGCAATCCCACGCCGTATAGCCCCGGGCCTCGAACGTGGCCCGCAGACCGCCGGAGGGAAACGACGAGGCATCGGGCTCGCCCTTGATCAGCTCCTTGCCGCTGAACTCCATGATCGTCCGGCCGTCGGGCGTCGGAGAGATGAACGCATCATGCTTCTCGGCCGTCAGGCCGGTCATCGGCTGGAACCAGTGGCAATAGTGCGTCGCACCCTTGGCGATGGCCCAGTCCTTCATGGCGTTGGCGATCACGTCGGCGGTCACGGGATCGAGCGGCTGCTCGCCGTTCAGCGTTCTTTTGAGTGAGCGGAACACGTTCTTCGGGAGACACTCCCGCATCGTCGCCTCGTTGAACACGTTGCGTCCGAACGAATCATTGACTGTAATCGACATCTTTGACTCCTCAATTGCCATCCCATTGATTCCTAGTCAATCCCATCTGCGCCGTCCGACAGACGGCCACCGTCGTTTCACGACACAAGCCGCACACAGACGCTCTCTGAAATGCCTGCCAATGCTCTGGCCTCCGCTGCAACGATGAATGCGGCTTGCATGCTATCCCTGTGGCGCAGGGCTGTCAACAAAGGGCGAGGCTCGCGGCGCCGGGCGGTTTCCCCAGCAGAATCCGTCGGCGACCAACAAGCCTCACCCGTAACCCAATGCCATTGCGCATGACGCACCGGTGCGCGCCCCCGCCGCAGCCGGATATGAGAACCCCTCACCAACCAGAACGTCTGGTTCTTGCCACCGATCATCGCTTCAGACTCCATCATCGTCTGTTGTCATCTGCGCCGGGTGCGACTCCGACACATACTACACGATTCTTAGCAACCCTCGTGCCAATCCCCTGCACCGGGCACAATAATACCTAAGCAGTTAAAATGAATATACTTACAGAAACATCCCAAGATAACTAGCGGGAACAGGAAACCACATTTATGTCGATGCCTTGACCAGAGCAGTACAAAATTGTAGACCAGGACGCCTCGTGGAATAACCGAGCCTCGCCCAGAAGGACGAGGCTCGGATCGCGTGCCCACCAAGTGGGCACAGACGATGATGGCTCATGGCGGTTTTTGCGACGCGTTCGCCCGGTGCGCGAACCCAGGTTTTGCCTACCCGATGGCATCGCCGCCACGTTCGCCCGTACGAATGCGAATGCACTCGGGCAAGTCCAGCACGAAGATCTTCCCATCACCGATCTGACCGGTTCGCGCCCCGGCGATGATGGCTTCGATCGTCCGATCGACGAAATCCTCATTGACTCCGATCTCGATCCGCACCTTCTTGAGCAGATTGACCTCGAATTTGATGCCGCGGTAGCTCTCCTGATACCCGCGCTGGGCCCCGCAGCCCAGCGCATTGGTCACGGACATCTTGTGGACTTCGGCCTTGTACAGGGACCGTTTCACATCGTTGAGTTTGTGCGGCTGAATATAGGCAACGATCAGTTTCATCTGTTTGCTCCCATGCCCTGGCGTGTGTTAGCTCGTGGTGAACACCTGGAACCCGGCGTATGCCTCCATGCCGTGCTCTCCGATGTCGAGCCCTCGCAGCTCTTCATCGCGACTGACCCGCAGTCCGATCGTACGATCGATCAGCTTGAAGACCGCCCCCATGCTGAGCGCTACAAAGAGCACGGCGCTGAGGCTGCCGAGCGCCTGAATCGCCAGTTGCGTCGGGTTGCCCCCGTAAATCAGGCCGTTATGGGCCAAGCCCAACGAGGCCTTTCCGAAAATGCCGATGCTCAGCGTGCCGAGGATCCCGCACATGCCATGAACCGGGACGGCGCCGACGGGGTCGTCGATTCGGAACCGGTCGAGCAGCTCGACTCCGCGGACCACGACGAAGCCCGCCACGGCCCCGATAACCAGCGCCGCCCACGGGGCGACGTAGGCGCACGGTGCGGTGATCGCCACCAAACCAGCCAGGGCGCCGTTCATCGCCATCGACAGGTCCGGCTTTCCGAACCGCTTCCAGACGGTCAGCATCGCTGCGATGCCGCCCGTGGCCGCCGCCAGGTTCGTGTTCATCGCCACCAGTCCGATCAGCGTGCCGTCGCCCACACCCAGTGTCGAGCCCGCGTTGAACCCGAACCAGCCGAACCAGAGGATGAACACCCCCAACGACGCCAGCGGGATGCTGTGACCGGCCAGTACGTTCGGCTTGCCTTGCGCGTCGTACTTGCCCTCCCGGGGTTTGAGGATCGCGGTGCCCATCAGGGCTGCGATACCGCCGACCGTATGGACGACCGTCGATCCGGCGAAGTCAGCGAAACCCAGCTTCGACAGCCAGCCACCACCCCAGATCCAGTGGCCAACGATCGGGTAGACCAACGCCGAGATGATGAACGAGTAGATCAGGTAGGCGGGAAATTTCATCCGCTCAGCCATGCCGCCGGCCACGATGGTCGCGGCCGCCCCGCAGAACGCCGCCTGGAACAGCCAGAAGGCATACAACGGAATTCCGCCAACGGTCGTTTCCAGCCCGCCAAGGCACCAGCCCTGTGTGCCGACCAGGCCGTTGCCGTTGCCAAACATCAGCCCATAGCCGATGAGAAAGAAGCCCAGCGATGCCATGCAGAAATCCAGGAAGTTCTTGGTGAGGATGTTGCAGGCGTTCTTGGCCCGGATGAACCCGGTTTCGACCATGCCGAAGCCGGCCTGCATGAAGAATACCAGAAACGCCGCGATCAGGACCCAAACTGTATTCAGTCCCTGCTCCAGCGACTGCGCCGTCGGCCCTTCCTCGGCCGCCGACGCGGTGCCGGCCGCAAGCAATACACCTAACCATGTCGCGACAGACCGCCAGCCCGGCCGCCAAACACACCTTCTTCGTTCCGCCATCACTTCTGTCGTGCCTCCACATCGGACCATTGTTGCCTCGGCGAAAACGTTCGCCGAATCCAAGACCATCACTTACAGGCTCTCAGGAACAAGAGCCGTGCCAATGACGCCTGCAAGGTCCGGTGTTTTTGTATCTACAGCACTGACAGCATCTTGCAGAGGCCCAATCGAAAGGTGACGACAACACTGAATCTACCGTTTTGTAGTTTCCAGGCGACGCATCAACAGTTTTGTAGTTTCGGGGACCAGAATTCCGTATAAGGGCTATCCTATTGACTCCAGTATCTACTATATGTTGTGGTCGCGTGGGGCCGCGCTTCCGTGGGCCGGTCGGATTAGATTCTGATACGGCATCGGCGGCACGCGGACCGCGTTTTGCATCAACCGATAGAACAGCTTTCCCCGTGAGCGGGAAGTTCTTCGGTTGAACCGAAAGGTGAATTCGTCCAGGTAGTAATCCAAATACTCATGACGGACGGCACCCTGATGCGTTCCCATCAGCCATCGCTTCAGCAGCGAGACCACCCGATGTACGCCCGGCAAGACCTCCGAAGCAGTCTTGCCACTGCGGGCGATATTCGCGGCTTGGCGTCGGTATCCCCGGGTCTCCAAGCCGGCGTAGCCCTGCCAGTCGTCCGTATGCAAGACGCTGCCCGGCTCGATCACGTCCACGACAAAAGGATGAAGGCTCTTGGCCTTGCCGTCCGGCACCCGACGCATGCGGATTCGTCCAATACCTTTGGCTTTACGCTCCGCCGCGACCACCACCATGGTCTTGCGGAGCATACGACGACCATGACGACCCTCTTCCGGGGCACCGAGGAAGGTTTCGTCGACCTCGACGTCTCCTCGCAGACGCTCGCGCCCGGGCGTCACCATCGCGCGACGCAACTTGTGCAGCCATGTCCACGCGGTTTGGTAGCTTCCCAGGCCCAGGACCCTCTGGATCGTCACCGCACTGGCGCCGTTCTTGGCTCCGGTCAAATACCACATTGCCCGAAACCACAGGCCCAAGGGCTTATGCGAGCCCTCAAAGATCGTCCCGGCCCGAAGAGAACTCTGATAACCGCAATCCTTACACACAACCAACCCTCGTTGGGTAACCCAGCCTTGACGTCCACTGCATCGCGGACAAACGAAACCGTCCGGCCACCGAAGCTTCAGCAGGTAGGTTTCACAAGCCGCTTCCGTAGCGAAGCGAGACTCAAATTCCGCTTGATTTCGAGGGTAGTCTTCCATACCCTCCACACACTACATATTGGGGCTACTGGAGTCAATAGGATAGCCCTTTTCCGTATTTCACGCTGCCGATAAGACCACAAGGGCTTGGCCACATCCCGCGGCAACAGACGTGGCATGATAGAGTCCGGGCCTGCACCGTTGAAGTGCAGGCCCGGTTGGTCATGCAATCATATGGCGAGGGGTCGCTCGCCGGAGGCGATTCTACCGGTCGCCGGCCAGGTAGCGAATCTCGCCGGGCGAGAGGGTCCGGCTGTAGATCATCAAGTCATCCAGCGAGCCGGCGAAGTAGGCGTCAGCCGTGTACTGCGACCGCGCCAGCCAGTTCTGCGTCGTAGCGCCCAGATCCGCAGGAAGCGTTTCCGTCGCACCGCTGCCGGCCACCTCGCCATCGACATAGATATCGACAGTCATCGTCGCGCTGTCGATCACCACCGCCACGTGGTGCCAGTCGTCCGTCGGCAACTGGCGGGATGTCTCAATGATCGACTCGCTCGTACCGCCCGCCGGCGTGATCGCAAACCGCATCGGGCCGCTCGTGCTGCCCCGAGGACACAGAAACATGTACCCCGTCGTGCTGCTGTTGCCGAAATCGAAGATCCGCACCCACGAACCGCTCGCCGCCGAGAAGTCCACCCACATCGCCACGGTCGCGCTGCTCAGCGTGCCCATGGCCGGACCGATGGGCAGTTCGACGTAGTCGGCGAAGCCGTCGAAGTTGATCGCCTGACCCTGGCCCGGCCGCGAGGCCAGATACGCCGGGTCGTTGAATGCCGTGCCGTGGTAGCCGTTGCCCGAGCCGTCCTGCACGTTGTTCTCGAACGCATACGACGCCAGCAGACCTGTCGTACCCGGATCGGCTGGAACGACCGGCTCCGGCGCCACCCGATGCAGACGGATGTCATCAACGAACAACAGGCCCGAGCCGCTGCCGTCCACGCCCAAACTGAACGACGTAACGCTCGTCAGGTTCGTCCCCAGCGACGCCAGGTCGATGTTCCACTGCTTCCACACCGGGCTGGTCAGCACGCCCGG
>ENA-UOUL01001059-UOUL01001059.1-bioreactor-metagenome-genome-assembly--contig:-NODE-1059-length-42155-cov-4.845311_pt1 | contig 42155 bp, 41 predicted proteins | sample MGYA00249838_ERZ747220 | MGnify/ENA primary metagenome ERZ747220 (study PRJEB28778, sample SAMN05720191) | bioreactor metagenome | isolation source: Anaerobic biogas reactor | place: USA:Washington... | reverse complement strand
TGGTGCCGCGGTGAAAGCCGGTGCCATCGCGCCCCACGACGCCCTCGACCACATTGAGCTGTGGCGTGACGATCTGGGCGAGATCGGTCAGTCGTCGGGCGAGCCCCTCCTGCCACCGCTCGTGCAACGTGAGGTCCATCCATTCCTCGCGAGGGCGGCGGGTATCGGTACCGTCCAGATCCATCTCGGCCATCGCCTGCGCGCAGTAGTGGCGCTCCAGGACATAGACCAGCCCCATCTGGTTCTTCATGCACAGGGTCGTGATGGAGAGGTTGTGTGTCTTGAGCTTGGGCACGTTGATATAGATCGTGCCCGGCGCAACCGCCAGGCTGCTCACCAGGCGTGCGCTGTGGGCTAACGGGCGAGGTACTTGGCGGCGCACCACCGTCCCTGGCGCAGGGGCGGATAGGCTGGCGCCAACGGCCTGTGCCATCTCTGGGAAACCGGTGCCCTCCCAGGTGGCTGGGCTTTCGTCATCCTGATTGTGCGGGTCTTCGACGATGTGGATCGCCTCAGCGGCGCCATGGGCGCAGAGATAGCGCACCATGCCTCCAATGAACGCAGGATGGGTCGTGATGCCCGAGTCAGGATCGCAAAAGCGCTCGCCCGCAGTCACATTGGGCTTCAGTACGACGGCCTCACCATCAAGCTGTAACCGCAGCGCAGCCAGCGCCTCTTGCGCTGTGGCGTCGAAATCCCTGGGCGAGGGAGTGTCCGGGACGGCGCGTCGATAGACGAGTACGCTGTTCGGATCCTGCAGTGCCGGCACGAGTCTCATGTAACCTCCTGACGTTTGGGGGCCTTGGCTGTCTGCGTGCATGTGTTGGTCCATACACAACTCGGCGAGGACACAGAAAAGGCGGCGCCTCCGCAATGTACCCCATTGCCAGGAGACGCCGCCCAGACGCAAACAAATAGATGCACGGTCGATACGCGACCCAAGTCCGTCGTACCGGCCCTGCATGCCTCGGCGGGCGATCTCCTTTCCAAATACGGGAGGCGCAAGCGTTTCCCCTTGCACCCTAGGGATGGGTTGCTCCATCCTGACGGCCATACAGCCATGGTATCTCTTTAGGCGGCATGGCTCGGAGATGCCTGCTATGCGATTGTCCGGCAGCTATTGTACTCGACCATCAGAGAGCGTCAAGCATCGTGACTCGGTTCAGAAGTATGCGGGTGCCTCACGGGGGCTCGGCGTGCGCTGAGAACCCTTGCCCAGGCTCTGCACTGAACCGAGCGCAAGTTTGACACTCACCCCCATCTGCGTACAATAAAGAATACTGTGGTCGGCTGGCGTCCGGGTAAGCCGGCCGAGCACAGGGAATCGTGGGCCGCTAGCTCAACTGGCAGAGCAACTGACTCTTAATCAGTCGGTTCCAGGTTCGAGTCCTGGGCGGCTCATCGTGGTGTGTGGGGGCCCTTGCACCCTCAGTCGTACGTGGGCCAGAGAGTTGAATCCTCCACGCGATACTGGTGCACGGTGCACCGCCTGCGGCCAGCCACAATCGGCGGCAGTTCGGGCTCCCTGGGTCCTCTTCTCCTGGGGAAGTGTCGGAACTGGCAGACGAGCGTGACTTAGGATCACGTGGAGAAATCCGTGAGAGTTCAAGTCTCTCCTTCCCCACTGGCACGGCGCTAGTCGGTTCGCCTCGATCGAGCGGAAGTGGCTCAGTGGTAGAGCATCTCCTTGCCAAGGAGAGGGTCGCGGGTTCAAATCCCGTCTTCCGCTCTAGACGACGACAAGAGCTGGTTCGCGGGGCTTTTCCCCCGGACCAGCGTTTTCACGTATAGGGGCGGCGCGCGCCGCCTTGTGGTATAATGCCATCATCGTCTGGAGGGAGGTTCTACCGTTGAAGGTCTCGACAGAAACCGTAGCGACGCGAGAGGTCACGCTGACCATCGAGCCCGATCCCGATCGGGTGCAGAGGGCCATGCGTGACGCGGCGCGACAGATCTCGCGCTATCGACCCGTGCCCGGCTTTCGCCCGGGTAGGGCCCCGTACGCCATGGTGGAGCGTATTTTCGGCCGCGACGTCATCCTCAACGAGGCGCTGAACGGTATGGCCGATAGCCTCTACCACGATGCCGTCAAAGAGGCGGGCATCGAGCCGTACGAGCACGGCCAACTCGAGGTCGAGTCGCAGGACCCCCTCGTTCTAAAGACGAACGTTCCCCTTGCCCCCGAGGTGACCCTTGGCGACGCCGAGGAACTCCACGTCGATCCCGAGCCCGAAGTGTCCATCTCGGAGGAGCAGATCGACGAAGAGATCGAGCGGCTGCGCCGGGCCCACGCCGAGTACGAGACGGTGGAGCGCGGCGCCGAGCACGGCGACCAGATCCTGGCCTCCATCACCGGTACCGCCGGCGAGGAGGAGGTGATCAACCGCCCCTCGGCTACCGTGGACCTCGATGACGAACTGCAGCCCGCAGGCTTCGCCGAGGCGCTCACCGGTCTTTCCGCGGGTGAGACGCGCTCCTTCTCGCTGACCTACCCCGACGACTATGACGATGAGAACCTGGCAGGCAAGAACGTCGATTTCGAGGTGACCGTCAGCACCGTGCGCAAGCGCACGCTGCCCGAGGTGGACGACGACCTCGCCAAGATGGCCGGCGACTATGATACGCTGGTCGACCTTCGCGAGGCGCTGGGCGAGCAGCTCAAGACGCGCTTGCAGAACGAGGCGCGTTCCCGCGAGTCCGAGGCCGCCATCGAGGCCCTGGTGGGCGTCTCACAGGTCGAGTATCCTGATGCGGCCCTGCAGCACGAGATCAGCGACATCCTCGCGGCGCAGCGCTCGCGGCTCCAGCAGATCGGCTTTACCTGGGAGAACTATCTCCGCATGGTGGGCAAGACGGAGCAGGAGCTGCGCGACGATGTGCAGGAGGACGCCGAGCGACGCCTGGTGCGTCGCCTGGTGCTCACCGAATACGCCCGCGCCGAGGAGATCAAGATCGCGTCGGCCGAGGTGGCCAATGTGATGAGCAGCATCGCCGCGAGCTATGGCGAGCGCGCCGAGGAGGCGATGCAGAGCATGGCCAACAGCGGCATGATGCTCAGCATCTACTCTGACCTGATGACGCGCAAGGCCGCTCGCCGGCTGACGGCCAAGCTCACCGGCCGCGAGGAGGAACTCGAGGCGGAGGAGGCCGCCGAGGCGGAAGCCGCGGAGGCTGCGGAGGCGGAGGCATCTGAGGGCGTGGCGGCGGAGGCTGAGGCCCCCGCCGAGGAGCCTGTCGCCAAAGAGGCCGCCCCTGAGGCGGATGAGGCCACTCCGGCCGAGCCCGAGTCGACCGGCGAGGAGCCGGCACAGGACTAGTCGCCGGTGCGCCGTGGCTCGCCGCGGCGCATCTGTTCGTTTTCCGGTCGGCGGCGGGGCGTGCGTTGGCACCCCGCCTCCGGCGCTCTGTATGTAGGAGGCACAATGGACGCGAGATCACTGATCCCCATGGTGATCGAATCCACGGGACGTGGCGAGCGCGCCTATGACATCTATTCGTTGCTGCTCAAGGAGCGCATCGTCTTTCTGGGCACGCCCATCGACGACAACGTCGCCAACGTCATCGTGGCCCAGATCCTCTTCCTGGCGCGCGAGGACCCCGAGCGCGAGATTCGCATGTACATCCACTCGCCGGGCGGCATCATCTATGCCGGCATGGCGATCTATGATACCATGCAGGTCGTGAGCTGCCCCATCGAGACGATCGCCGTGGGCAGCACCGCCAGCATGGCCACCATCCTGCTGGCGTCCGGCACGCCGGGGAGGCGGTACGCGCTCCCCAACGCCACCATCCACATGCACCAGCCGTTGGGTGGGGCGCGCGGCCAGGCGACCGACCTGCAGATCCAAGCGGAAGAGATCCTGCGGCTGCGCATGCGCATCAACGAGATCCTGGTCAAGCACACCAAGCAGCCGTTGGAGCGCATCGAGCGCGACACGGACCGTGACTTTTTCCTGGACGCCGAGCGCGCCAAGGAGTATGGCATCATCGACGAGGTCATCCCGCCGCGCGACTTGAGCACCGACAAGGAAAGCCAGTCATGACGACACCCGTCGGGGAGGCACGCTGCTCGTTCTGCGGCAGGCCGGAGCAGGCGGTGAGACGCCTGATCTCGGGGCCGGATTCGGTCTATATCTGCGACGCGTGCGTGTTGCTGTGCCAAAAGATCCTCGACGCTGGAGACGGCGGCGCCAAACGCGACATCATGTCGCTGAAGGACATCCCGTCGCCGCACCAGCTCTACGAGGCGTTGAACGACTATGTGGTGGGGCAGGACCGCGCCAAGAGGGTCTTGGCCGTGGCCGTCTATAACCACTACAAGCGGATCCTGGCCGAGAACCACGGCGGCGACGATGTCGAGGTGTCCAAGAGCAACATCCTGCTCATCGGGCCCACCGGCTGTGGCAAGACGCTGCTCGCCCAGACCCTCGCCAGGGTGCTGCAGGTGCCGTTCTGCATCGCCGACGCCACGGCGCTGACCGAGGCGGGCTATGTGGGCGAGGATGTGGAGAACATCCTCCTGCGCCTGCTTCAGGCCGCGGACTTTAACCTGGAGCGCGCCTCCCGCGGGATCATCTACATCGACGAGATCGACAAGACGGCGCGCAAGAGCGGCGACAATCCCTCGATCACGCGCGACGTGTCGGGTGAGGGGGTGCAGCAGGCCCTGCTCAAGATCCTCGAGGGGACGGTGGCCAACGTCCCGCCCCAGGGCGGGCGCAAGCACCCGCATCAGGAGTTCATCCAGCTCGACACGACAAACATCCTGTTCATCTGTGGCGGGGCGTTCCAGGGGCTGGAGGACATTGTCCGGGAGCGCACGCGCACCAAGGGGATGCTGGGGTTCAGTATGGACGCGCAGAACGTCGCCAAGCTGGACTCGGCCGAGCTGCTGCGCCAGGTGAACTCGGATGACCTGTTGCACTTTGGGCTGATCCCCGAGTTCGTGGGGCGCCTGCCGGTGGTGGCCAGCGTGGAGCCCCTGGACGAGGAGGCCCTGGTCAGCATCTTGACGCAGCCCAAGAACGCGTTGGTCCGCCAGTACAAAAAGCTGTTCGCTCTGGACCATGTCGAGTTGGTGTTCACCGAGGAGGCGCTGCATGTGGCCGCCCAGGAGGCGATCTCCTACCGCATGGGCGCCCGCGGGTTGCGCACCATCATCGAAGAGACGCTGCTGGACATTATGTACGAACTCCCGTCGCACCCCGAGGTACGCGAGTACACGGTGACGGAGGACGACGTGCGCAACCGCCGGCAGCGCGACCGCAAGCGCTTTGACGAGGCGGCCTAGCGCCACCGGCGCCGGAGGGGCGTTACACACCATGCAGCACAAGAGCGCGCGAGTCACCAGCCTGCGTGAGGGCGCGTCGGTCGAGATGCAGCCGGGCATCGTGCGGACGACCATGGCGTACAACGAGCAGCTCATGGTCTGCCACTTTGCCCTGAAAAAGGGCGCGGTGATCCCGCTGCACAACCATACCGCCTCGCAGAGCGGATTCGTCCTGCAGGGGAGGGTGAGGCTGTTCCTCGCCGACGACAGCAGCCTCATCGCGGCGCGTGGCGATGGCTATGTGTTCGACCCCGACGAGCCCCACGGGGCGGAGGCCCTGGAGGATACCGAACTCATCGAGTGCTTTTCCCCGTTGCGGCCCGAGTATCTGTAGCGCCGCTGGAGGGATTCCTGCACTCGCGCAGTAGTGGACGTTCGGTGCGACGTCACCGGGCAGGCCAAAGGGTAATACGAACCGCGCGGTCCACGTTCGGACCGCGCGGTTTGCGATCACGCCCCAGTCGTCCCCGAGCCCACTGGTTGCGCTCGCGCCCGGCGCGCACCCGACCCTGCGCGCTACGAGCTAGTCCGTCTGCCCCAACCGAGAGGCGCTGTGTGGATCGCATCCACTCCCAGTGGTTGCGAGTGCTGTGCGTTCCGTCCATCTGGCGTCTCGAGTGTTTGACACTGCCCAACCTCTGGCATAGAATCGGCCTGGTATACGAGGCTCATCGGGAAGGAGCGGCATGCTATCGAGTGCCGAGATCAGGGCACGCTTTCTGACATACTTTGAGACGCAGGGGCACACCGTCGTGTCCAGTTCGCCCCTGGTGCCCGCCAACGACCCCACGCTGCTCTTTGCCAACGCCGGCATGGTTCAGTTCAAGGACGTGTTCACCGGCCTGGAGACGCGGCCCTATCGCCGCGCTACCACCTCGCAAAAGTGCATGCGCGTCAGCGGCAAGCACAACGACCTGGACGCGGTGGGGCCCTCACCCCGGCATCACACTTTTTTCGAGATGCTGGGCAACTTTTCCTTCGGCGACTATTTCAAGCGCGAGGCGATCGATTTCGCCTGGACGTTCCTGACGCGCGAGCTGGGGCTGGATTCGGAGCGCCTGGCCGCCACGGTGTACACCGAGGACGACGAGGCGTACGCCCTGTGGCAGGAGGTCGCCGGCCTGCCCACCGAGCGCATCACTCGCTTGGGGAAGAAGGACAACTTTTGGGCCATGGGCGACACCGGCCCCTGCGGCCCCTGCTCCGAGATCCACTTCGATCGCGGCCCCCAGGCCTGCACCTGCGGGCGCCCCGACTGCAGCCCCTCCTATGGCTGTGACCGCTGGTTCGAGCTGTGGAACCTCGTGTTCATGCAGTACGAGTCGCACGCCGACGGCTCCATGACGCCGCTGCCCCGCCCCAGCATCGACACGGGCATGGGCCTGGAGCGCGTCACCTCGGTGCTGCAGGGCGTCGAAAGCAACTATGACACCGACCTGTTCATGCCCATCATGCGGCGCACGCAGGAGCTACTGGGGCACGACGAGGCCACCATGCGCGAGCGTTACGTGGCGTACCGCGTCATCGCCGACCACAGCCGCGCCATCACCTTTCTCATCGCCGACGGTGTGCTCCCCGGTAACGAGGGGCGCAGCTACGTCCTGCGCCTCATCCTGCGGCGGGCGGCCCGCTTTGGGCGGCTGCTGGGCTTCGACCGGCCCTTCCTTGCCGAGACGGCCCAGGTGGTCATCGACACCATGGGCGACCACTATGCCGAGCTGCGCCAGAGGGCCGGCCTCATTCACGACGCCATCACCCAGGAGGAGGAGCGCTTTCTCGCCACCCTCAGCACCGGCCTGGCGCGCATCGATGCGCTGGCGGAGCGCCTAAAGGCCGAGGGCGCGCGCGTCATCCCGGGGGAGGAGGCGTTCCGCCTCTACGATACTTATGGCTTTCCCCTGGAGTTGACCAGGGATGCCGCGGCCGAGCTGGGGCTGGACGTCGACGAGGCGGGCTTCCGCGTCGCCATGACCGATCAGCGGGAGCGAGCCCGCGCCGCGCAGCGCTTTGCCGCCGACACGAACGCCGAGGTCTATCGCGCCCTCGGCCTGCCGCCGAGCCGATTCCTGGGGTACGAGACGTGTTCCGCCGAGGCTACCGTGCGGGCGCTCATCCTGGCTGGCGAGCCTGTGTCGCGCGCCGAGGTGGGGCAAGAGGTGGAGGTCGTACTGGACGCCACCCCCTTTTACGGGGAATCGGGCGGCCAGGTGGGGGATGTGGGCGAGCTGCTGTGGGCGGGCGGACGCGCCGTGGTGCGCGACGCCACGCATCCCGTGCCCGATGTCATCGCCCACCGGGCGTGCATCCAAGAGGGTGCCCTGGCCGTGGGCGATTCGGTCACAGCCCGCGTCGACGAGGAGCGGCGGCTGGACATCGCCCGCAACCACACGGCGACGCACCTGCTCCACCGGGCGCTGCGCCAGGTGCTGGGCGAGCATGCCGCCCAGTCGGGCTCGTTGGTGGCGCCCGACCGGCTGCGCTTTGACTTTGCGCACCTCTCCCCCATGACGCCGGACGAGCTGCGGCGCGTGGAGCAGATCGTCAACGCCCAGGTGCGGGCGAACCGGCCGGTATCCACCCGCGTCTCGTCGTTCGACGAGGCGGTCAAGGCGGGCGCCATCGCCCTCTTTGGGGAAAAGTATGGCGACACGGTGCGCACCGTGTCGGTGGAGGGATACAGCGCCGAGCTGTGCGGCGGCACGCACCTGCATGCCACCGGCGAGATCGGGCTCATGCTCATTACCTCCGAGTCGAGCATCGGCTCGGGGTTGCGCCGTATCGAGGCGGTGACGGGCCGTGGCGCCGAGGCTTTCGTTCGCGGGCGCCTCGATGCCCTGGACGCCGTGGGCGCGGCGCTGGGCGCCCGTCCGGGCGAGGAGCTGGATCGGCTGAGCGACCTCCAGGAGCAGGTCCGCGACCTGCGGCGCTCCCTGCAGGACGCGCAGCGTCAGCTCGCGGCGCGCAGCGTGGACGCCCTGCTGGACGAGGCGGCCGAGGTGAACGGCTCTCGCGTCCTGGCCGCCCGCGTTGAGGCGCCCGACGTGGACGCCCTCCGAGAGCTGTGCGACCGCTTCCGCGACCGCCTGGGGAGCGCCGTGGTGGGGTTGGGCGCCGTGATTGGCGATCGCCCCATGCTGGTGGTGGGGGTCACCCCCGATCTGGTGGATCGCGGCGTGCACGCCGGCAAGCTGGCCGGCGCGGCGGCGCGCGAGATGGGTGGCGGCGGCGGAGGTCGCCCCAATATGGCGCAGGCGGGCGGCAAGGACAGCGACCGCTTGCCTCAGGCGCTGGATACGCTGCGGCGGCTGGTGGGTGAGGCGCTCGCTTAGCGCACCGTCGCAGAGCGCCGCCGTCCCGGCGGCAGGGGCGCCTCGCTGAGGGAGTCAAGGTCCCTCGCTCCACTCGGGACGACGGGGGGAGCGCCGCAGGCCCGGCGGCAGGATCACACTACGGTGAGTCAAGGTCCCGCGCCATCCCATGGCGCCCTGCGCTCGGGACGACGGAGGGAATCGGAGCGCCGCCGTCTCGGCAGCAGAGTTGCGGCGCGCCATACGTCGGTGACTTTCGGCTGCTCCTCCTCAATGCCCGGCCTCGGGGCCGGGGTAGGATTCCATGATTACGTCTCTGCGCAACGTTATCCAGCAATGGCGCCGTACGGTGCGCTGGGCCAAGATGCCCATCGTGCGCCAGCCGCTCCGCCACGCGCTGCACCACAGCATCATCACGTGGGAGCGCGGGCACGTCCGCGCCGCGGTGATCGAGTTGGGCGAGGGCGCCGCCGAGTTGCTGGGCGTGTCGGTGGTGCCGGTGCACGGCATCGGCGGCACGCATCACCCCGACGTGGATCGCTGGTTCGCCGGGTGCGACGAGGCGCTCACCGTGGCCGAGGACATGACGGCGCTGACCGGGCGCAAGTGGGTGCCCAATCAGGTGACGATGTGCGTGTCGTCCGAGATCACCCGCAGCCTGCCGGTGACGGTGACGCGGGTGCGCAAGGCGGCCGATCAGCCCATCTCTTTTGAGGAACTCGGCATCCTCTTGCAGCGTTGTTACCGCAGGGCGCAGGACCTCATCGACGGCGGCGGCCGCGCCAGCGAGGATATCGTCTGGGGGACGGTCACCGAACTGCGGCTGGACGGCCAGCGCGTGCCGTATCCCCTGGGGCTGCGCGGGGAGACGCTGGAGGCGCGGGTGCACTTTTGCGTGGCGCCGCTAGAGTGGCTCCGCGCCCTAGAGGTGGTGGCCGAGCGTCTGGAGGTTGGCCTCACCGGCATCATCCCCGAGAACGTGGTGTACGCCTCGGCCCTGGGAGACCTGCCGGCGCTGCTCATCCTCCTCGACGAGCACCACACCTCGATCAGCCTGGTTCATGGCGGACAGCTGCAGTGGTCGACCCTCGTGCCAGTGGGCGAAAAAGAGATCACCGGCGGCACGGCGGAGGCGCTGGAGCTGCAGGGCCGCCAGGCGGACCTGCTGATGCGTGCCTATCGCTCACGACAGCTCAGCCACGGCGTGGAGCAGGCGCTGGCGCGGGCGTATTGGGCCGAACTGCGCCGCTGGATGTACACCATGGCCGATGGGGTGACGGCGATTCACGGCTCCGAGCGCCCCAACGGCGACGCGGCGGAGCCGCTACCCGCGACGGTCTACTTTGCCGATATCAGCCGGCGCGCCCCAGAGGCGTTTCCCTCGCTGGGCACGCCCTTCTGGGAACGGTGCTTGCCCTTTGAGCGCTGCCCCGAGCCGGTAGCATTGAGTGTGAGCACCGTGCGCGATGTGCTGGATTGTACCACCCAGGCCAGCGGGCCGGCCTTTTTGCTGTTGCGCGCGCTGGCGCGGTACGTGGCGCAGCTCAATGCGCCGGGCGACAACCTGGATCGTACGCTGGCCGAGATGATCCGCTGGCGCCGAGGGATGCCTTCCGCGCAATCCCGCTGAGCCCGTCACTCACAGGAGGTCCCTTGTCAGATCATGCGCAGCGCCCCGTCGAGGTCATCTACCTGACGCGGCGTGACAGCATAGAGGCCGTGCGCGAGATGCTGGAAAACGCCACGCCCGGCGCCCAGGTGTGGCTGGTGGCGCCCTGGCGCCACTGGTTGACGCGTAGCCTGGTCCACCTCAAGCTCCTCAAGCGGGCCGCCGAGGGCGCGGCCCTTGACCTACGCCTGGTCTCCACCCACTCGGAGACGCGCACTCTGGCCCGCACCGCCGGCATCCCCGTGCATTGGTTCGTGCCGCCCGGGCTGGGGCGGTACCGGCGCCAACGGCGTGAGGGGGCGCCCGAGTTGGCGGCGCGCGTGGTGCCGGTAGAGGGGGGCGTGGCGCCCGGATGGCGCCGCCGTCCCCGCAACCTGGGGCTCGGCGCGGCGTTGCTCTCACTGGGAGTCTGCGCGGGCCTGGTGGCCGTAATGCTGGGCGTGGGACTCGCCCTGGTGCCCACCGCCAAGGTGACGCTCGAGCCGGTGGCGCGCCCTGTCTCGGCGCGATTCGACGTCAACGCCAATACCACCTATCGCGAGGTGGCGGCGGACAAGATGATCGTCCCCGCGCGGGTGGTGCAAGTGATCGTCGAGGGGCGTGGCGAGACACCCGCCAGCGGCCGCGCCGACGTGCCCGATGCCCAGGCGACGGGGCGCGTGGTCTTTGCCAACAAGACGAACAGCCCGGTGGTGGTCCCCAAGGGCACCATCGTCCGCACCGGCTCCGGCGCGGTGGTGCGCTTTACCACCACCACCGCCGTGGAACTGCCCGGCAGCCTCTACGCCAGCGCCGCAGCGGGGATCGTGGCGCTCGATCCGGGGCCCGTGGGCAACGTGCAGGCCCTGACCATCAACGTGATCGAGGGCGAGGTGGCGACGCGCGTCGAAGTGCTGAACGACGGCCCCACCGGCGGCGGCACCGTCAAGGGCGTGCCGGTGATCGACCCGGCGGATTTCGACCGGCTGCGGGGTGAGATGATTGCCAAGCTGCAGCAGCAGGCCTACGAGCAGTTCATCGCCGAGCTGGCGCCCGGCGAGTTCGTGCCGCCGGAATCGGTGGAGGCCCAGGTCATGTCGCAGTCGTTCGACCAGGTGGCGGGTGAGCGCAGCGACGTGCTATCGATGACGATGAAGGTCGTGGTGCGCGGCGTGGCTGTGGACGGTAACTCGGTGTACGAGCTTGCTATCAGCGAACTGGAGGCCCAGGCCGAGGAGGGCCACGGCGTCATCGAGGACAGTCTCGTGCTGGACCGCTCCAATCGGGTGACCGTGGAGCAGAACGGCCTGCGATTCAGCGCCAGTGCCCGCGCCATGGTGGCGCCCGAGATCGACGTGGAGCGCGTCAAGCGCGGCTTGCGCGGCAAGACGGTGGACGAGGCGCAGGAGCACCTGGCCGAGACGCTGCAGCTCGAGGCCCCACCCCTCGTCGAGGTCGAGCCCAGTGGTTGGAAGTACCTGCCATGGCTGCCGGCTCGCCTGGAGGTGCTCATCTCCTCGGAGGTCAGCTAGTGCGTCACATGGCGTTGGACGTGGGCGACGAGCGCATCGGCATCGCCCTCAGCGACCAGTCCGGGTATCTGGCACGCCCGTTGGAGATCGTGGCTCGACGGCCCGGGCCATCGAGCTTTTTGCGGATCGCCGAGATCATCGCCCAGCATGGCGTGGAGGTGATCGTGGTCGGCCTCCCGCTGATGCCCGACGGCAGCGAGGGGGAGCAGGTGCGCTCGACGCGCGCCTATGTGGCAGGCCTCACGGCGCACGTGGAGGTACCCATTGTCTACTGGGACGAACGCCTCACCACGTTTCGCGCCCGCGAGATCATCGCCGAGCAAGAGTCGGTGCGGGGCCGGCGCGGCCGACCCAAGGCCGAGACGCGCAGCGGCAAGAGGCGGCGCCGCGATGACGCCGTCGCCGCGGCGGTGATCCTGCAGGAGTACCTCGACGCCCACTCAGGAGGCCCAACGCCGTGAACCGTGCCATCCGCATCGTGCTCCGGCTCGTCACCCTCGTGCTCACTCTTTCGGCCGTGATCGTCGTCATCGGCGGGGGCCTCTGGTACGTCTGGCAGGACGCGCGCGGGCGCACGCCGCAAGTGGGCTATACCCTCACGGCGCGCAAGCTGCAGCGCGCGGCCCTGAGCGCTTACCTCCGCTTCTATGACAAGGATGTCACCGTCCCCGTCGACCCGACCAGCGCGCGCGAGGTCTCGTTCACCATCGAGACGGGCGCCTCCGTGTCGCAGGTGGCGGACGAGCTGCAGCGCCTCAACCTCATCACCGACGCCGGCGTCTTCCGGCGCCTGGTGCAATTCCACGGTGCCGACGGCAATATCGAGGCCGGCGTCTTTGTGCTGCGCCCCAACATGACGATGAAAGAGATCATGGACGAGCTGCAGCACGGCCGCCTCGCCACCACGACGGTGACCATCCTCGAGGGGTGGCGCAGCGAGGAGGTGGCCGGGGCGCTGGAGGAGGCCGGCATCGTCTCCGCCGAGGCGTTCCTGCAGGTGGCGCAGGCGGGCGCGGGGGCGCTGAGCGATGATTACGCGTTCCTGGCGGACCGCCCCGAGGGGAGCCCAACGCACCTGGAGGGGTTCCTCTTCCCCGACACCTACCAGTTCCCGAAGGACAGCGAGGCGGCGCGGGTGGTGGGCGCCATGCTGCAGAACTGGGATCGGCGCGTCTCCACGGACCTCCGCGAAAAGGCCGCGGCGCGCGGTATGACGCTGTACGAGGTGGTGACACTGGCCTCCGTCGTGGAGCGGGAGGCGGTGGTGGACGAGGAGCGCCCGCGCATCGCCGGCGTGTACCTGAACCGTCTGGAGAGCGAGATGCGCCTGGAGGCGGACCCCACCATCCAGTACGCCCTGGGGTTCGACGAAGAGACGGAGCGTTGGTGGACGCCCTTGACCATCGACCAGGTGCAGAACACCGACTCGCCCTACAACACCTATCGCGTCGGCGGGCTGCCGCCCGGCCCGATCTGCAACCCGGGATTGGCCTCCATCCAGGCGGTGTTGAACCCGGAGCAAACGGATTACCTCTATTTCGTGGCCAACCAGCGCGCCGGCGACGGCTCGCACGTGTTCGCCGTGACCTTTGACGAGCACGTGGCCAACGTGAATCAGTACGGGCAGTAGGGCGCGCCCTCCGCGGGCCGGACGGCGTCCGGCCCCTACACCGGCGGCGAGGCTAAGCGCCGGCGCGTCATGCACGCGCCGAGCGACCGGTTGTAGGGCGCGCACGCCGGTGCGCGCCGGGCGCGGCGGGCCGGACGGCGTCCGGCCCCTACACCGGCGGCGAGGCTGAGCGCCGGCGCGCCATGCACGCGCCAAGCGACCGGTTGTAGGGCGCGCACGCCGGTGCGCGCCGGGCGCCGCGAGATCTACTCGGAAGGGTCTTTGATGCTAGTCGACTTGCACGTTCATACCAACCGCTACTCTGCCTGCGGGCGGAGCACACCCGACGAGATGGCGGCCACTGCCGCGGCGCTGGGGTACGACGCCATCGTGCTCACCGAGCATCACGCCGTATGGTCGGCCGAGGACGCGGCCGTCCTGGAGCGGCGCTATCCGGGCCTGCGCGTGTTTCGCGGCGTCGAGGTGACCTCGTCCGCTGGTGACGATTATCTCCTCTACGGCGGCGACCTGAACGGCCGCCCCTATGAGGCCGGCGCCGACGAGCGTGCCATCGTGGAGCGCGCCCGCGCCCAGGGCTCGGTGGTAGTGCTGGCACACCCCTACCGCTATCGCGACGCGGCGCCAGCCATCGTAGAAGAGGGCCTGGTGGACGGCGTGGAGGTGCTGAGCAACAACATCCTGGTGGTCAACCAGGGACGCGCCAGCGACCTGGCGGCGCGGGCGGGGGCATTCGCCACGGCGGCCACTGACGCACACCACGTGGACACCCTCGGGCTCTATGGCATCCGCCTGCAGGAGGGCGTCGCCGACGAGGAGGGGCTGGCCGACGCGCTGCGGCGGCGGGCATTTGAGCTGTACGTCGATGCCGAGCGCGTGGCGGCGTCCAACGCCGAGGTAGCCAAGCATGTGAGCGAGGCCCGCGACCTGATCGCCCAGGGGTACGACGATCGCACCATCCGCGAGCGGGTGCCCGGGATGCACAACATCGTTATCCAGGGGCTGCGCCGGGGGGTGGATGTACGGAGGGCGACATAGGCGCATGGGGACGGCTCATCCCGTGCCCCGATATTCACCACTTCTCCGCAACGTTTGACGCACCCCGGACCGGGGTGTAGATTAGCGCGAACATACCGGTATCCTGGCGACGTGAAGGAGGTCCCGCTGTGAGGTTCATCGATCTACGAAGTGATACTGTTACCATGCCGAGCCCGGCCATGCGCGAGGCGATGTACCGCGCCGAGCTGGGCGATGATGTCTATGGCGAGGACCCCACCGTCAACCGCGTGGAGGAGATGGCGGCCGAGCGCCTGGGCAAGGAGGCGGGGCTGTTCGTGGTGAGCGGCACCATGGGCAACCTGGTCGCGCTGCTGACCCACTGCTCGCGCGGCGACGAGGTCATCCTTGGCGACCACGCCCACATCTTTCTCTACGAGGCGGGCGGCATCTCGGCCCTGGGCGGGGCGATGGTGCACACCGTGCCCAACCTGCCCAACGGCATGCTCGACCCCGAGCAGGTGGAGGGGGCGGTGCGTGACCCGCGCAACGTGCATTTTCCGCGCAGCCGCGTGATCTGCCTCGAGAACACCCACAACCGCTGCGGCGGCGCCGCCCTCACCCCGGCGCAGATCGGGACGATCAAGACGGTGGCCGACCGGCACGGCCTGCGTATGCACCTCGACGGCGCGCGCATCTTTAACGCCGCCGTGGCGCTGGGCGTGGACGCCTCGGAACTCGCGGCGCCGTTCGATTCCGTGCAGTTCTGCTTCTCCAAGGGGCTGGCGGCGCCGGTGGGTTCGGCCATCGTGGGCTCGAAGGAGTTCATCGATCGGGCGCGACGCAACCGCAAGATCGTCGGCGGCGGCATGCGCCAGGCTGGCACCATCGCCGCCGCGGCAGTAGTGGCGCTGGAGCAGATGGTCGACCGCCTGGCCGACGACCACGCCAACGCGCGTCGCCTGGCGGAGGGGCTGGCCGAGATCCCCGGCGTGGCTATCGATCCCGCCACGGTGGAAACGAACATCGTCATCTTTGGTCTCAGCGCCTCGAACATCGCCATCGCCGACGTGGTCAGCGGGCTGGCCGCCGAGGGGATCAAGATGAACGCCATCAGCCCGACGCAGTTCCGCGCCGTGACCCACTATGGCATCGAGCGCGACGACATCGATGCGGCGCTAATCGCCTTCGGCAAGGTGATGACTTCGCTGGCGGGTGCGGCGCCGGGTGCGAGGCGGGTTACGGCCCCATGATCCGGCGGCGGGCGCGGCCCTCCATCGAGGATCCCTACCTGCTCTTCCTGATCTTTGTGGGGATCGGGATCGGCACGGTGTTGCTCGAACCGCCGGTGCGCCTCACCCTGTTGTGGGTGACGCTGGGGATCCTCAGCATCCTCTACTGGGGCAGGCAGCCCACCGACGCGGCGTTCACGCTGGGGAACGTCGCCAAGGGGGCGTTGTTGGGCCTCGTCATCGCGGTGCCCCTGCTGGCGTTCCTGTCGGGCCAGGTGCGCTTTTTCACCGAGCGCCTCTACGGCACGCGCAACGCGCTGCTGCTGTTCTACCAGATCTGCCTCGTCTCGGCCCCCATCGAGGAGGCGTTCTTTCGGGGGGTGGTGCAGCAGCACAAGGGCTCGTCGGCCAGCATCGCCCTGTACGCCGCCACGGCGCTGCTCTACTTTTTGCCCCACGTGCCACTGCTGGCGGCGTTCATCGTGTTCGTGGCCATGGGCGTGCTGGGGATCGTCTACACCAGCGTGTACGAGCGCTATGGGCTGACGGCCTCCGTCGCCAGCCACGTGGTGGTCGGGTTCGTCCTCCAGATGATCCCCTCTCTGTGGAGTTCGCTCAGCGGCATCCTGGGGTGATGGGGCGTGCTCTGCGTGCCAATGCCGGGTGACAGGTGACAAGTTGCAGGTTACAAGGCATTGCGAGACCGCTCGCTGGCCTCTGTAACCTGCAACCTGACACCTGCCACCCGTTGCCGGCATACCAGCGGCGTCCGCCTCAGTGACGCGTTGACACACCGGGCCGGCGGCGGCTAGAATCACCCTAGGAGAAAGCGGGCGCGGCGGGGAGTCGAGGATGGGAGCCATGAAGCGTATTGCCGTTCTGACCAGCGGGGGGGACGCCCCCGGCATGAACGCCGCCATCCGGGCGGTGGTGCGCACCGGCGCCGACGCCGGCCTGGAGGTGTTCGGCGTGCGTCGCGGGTACCGGGGCTTGATCGACGGTGACATCGGCTACCTTACCCGGCGCGACGTGGGCGGCGTGATGCACCTGGGCGGCACCTTTTTGGGGAGCGCGCGCGCGGAAGAGTTCTTTACCGTCGAGGGGCGCCAGCGCGGGATCGACAACCTGCACCGCCTCGACATCGAGGCGCTGGTCGTCATCGGCGGCAACGGCTCCCAGTCCGGCTCGCACGCCCTGTGCGAGATGGGCTACCCCGTGGTGGGCGTGGCATCGACCATCGACAACGACCTGGTGGGCAGCGACGTCACCATCGGCGTCGACTCGGCCATCAACGTGGCTCTGGAGGCGATCGACCGCCTCAAGGTGACGGCCGAGTCGCACCGGCGGGCGTTCCTCGTCGAGGTCATGGGGCGCAAGTGTGGCTATGTGGCGCTCATGGCCGGCATCGCGGGGGGCGCCGAGGTGGTGGTGATCCCCGAGCGCGAGCTGCCGCCCGACGAAGTGGCGCGACAGCTACGCGAGGCGGCGGAGCTGGGCAAGACGCACGCCCTGGTGGTGGTGGCCGAGGGCGCGCAGAACAACGCCGAGGCGTTGATCAAGCACTTTGAGGAGCACCCCGAGAGCGCGGGGTTCAGCCTGCGCGCCACGATTCTGGGGCACGTCCAGCGCGGTGCCAACCCCACCGCGTCGGACCGCATGTTGGCCACGCGCCTGGGCGAGGGGGCCGTGCGCGCCCTCGTGGGGGGCGAGCGCTGCGTGTTGACGGGCTTGCGCGGCAACAAGGTGGTGACCACGCCGTTGAGCGAGGTGGTCGGCAAGACCAAGGGGATCGACCTCAGATTGTTCGAGTTGGCCGGCATCATGGCGCGGTAGGGCGCGCGGTGGCTCGCCATGTAGGGCGCGCACGCCGGTGCGCGCTGCGCTTGGCGCCCACGGACCCACGATAACCACATCAGTGAGGAGAGCACACATGCGAGTCAAGCACGCCGTGATGGTTGGCCTACTGGGCCAACAACACGACCGCTTTCACACCTACACCGAGCCCCACACCCTCGCCGAGCGGCTGGAGATGCTGCGCCAGATACCGGGGTGTCAGGGGATCGAGGTGGTCTACCCGTCCGAGTTCCGCGACCTGGAGGCGGGCGCCAAGCAGGTGAAAGAGTCGGGCTGGGAGGTGTCGGCCGTCAACCTGAACGTCAAGGGGGACGCCAAGTGGCGCAACGGCTCCTTTACCTCCACAGACCCGGCCATCCGCGCCGACGCCGTGCGCGATCTCAAGATCTGCATGGACCTGGCCGCCGACTTGGGCGCCAACCTCGTGTCGTGCTGTCCGCTGATCGACGGGCACAACTATTCCTTCCAGGCCGACTATGTGCAGCAGTGGCGCTGGCTCGTTGAGGGGGTGCGCGAGGGCGCGAGCCATCGCTCCGACGTGCGGGTGAGCATGGAGTACAAGATCAACGAGGCGCGCAACTACTGCATCCTGGCGGACACGGGACGCGCCCTGCATCTGTGCCATCAGGTGGGGCTCGACAATGTAGGGATCACCTGCGACGTCGGGCATGCACTGGTGGCCAAGGAGGCTCCGGCCGCCACGGCCGCCTTGGCCGCCGACGCCGGCAAGCTGTTCTATATGCACTTTAACGATAACGCGCGCGAGTGGGACTGGGACATGATCCCCGGCGCGGTGAACGTATGGGATCTCGTGGAGACGCTCTACTACCTCGACCGGGCCGAATGGGAGGGGTGGTTCTGCTACGACGTGCTGACGCGTAGCGGCGATGACGTCATCGGCGTGCAGGCCGCGACCCTCAAGGTCATGGCGACGGCGGAAAAGCTCCTGGACAAGATGGGCCGGGATCGGCTGGGCGCACTGATCGCCCAGGGAGCGCCTCACGAGAGCGTGGCGTTCCTGTGGGATTCGCTCCTGTAGGAAGCGCCCAGCACACGCGGCCGCGGCCGCGACGGTGTGCGAGCCGAGGGGCGGGCGGGGGCCTTGTCAGCATACGGCTACCCCGCCCGCCTCTGTGATGTCACCGGTGGTTACGGGCCTCGCTTTGACCGGGTGTGGCGTCGCCCCTATACTGGTGGGGGATTCCCCGACGCAACGAGGATCGTACGGCGTTGAATGACAGAGTGCCCCACGTAGAGATCTATACCGACGGCGGTTGCGACCCCAACCCCGGCCCCGGCGGCTGGGGGGCGGTGCTCGTCTTTGGGGTGCGCACCAAAGAGATCAGTGGCGCCGATCCGGCGACTACCAACAATCGTATGGAGATCACCGCGGCCATTAACGCGCTGCGGGCCCTGGTGAGACCATGCGACGTGGTGCTGCATACCGACTCGCAGTACCTGCGGCGCGGCATCACTGAGTGGCTGCCCGCTTGGCAGGCGCGCGGCTGGCGCAAGGCGAACGGTAGCCCGGTGGAGAACCAGGACCTGTGGGAGGCGCTGGTCGCACAGGAGGGGCGCCATCGGGTGGAGTGGCGCTGGGTCAAGGGGCACCGCGGCAACCCGCTGAACGAGCGCGCCGACCAGCTGGCCACCGAGGCGCGCCGGCGTCTGGTGGCGGGCGATCCCCCGCCGCGGCAGGATCCCGCCCCGCGGAGGCGTACCTCCCGGAGCCAGCCCGCCGACTTGCCGCGGGTGAACCTTCTGGCGCGGGCTTGTGTGCTGGGCGTGCCGGGGCCTGGGGGCTATGCCGCCCTGTTGTCTCAGGATTCGGCGGCGGAGCCCCGCATCGTGTCGGGCGGGTGGCCGCTGACCACCAGCAACGTCATGGAGCTGTGGGCGGTGGTCAAGGGGCTGCAGTCGTTGCGGCAGCGGTCGCGGGTGACGGTCTATACCGGCTCCAAGTACGTCCTTGAGGGCGCCACGCGCTGGCTGGCCTCGTGGGAGCGGAACGGCTGGCGCACGCGTGACGGGCGCCCCGTCAAGAACCGCGAGGTATGGGAAGAGCTGGCCCGCGCCGTCGGCGACCACGACGTGGCCTGGGAGCCGCTGTCCAAGGGGGCTGAGGCCGCGCATAGCGAAGAGGCCGCCCGCGTGGCCCGTACCGAGGCCGAGCGCGTCAGGGCGAACGAGAACCGATGAGCCCCCAGCTTGCTGGGGAGCGAGAGCGAGAAGGGCAGAGTGATGGCCAACCTTATCACCGTGGCGCGTTTTCCGCTGCTGGTGCTGATTGTCGTGTTGCTGAACGCACCGGATGCGGCGTCGCGGTACGTCAGCGCCGGGCTGGTGGTGGTGCTGATCCTCCTCGACTCGATTGACGGTATCGTCGCTCGAGCGCGCAACGAGATCTCGCTCCTGGGGAGCGTGCTCGACATCATGGCCGATCGAGCCGTCGAACTCGTCATGTGGATCAGCTTTGCGCATCTGGGCCTGATCCCGGTGGCGATCCCCATCATCTTTGTCATCCGCGGCACGATCGTCGATTCGCTCCGCAGCCTGGCGGTGAGCGAGGGGACGACGCCGTTCAAGTCAACGCGCTCGCGCGTAGGGGCGTTCCTCGTAGGGAGCCCCTTCATGCGGTCGGGCTATGGCCTCGCCAAGCTGACCGCCTTCGTGGGCCTGGCCATCACCAACGCGCTTTCCGCGCAGGCTGCCCTCGGAGCGGTCGCGCCAGAGACCGTGGCCAGGTACCTGTTCGCCTTTAATGTGGTGAGCTGGATTGCGGTGGCCTATTGCGTGGTGCGCGGGGTGCCCGTAATCGTCGAGGCAATCCCTGCCCTGATGGCGCCTAGCGCCTCCCCCTCCCCTCGGAATCCCGCTCCATGAAGGCGCAGGGCGTCTTGGGCAGCGCCCCCGGCATGATGTTGGGGATCGCTATCGCTCGCGCGACCCCCAAGCGTTTTGGCTACTGGCTTGCGGCGCGCATCGCGCGCTTTTCGGCGCGGCGGCGCAACAACCTCTTTTGCACGCTCCGCACCAACCTGGCCCATGTCCTGCCCCCAGAGAGCGCGCCGGAGGAGTTGGACGCCGCGGCGGAACGCGTCATCTACCACGCGGGCGTCAGCTACTATGACATGTTCCGCGCCGGCGTGGACGACTATGTGGCAGGGCGTGCGCCCATCCGCTACGACCCGGTGGAATGGGAACGCACCCTCGACGTGCTGAACGACGGTCGGGGCACGGTGCTGGTGGGGCCGCACGTCGGGAATTTCGACCTAGCGGCGCAGTGGATCGCCGCCCAGGGGGTCGAGATCCAGGCGCTCAGCCTGGCCGACCCCACCACCGGCAACCGCATGCAGAACTGGCTGCGGCGCAGGCGCGGGATGCTCGTGACGCCCATCAGCATGTCGGCGTTGCGTGCGGCGGTGGCGCGCCTGCGCAAGGGCGGGGTGGTGCTCACCGGCGTGGATCGCCCCGTCTCGCCGGATGACGAGCCGGTGCAGTTCTTTGATGCGCCGGCGCGACTCCCCGACGGCCACGTGCGCCTGGCGCTGCAGACGGATGCGTGGGTGGTGGCGGCGAGTTGCGTGCTGGAGCCCGATGGGTGCTGGGTGCTCCACGTGCCGCCCCCCCTCGAGATGGAGCGTACCGGGAACCGCGAGGCGGACGTGCGCCGCAACGTGCGGCGTGTTCTCGAGGTGATCGAGGGCCTCATCCGGCTGGCGCCCGACCAATGGGAGATGTTCGAGCCGGTGTGGGAGTATCCCGCCCATGACTGCCCGCACGGGGAGCGAGGGACGCCGCGCTGAGGTGGGCGCGCCGTGGACGACACTGCTAGCGTCCGCCACGCATGGCGACCGCCGCAGGCTGAAGCCTGGCGCCAAGAGCGCAAAGCCCACCTTCGTGGGCTGATATGTGTCGGCTCGAGCGTAGCGAGGGACCTTGACGCGCCAGCGCAGGCTGCCAACGCCACACCAGCAGGCCCCTCACCCCCACCCTCTCCCCGGAGTACCGGGGCGAGGGAGCAGAGGCGCCGCATCCCTTCGACCGTCCCGAACGCACCCGTCCGTCGTCCCGAACGGAGTGAGGGACCTTGACTCGCGCGACGCGTCACCCCCGCTGTGGCGGCCCCCTCACCCCCACCCTCTCCCCGGAGTACCGGGGCGAGGGAGCAGAGGCGCCCACTAGACCCGCGCGGCGTCGACCTTGGCGCGAATCACGTCGCCCGCTTGGGCGATGGACGCGGGCTCCGCCGCCTCGCGCGTATCGAGGGCGGCGCGCACCAGATCCAGGCGGATATCGTGGGCCAGGCGATCCACGTTGCGCACGCGCTGCAGAAACTCGGGCGTGAAATACCCCTCGGCCACGGCCATCTCGCGCAGGGCGCGCATCACGTCGCCGAACTTGACGTTCTGCGGGCAATAGGCGGAGCAGGCGTAGCACGTCTCGCAGTACCAGAGCAGCTCGTTGGACAGCACCGCCTCCCGCTGGCCGAGAAGCACCTGGCGGATGATCTTGCGCGGGCTGTAGCGCTCGTCCACCTCGGTGACGGGGCATCCGGCCGTGCACGTGCCACAGGAATAGCAGACCTTGATCTGCTCCCCCCCGGGCTGCGCCGCCACGTCGTATTTAAAGTTGGGATCGTAAGTCTTGCGCTCGTCTTCCATGTGCACTTGTCTCCGGGCTGTTGGCCATTAGCGGTTGGCTCTTGGCCGTTCGCTCACGCATCGGGAGCAGATTATTCCCCGATGGCATCTGAGAGTCACGTGAGGCGGATGGCTAGGAGCCAAAGGCCAACAGCCAATAGCCCGCCAGCACGAACCTGTCGCTAGTTAGCCACCGCCGGCCTGGGCAACACCCCCGCCATCTCGGTGATGGGCCGGATGGCTTCCTCCCACTCGACGGCCATGATGTGCGCGCCGTGCACGCCCTCGATCTCGCGGACCTCTTGGATCATCTCGGCGCACATGCGCATCCCCTCGTCGCGCGCCTTCTGGCCGCGCCCGGCGCCCGACATGCGCTTGATGACGGCGTCGGGCACGCTGATGCCCGCCACGTTGTTGTTGATGTAGCGCGCCGCGCCCGCCGACTTGAGTGGCATGACGCCCGCCAGGATGTGCACCTTCTCGTGGAGCCCCAGGTCCACCACGCGGTGCATCCACTCCCTGAAGCGCGGCATGTCAAAGATGCACTGCGTCTGGATGAAATCGACGCCCGCCGCCACCTTTTTCGCCAGACGGATGACGCGCATCTCGAACGGGTCACCAAAGGGGTTGGCGGCGCCGCCGATGAACATCGGCACCTCCCCCTCGACCTCCTCGCCCCCCTCGGTCACCCGCTCGTCGCGCAGGCGGCGGACCATGCGGATCAGCTGCACCGAGTCCAGATCGTACACGTTCTTGGCGGCCGGATGGTTGCCGAAGCACTGGTGGTCGCCCGTGAGGCAGAGAAGGTTGCGCACCCCCAGCGCCACGGCGCCAAAGACGTCCGCTTGGATGGCGAGCCGGTTGCGGTCGCGACACGTCATCTGCATCACTGGCTCGAGCCCGTCCTGGCAGAGGAGCGCCGAGGCGGCCACGCTGCTCAGGCGGACGATAGCCGTCTGGTTGTCGGTGATGTTCACGGCGTCACATACGCCGCGCAGCAGCCCCATCTTGGCCCGCACCACCTCCAGATCGGTGCCCTTGGGCGGGCCCAGCTCGGCGGTGACGGCAAAGGCGCCCGAATCGAGGATGCGCTCCAATCGGCTGCCTGACTTGGCGACACCTTGTGTCGCGACACCTTGTGTCGCATCGCCCTGTGTCATAGCACCATGTCCTCCCGCACGATCTTGCGCGGGCCGCCGTGCCGCGAGGTGGACCAGTCCTTGGGGGGCTCTACCTCCATCAGTCGCCCGAGCTGCCCGATGCGCTCCAGGCGGTCATAGACGAGCTGCCACGCGCAGGGGATGTTCTCGGGGTCGACCTCGCACCGCCCGTTGGCCGATCCACCGCAGGGGCCGTTGAGGAGGTTCTTGGAGCAGCGGGTGATGGGGCACACGCCGCCGAACTTGTCCAGCACGCAGTTGCCGCACCCCAGGCAGCGCTCCGACCAGATACCGCGCTCCTCGGGGCGCCCCATGAAGGTGGTGTTCAGCGCCGGATAGACGATGGCATCGGGGAACTGCTCCGCCAAGGTCTGGACGCCCACGCCGCACGCCATGGAGAGCACCACATCGTGGGTGGCGATGGCATCGCCCAGCTCTTCGTTGAACTCCTCCTCGCACTGGCGCTCGACACAGCCCTCGGTGATGCACCCCTCCAACCCCTCCGAGCGCAGGGCGAGGCGGAGCTGGGCGGCGGTCACGGCCACTTCTTTTTCGCCGCCGGCGAGGCATATGGCCACGCAGGTGTTGCAGCCCACCAACAGCACTCTGCCGACGCCGCGCACGTTACCCAGTATCTCGGCGAGGGGCTTGCGTTCCGCTACGATCATGGTGTGCCCTCTTGAGAAGTCTCTTCTGCGGCGGGCTCAAAGGCCGCGAATCCCTCGATCCACGGCAGCAGTTCCATTGCCTGCGTGGGAGAGACGGCTTTGAACTCCAGGCGCCACCCCGGGACGCCCGCCTCCTCCAGCAGTCGACGCGCCGTCTGGACGCGCTTTTCGGCCCAGCGGTTGCCCTGCACGGAGCGGCAGGCGCTGTCGTTGCAGGCCAGCACCATCACGCGGCCGGCGCCCGACTCGAACGCGCGCAGGATGTGCAGCTCATCCAGCCCGCCGCCGCACGGCAGCCGAACCCACTCGACGCCGGCCGGCAAGGCGCGGCCCTGGGCCGCCAGCTCGTCCAGCGCGGCCCCCGCCGAGTGATCGCACCCTAGCACCACCATCCGATCCGACGCAACCATGGGGTTCGGCTCCTCCTACTGCACGGCCGGCATCCAGGCCGGCCAGGTCTGGTCGTTGAGGGTGATCGCCTGCACCGGGCAGTTGCCCACACAGGCGCCGCAGCCCCAGCAGGCCAACTCGGACACGTGGGCCGCCGTGACATCGTCCATCGTGATGATCTCTACCGCGGCGTGGGGGCAGGTGCGCACGCAGGTGAGACAGCGCACGCACTTGGCCGAGTCCACCTCGGCCACGGCGCCCTCGGGCATCAGCACGCCGGCGCCCAGCAGAGCGTCCACGCTGGCAGCCGCCTGCACCGCGTCCGCCTCGGCGGCGGCCCGGCTCAGATCGGCGTGGCAGCGGCCAGCAGCGAACACGCCGCGTCGCACCGTAATCCCCGGGCGAAGCTGGTGGATGTTCACGTCCTGCAGGTAGCCGTCCTCGCCCACCGACACCTTCAGGAGGGCGGCCAGGGCGGCCGTCTCGTCACGGGGGCGCACCGCCTCGGGGATGACCAGCAGGTCCCCGGCGAGGCGTCCCTCCACGTAATCCACCGCCACACCCTCGTCGTCCGCCATGACGGCGCCGTCGTCGTAGCGACAGAACACGATCCCCTGCTCGCGCATACGGCGGGTGGCCGCCTCCATGCCCGGCGTGTCCACCAGCAGATCCCGGTACAAGACATAGACCTCGCTGCGCCACTCGCGCCGAACGCGTTCCGCCAGGGCGAACGCCTCGGCCGTCATCTCGGCGCCGGCGGCGCGCTCCATGTCCAACACCATGAGCACGCGCAGGTTGCGATGCGCCACCGCCGCTCCCGTGTCACGGGGCGCGTCGAGCCGGGCGGCCAGCTGGCCGAGGTTCAGCACGCGCGAGGTGGACGCGATCCCCTTCTTGGGGAGGGCGGCGGCGCGCGCGTTGCCGGTGGCTACCACCACCGCCGACGCCGTCAGGGTACGGGTATCGCCGTTACGGCCCACGGTGATGTCAAAGCCGCCCACATGCCCCGAGACGCGCGCCGGCATCCCGTCGGCCAGGAACGTCAGGTGCGGATGCTCCGGCAGCGCCTGAGCGGCGTCGCCCGGGAGCGCGATCCAGTGCACGGCGTACCCCAGGTCGAGCAGCTCCTGGGTCGCCCGTCGTCCCTCCGGGGTACCGCCGAACACCGCCACGTCCTTCGACACGGGGGTGGGCTGCCGCCTCTCCGTCACGTAGCGGTAGCAGGCCTCGGCCGCGCTCCGGGCGTGGGCCGCCGACTCGGCCAGCGAGCGCGGCGCCTGGCAGCTGCCGGCCACGAACACCCCGGAGACGAGGGTGCTCGTCTCGTCGTCGCCCGCCGCAAAGAAGCCGAAACGATCGAGGTTGATCCCGAGGGCGTCGGCCACCTGCGGGGCATCGCTGCGGGGCTGCATCCCCACCGACAGCACCACCAGGTCGAACGCTTCGCGCGCCACCGCGCCGCCGAGGATGTCATCGTAGATGAACGTCGCCGCCGCCGGCGCCTCGTCCGAGCGCCGCACCACCGCCGGTAGGCCGGCTACGAAGCGAATGCCGTCGGAGGAGGCCGCCTGCCAGCAGGCGGCGAAATCGCGCCCCCCGTTCTGGATGTCCATCTTGAAGATAGAGACCTGTAACTCGGGGTTACGCGCCTTCAGAAGGCGAGCCAGCCGCACCGCATAGCGGCAACACACCTGCGAGCAATAGCCCCGACCCGCGTGCTCGTCGCGCGAGCCCACGCACTGAACGAAAGCGACCCGCGCGGCGCCCAGGCCGTCATAGGCCCCCTGACCCTCCAGGCGCAGCCGCCGCTCCATCTCTTCCCCCGTGGTGACCATGGGGAGGATGCCGTGGCCGTACGGCCCCTTGGTGTGGGCGTCCACGTGGTCAAAGCCGGTGGCGACGACCACTGCGTCTGCGACGATGGGGTCCTGCGGCGCGTTCGCGCCAGAGAGGGACACAGAAAAACCACCGTTGGTGCGGTCAAACCGCGCAACGGTGGTCTCGAGAAGTATCTGTACCAGTGGTAGGCTCCCCGCGCTGGAGAGGCGCTCCGCGAGCAGGCAGCCGCCGCACAATTGGCATACGCCATCGATGGCCTTGCAGCACACCGTGAGGCCGTTCCCGCCCAGCTGCGACTCGCGCTCGATGAGGGTTACGGACACCCCACGCTCGGCGAGGTTGGCCGCAGCCTCGAGCCCTGCAATCCCTCCGCCAACCACGACCACCATTGGGCGTTTTTGCATGACGGTACGTCCCCCGACTCTGGATGCGGCGGGCGTGAGAGTCGCACAATGAGCCGACGCTTCACGACCCCGTCCCGAGGTAGCCGCTGCGCGCGGGCTCACACCTGCGACCGGGCTCAGGGCGCAACGGGGCGTCTGATTAGGCTGTTGATGACTACGTGCCGAATCGTACGGTGCACGCGGTCTCGTATTATAACGGGGCATGGTGTGAAAGTCCAACCTTTTTACGAGATTCGTACCAGATTCGGCAAATGGCTACGGATACGGGAATGCGCTAGAACGGGTATTCTAGCTAGATCGCCCGGCGACCGGCCAACGCCTCCGCCAGGGTGACCCGGTCGGCATACTCCAGGTCGCCCCCGCGCGGCAGCCCCAGGGCCAGCCGCGTGACGCGCACGCCCATCGGCCCGATGAGGCGCGCCAGGTACATCCCCGTAGCATCTCCTTCGAGGGTGGGGTTCGTCGCCACGATGACCTCCTGGATCGTCCCCTCCTCCAGGCGTCGCAGCAGTTCACGGATGTGCAGTTCGTCGGGGCCGATCCGCTCCATGGGTGAGATGTGACCGTGGAGGACGTGGTACAACCCCTTGTAGCGGCCGGTGTTCTCGATGGCCAACACATCGAGGGGCTCCTCCACCACGCAGACCATGGCGCGGTCGCGGTGGGGGTCGGAGCAGACGTCACAGGGGTCCGATTCGCTGATGTTGCAGCACACCGAGCAAAAGGTGGTGTGCTCGTGGAGATCCGCCAGCGCCTGCGAGAGGCCCTGGGCGTCCTCGCGGCCCGCCCTGAGGAGGTGGTACGCGAGTCGAGACGCCGTCTTGGGGCCAATCCCCGGGAGCCGGCTGAAGGCTTCAATCAATCGACTAACGGCTTTAGGTGTTGCTGACATCTACAATAGACCTGAGAGATCCATTCCCCCCGCAAGGGGTCCAAGCATATCCGCGGCCAATTGGCGGGACTTTTCCATGGCCTCCTTGAAGGCGGCCATGATGAGGTCCTGCAGCATCTCGACGTCTTCGGGATCCACCACCTCGGGCTTGATGGTGATGGAGCGCAGCTCCTGAGCGCCCGTCATCTCGATGATGACCGCGCCGCCGCCAGCGCTCGCCGCGACGACGGCCTCGGCCAGGTTGTCCTGCGCCTGCATCATCTGGTTCTGGAGCTGCTCCAGCTGCTGGCGCGGCGCGGGGCCCCGCGGGGCCTTGAAGCGGCTTTTTCCTTTGCTACCCACGTTCTTCGTCCTCCTCGTCGGCATCCTCGCCAAAGACGCGCACGCTGGAGATGCGTCCCCCGCGCCGCTGAAGTTCCTTCACGGCCGGGTGGTTGAGCAACGCGTCGCGCACGCTGTCACGATCGTCCTTTGGGGCGGCTGCGCCGCGCTCTTCGCTCGCACTGAACAGGTCGGTCGCTGACGCGGGCTCGCGACGCGGCGCCGCCTCGACAGGCGCGTGCGGCGCGGCAACGCCCACCACGCACGTGACGCGACACGCACGGCCGAGGACCTGTGTCAACACCTGTTCGACGAGTTCCCGCTTTTTTTCCTCGGCCAGCCTGTCACGGTGGAAAGGCGCCTCGCAGTTCAGCGTAATGAGGTCACCCTCCACGCGCACCGGCTCCGTCGAGTTCAACAACGCCTGCACCTGCGGGCTGACGGCCCGCATCTTGTTCAGCACCTGCGGCCAGTAGCCGCGCACCCACTCCAGCGTCAGCCCCCCGCCGGCGGCGGGCTCCGGCCCCGGCGCGGCGGATGGGTCGCGCCCCACCGGCTCGGCGTTGGCGACCGCCGCACGCGGCGGCTCCGCCGTTCGTGGCGCTTCCGCCGTTCGCGGCGCTTCCGCCGTTCGCGGCGCTTCCGCAGTACGCGGCGGCTCCGCTACCGGCGTCTCGGGGGGGTGCTTCGTCGGGGCATCCCTGGTCGGCTCGGCCACGGCCGGTTCGGTGGCCACGGGCTCGGCCGTAACCGGCTCGGTCGCGACCGCGCCGACGGCGGGCTCAGCCGAACGGCTGGGACGCTGGCGCCTCTCGCGCGCCGGCCCTCGCGCCTCCACCGGCGCCGCCTGCGCGGGATCGGGCATCGTCGCCGCCTCGACAAAGGCGAGTTCCAGCGGAAGCTGGGCCCTCACGGCGGTGCGCAGCCCCTGGCCGGCGTCGTTGAATAGCCGCAGAGCGCGCATCAGCATCCCCACCGAGGGCGCGTGCTCAGCGAGGAGCCCCTCGATGCGCTCACGCGCCTCCGGCCCCACGTTCAACAGCTCGCCGTCGGCCCCCGCCTGGAACAGCATCACCGCCCGCAAATAGTCCAGCACCTCGCCGAGAAACTGGCGCGGTTCGGCGCCGTTGTCGATCGCCTCGGTGATCAGGCGCAACCCCGAGGGGACGTCGCCCGCCACCAGGCTCTCCGCCAGGTCGGCGACCAACTCGTACGACACGGCGCCCAGGATGGCCTGGACCTGCGTGAGGGTGATCTCGCCGGCGCCATAGGCCGTCAACTGGTCCAGCAGGCTCTCGGCGTCGCGAAAGCTCCCCGTGGCGCGCCGCGCGATGAACTCGAGCGCCGCGGGCTCGATGGCGATCTCTTCGCGCTCGCAGATGCGGCGCAACTTGTCCATCAGTACCGCCACGGATCCGCGGCGGAAATCAAAGCGCTGGCACCGCGAGAGCACCGTCTCCGGAAGCCGGTAGGGCTCGGTGGTGCACAGGATAAAGATCACGTGCGCCGGCGGCTCCTCCAACGTTTTGAGCAGCGCGTTGAACGCCTCGTTGGTGAGCATGTGCACTTCGTCGATCACGTACACCTTGTAGCGACTCTCGCTCGGCGCAAAGGCAGCGCGATCGCGCAACTCGCGGATCTCGTCGATACCGCGGTTCGAGGCGCCGTCGATCTCGATGAGATCCATCGACCGCCCCTCGGTGATGCTGCGGCACACGTGACACTGGTTGCAGGGCGGCGCATCGGTGTCGCCGACGCAGTTGACCGCCTTGGCCATGATGCGCGCGGTGGACGTCTTGCCGGTGCCCCGCAGCCCGGTGAACAGGTAGGCGTGACCGATCCGCCCCGTCCTGATCTGATTCTGGAGGGTGGTGGTAATGTGTTCCTGACCCAGTATGTCGGCGAAGGTCTGTCCTCGCCACCGGTTGTAGAGCGCCTGGGCGGTCACGATGCGAATCTACCTTGCTTGGGGCGGGCAGGCAGTGCCCGACGATCCATCGCTCCTAGTGTAGCATTCAGCGCCCATATCGGCAAGCGGAGCCTACACGATGACGCGTTGCAGGTGAAAGGTTACAGGTTACAGGAGCGGTTGTGGGTTGTGAGTTGAGAGCGACCGATGACTACCACCAACTCACAACCCACAACACACAACCACCCCTGTAACCCGCAGCCTGTGCCTTGTACCTGCCATCAATCGTCAACGAGATGAGGTAGCACCTCGCGCAGCATCGCCGGTGGGATGCCGCCCGCGCGCAGGAGCCTGGGGGGTGCGCTGACGAGGTCGACGACGGCCGAGGCGATGCCGCCGGGGCAGGCGCCACCGTCTAGGACCAGCGCCACGCGGCCGTCGAGGTCGGCCAGCGCCTCGCCGGCCGTAGCGGGGGCGGGGCGGCTCGAGCGGTTGGCGCTGGTGACGGCCAGCACGCCGCCGGCGGCCTCGATGAGGGCCAGCGCGACGGGGTGGTCGGGCATGCGCACCGCGATGGTGGCCCCGCCGGCGCTGACGACCTCGGGCACCACCTGCCGCCGCGGCACCACCAACGTGAGCCCGCCCGGCCAGAAGCGGGCCGTCAACGGCCCAAAGGCATCCGGCAGATCGGCCGCCACCTGCGCCACGTGACGGGGCGCCGACACGAGGATGGGGATGGCCATGGCGCGGGGGCGCTCCTTGGCCCAGAACAGCCGCTCGACGGCCTCCACCGACCAGGCATCGCTGCCGACGCCATAGACCGTGTCGGTGGGGAACACCACCGTCTCGCCGGCGCGGAGGGCCTCCAGCGCCGCGGGCAGCGCCTCCGGGTCATCGGCCCGCAGCACGCGCGTGGCGATGCGCCGCTCCCCGCCGGGGTCAGCCATGGGCGCCGTCCAGACAGTAGCGCTCGATCGCCTCGGCCACGCCGTCCTCGTCCACGCCCGGGGCGACCCAGTCGGCGGCCGCCTTGGCCTCCTCGCTGGCGTTGCCCATGGCGACGCCGAGCCCCGCCCAGGCGATCATGGCGCGGTCGTTGCCCGAATCGCCGATGGCCATCGTCTCCTCCCGGGCGATGCCGAACTCGTCCGCCAGCCACGCCAGCGCGTGTCCCTTGCTGGCGTCGGCGGCCAGGCCCTCGAGAAAGTAGCGGTGCGAGCGCACGATCTGCAGCCGCCCTCCGAAAGCGCCCACCACGTCAGGGCGCAGGGCGTCCAGCTCGTCCTCCTCTCCCACGATGAGGAACTTGTCTGGGTCTCCGGGCAGCGCCGTCGTCAGGTCATCCACCCGGTGCACGGGAAGCCCGAACCACTTGTCATAGAAGGCGTCCGAGTGGCGCTTGTTCTCCACATAGATCTCGTCCGCCACATAGAGCGTCAGCGAGAGGTCGCGGGCGCGGGCGAACGCCACCACGTCGCGCACGATCTCGCGGCCAAAGGTGCGCTGGTAGACGCGCCGGTGCGTGACCGTGTCGGTGACCACCGCCCCTTGGTAGCAGATCACCGGCGTGACGATGCCCAGCTCGCCGGCCCAGCGGCGCACCGAGGGATAACCCCTGCCCGTCGCCAGCGTCAGCCGAACGCCGGCCGCCGCGGCGCGCTCCAGCGCCTGCCGCACTCGCGGCGATATCGTCAGGTCCTCCTTCAGGAGGGTGCCATCGAGGTCCAAGGCGATCAAACGGTACGACATGCATCCTTCCCTAACGCTACTTCGTAGGGGCGACCGGCGGTCGCCCACGGGGTACGCGCGATCCCATACCGGGCGACCGGCGGTCGCCCACGGGGTACGCGCGATCCCATACCGGGCGACCGCCGGTCGCCCCTACGGCGCAGGGCCGTGCTCACGGCGCGCGCTCGACACGCACCATGCGCTCCAGGCCCGCATAGTCGCGGTGCACGCTGATGTGGGCGTCGGGCAAGTTTGAGTGCGCCGCCGCCGTGGCCGCATCCCCCTGGCCCTCGTCGATCTCGAGCAGCAACAAGCCCGGCGTCGCCAGGCGCTCCGCGGCCTGCGGGAGCAAGCGCCGGATCACGTCCAGGCCATCGGGGCCGCCGTCCAGCGCGTCGCGCGGCTCATAGTCGCGCACCCCCACGTCGAGGCCGGCCAACCGCTCCGCCGGCACGTAGGGCAAGTTTGCCACGATGAGGTCCAACGGGCCGGACACGGGGGCCAGCAGGTCGCCGCATACGGTGAGCACGCGCTGGGCCAGCCCGTACCGCCGGACGTTGCTCGCCGCCAACGCCAGCGCAGCGGGCGAGCGATCAAGCGCCCACACGCGGGCCTCCGGCAGATGGCGCGCCAGCACCACCGCCAGCGCCCCACTGCCCGTCCCCACGTCGGCGATGCGCCGACAGCGATCCGTCCCCTCGCGACACCAGCGCAACGCCTCGTCCACCAACATCTCGGTCTCGGGTCGCGGGATGAGCACGCGACGATCCACCGCCAGGTCCACGTCATAGAAGGCGCGCTCCCCCACCAGGTAGGCTACCGGCTCCCCGCGGGCGCGGCGGATCACCAGATCGCGGTAGCGCCGGGCGGCCGCGGCGGGCAGCGGATCCGACCGGTGCGCGATGAGGTGGACGCGCGACGCGGCCACGACGTGGGCCAGCAGCACCTCGGCGTCCAGGCGGGGCGAGTCGGCGCCGCGAGCCGCCAGGAGAGGTACCGCCCAGCGAAGCGCCGACCCGATGGTGGCGCTCAAGTCGGCGTTCGCGCCGGCATCGGCGTTCGCGCCGGCATCAGCGTTCGCGCCGTCGTCGGCGCGACCACTCGGATCGGCGGTATGGGAACCTGCGGGGGGACACGACATCGGGACGTCCCGTTCAGCCGGCGACGATGCGCCGGGCGGACTCAGCCTGCGGAGGGCGCCAGCCGCAGCATCTCGGCCTCATCCTCGGCGATCAGCGGGTCGATGAACTGGTCCAGGTCGCCCGCCAGCACACCCTCCAGCCGGTGCACCGAGAGGCCGATACGGTGGTCGGTTACGCGGTTCTGGGGAAAGTTGTAGGTGCGGATCTTTTCGCTGCGCTCGCCGGTGCCCACCTGCAGGCGACGGCTGTCATCCAACTCCTGGAACTGGCGCTGGAACTCGAGGTCGTAGAGGCGCGCGCGCAGGATCGACATGGCCCGGGCGCGGTTCTGAAGCTGCGAGCGCTCGTCCTGGCACTGCACCACGATCCCCGTGGGGATGTGGGTGATGCGCACCGCCGAATCGGTGGTGTTCACGCTCTGCCCGCCCTTGCCGCCCGAGCGGTACACATCGATGCGCAGGTCGCGCTCGTTGACGTCGACCTCCACATCCTCCGCCTCGGGCAGCACCGCCACCGTCGCCGTAGAGGTGTGGATGCGGCCGCTCGTCTCGGTGACGGGCACGCGCTGGACGCGATGCACCCCGCTCTCATACTTGAATCGCGAGAAGGCGCCCCTGCCCTTGACCTCAAAGATGATTTCCTTGAAGCCGCCGATGCCAATCTCGCTGCTGCTCAGCACGTCCCACGACCAGTGGTGCTGGTCGGCATACTGGGTATACATACGGAACAGGTCGGCCGCAAAGAGCGCCGCCTCGTCGCCGCCGGTGCCGGCACGAATCTCGACGATGACGTTGCGGGTATCGCGCGGGTCGCGCGGCAGCAGGAGCGTGGTCATCCGCTCTTCCAGGGCGGTGATGCGCTCCTCCAGCGACGTCACCTCGTCCGCGATGAGTGAGCGCATTTCCTCCGAGGTCTCGCTGTCGAGCATCTCGCGCGTCGCATCGAGTTCCTCGCTCAGCGATTGGTGCTCGGCGTACGCCTCGGCAACGTCAGCGATCTCGGCCTGCTCCTGGGCGTAGGCGCGCATCCTGTCGGGATCGTTGGCGACCTCGGGTGTAGCCATGAGGCCATTCAGCTCGTCGTACCGCCGTCGAACGGCGGCAGCCTTGTCCAGCATCATCACATTCGTCCTAATCGCACGATATCAACCACATATCTTAGCAGTAGTTGGCTGAGACTCCAAACGCACTCGCTGGTCGGTTGCGCGTTGTGGGTTACGCGTCCCGAGTTCCGGATGGCGAGCCAGCCGTTACAGGTTGCTGCCGGCAGGTTCCAGGCTTCGGGGAACTCTGCGCTAACGCCTGTAACTTGGAACCTGCAACCTGTCACCTGCAGCCGGATCGGCAACCCACAACGCACAACGCACAACCCGGCCGTACCAGGCGCTAGCTCGCGTCATCGCCCACGATGCGGTCATAGACCGCCTGCAGGTCCTCCTCAGAGTAAAAGTGGATCACCAGTCTCCCGCCGCGGCGGCTGCGGTACAGATCCACCTTGGTGCCCAGGGACTCGCGGAACTCCGCCTCCAGCGCCTCGGTCTCGGGCGAGCGCGTGCGCTGACGCGACGTGTCGCTGCCGGCCACCTGCAGCCGCCGGACGAGTTCCTCGGTCTGCCGCACCGAGAGGTGCCGCCGCACGACGGCGTGCAGCGCCAGCAGCTGCTCGTCCTCCTCCGACAGCATCAGCAGCGCGCGGGCGTGCCCCTCGGTGATCTGGCCCGTCACCAGCGCGTCCTTGATCTCCTCCGGCAGGCGCAGCAGGCGCATGGCGTTCGCCACGCTGGCCCGGCTGCGCCCGACGCGCTCGGCGATGCGCTCCTGGGTCAACCCGAAATCATCGCTGAGCTGTTGGTAGGCGGCGGCCTCCTCCAGGGGGTTCAGGTCGGCGCGTTGGATGTTCTCCACCAGCGCCATCTCTAGCATCTCCTGGGGCGTGGCCTCTTTGACGATCACGTCCACGTGCTGCAGTCCCGCCAACCGCGACGCCCGCCAGCGCCGTTCGCCGGTGATGAGCTGGTAGCGCGGGCCGCCTGGAGCGTCCTGGCTGCCGGCCACCTGCTGCACGATGAGCGGCTGGATCAGCCCGACCTCACGGATCGAATCGGCCAGTTCCTGCAGCGCCTCCGGGTCGAACACGCTGCGCGGCTGCCGCGGGTTTGGCACGATGGCGTCCGTGCTGACGCGCCGCAGGCCGGGCTGTGCCGTCCCCGCCGGAATGAGCGCCCCGAGCCCCTTGCCAAGCCCGCCCCGGGTTTTGGCTGCCATGAGGTCACCTCCGATGGGCTCACCCCCCACCCCAAGGTCGCGCCGTAACGACGGCTTGCGCCCGTGCGGGTATCACGGCGCGACCTTGGGGAGGCGAGGCGTGAATAGCTACGTCGTCTAGCCCTCCTCGAGCAGCTCCTGGCAGAGGGCGGCGTAGGCGCGTCCACCGCTCGACTCGGGCGAGTAGCTGATGATGGGCTCGCCATAGCTCGGCGCTTCGCCCAGCCTGATGCTGCGCGGGATGATGGAGCGAAAGACCGACGAAGCAAAGTGCGTGCGCACCTCGTCCACCACCTGGCGCGCCAGGTTCGTCCGCGCATCGTACATCGTCATGACGAGCCCCCGCACCGTCAGGCCGGGGTTCAGGTTCTGGCGCACCAGCTCGATGGTCTGTAGCAGCTGCGAGAGCCCCTCGAGGGGGAGGTACTCGCACTGCACCGGGATCAGCACGCCGTCGGAGGCGGTGAGGGCGTTGACCGTCAGCATGCCGAGGCTGGGCGGCGTGTCGATGAGGACATAGTCGTAGCGCGCGCGAACGGCGTCCAGCGCGCGGCGCAGGCGCATCTCGCGCCCGGTCAGCTCGACCATCTCGACCTCCGCGCCCGCCAGGTGCGGCGTCGAGGGGAGCAGGTCGAGGCCGAGGCGCGCCGTCAACATGACGACGTTGGCCGCCGGCTCGGCGCCGATGAGCACGTCGTACATGGAGCGCGAGAGGGCGCTCTTGTCGACGCCCAGGCTGCTGGTGGCGTTGCCCTGTGGGTCCACGTCCACCAACAACACCCGCTTGCCCGCGTCGGCCAGGTAGGCCCCGAGGTTCACCGCCGTCGTCGTCTTGCCGACGCCACCCTTTTGATTGGCCAGCGCGTATATTCGCCCCATGCTACCCCTTGCTCCGGCTGGCGCGCCGGTCAGTGATCCACCCCGTGGGAGCGAAGCCGCCCATGTCGCAAGCGCCCGCACCGCAGGCGCGCCTCCACCGCTTCGCGCGTGGGGATGCCGAGAACACCGACCTCCTCAACCACAAACGAGGCGGCGCAATTGGCAAACTGCGCCGCCTCGTAGGCGTCACCGGTCTCTGACAGCCGCATCAGGTAGGCTGCAGCAAAGACGTCCCCCGCCCCGGTGGGATCGACCTCGGCCACGGCAAAGGCGGGGAAGCGGCGCTGTCGGCCTCCATGATAGACGATGGCGCCCTCCTTGCCAACCGTCAGCACCAACAGGCGCGCCCACCCGACCCAGTCGTGCAGCAGCGCGCGGTCGCCCCCGAGGTCGTCGATGCTGACGATCACGGCGCCCGCCTGCGGGAGCACGTGGCGCGCCTGGGGCCAATCGGCCCGGCGCACATACCCGTCGGCGTCCCAGCGACGCAGCCACCCCTGCGGCGTGACACCCACCAGCGCCTCGTCGAACCCCGAGACGAGCAGCGGGTCCACCTCCTGGGCCACTGGCCCCAGGTGGACGATGCGGGCGCCGCGCCACGCCGGGGGCACGTCGTCGAGACACAACTTGGCGGCAACCGCACGACAGTACTGCCGACGGATGCCGCCGGTATAGAGGTTCTCGAAGGTTGTCGTCTGGAGGGCGGGCTTGTAGTGGACGGCGATGCCCGCCTCGTGGCTCAAACCCTGGGGGGCGACGCTGGTCACCACGCCCACCCGCAGGCCCAGGCGCAAAGCGGCCAGGCCCGCGTACGTGGCGGTGCCCCCGGCCCGAAAGCCGCCATCCGGCATCAGATCCCGCGTGACGTGGCCGATGATGAGATAGTCGGGAGGCGCCTCGCGAGAGGGCGAGATGAAGGGCATTTCGCGCCTATTTGGGCAGAATCTGCACCTTGCGCGCCTCGTCCTCGCCCGTGCTCTCGGTATACACGTCCGGGTCGTCACGAAGGGTGAGGTGGACGATGCGACGCTCGTGGGCCGGCATCGGCTCTAGCACCATCGGCTGTCGCGTCTGGCGAACCTGGTCGGCCATGCGCTTGGCGAGCGCCTGCAGGCCGTTGACGCGCCGTGCCTTGTAACCCTCGACGTCGAGCACCAGGTTGGGCCATTGCCCGATCTTGCGGCTGACGATGAGGCGCACGATGAACTGCAGGTCCCGCAGCGTCTCACCGCGCCGCCCGATGAGGACACCGAGATCGTCGCCCACCACGTTGAGGACCAGCGGCGCGACCTCGCGCGAGACGGGGTCCACCTTCCCGCCGCGGTCGGCGACCTCGACGGCAGCGATGAGGCCCATCTTGTCGAGAAGCGTCGATACGACGTCGGTGGACACGGCCTCGAGTTCGGGAGGATTGCCGCCGGGGGCGGCGGGCTCTTCCTCTTCCTCCTCCTCGAGCAGCCCCTCGGGCTCCTCCTCGTACTCCTCCTCGGCCTCCACGACCTCCTCCAACTCTGGCTCGGGCGCGGGCCGCTCGACCAACTCTTGCGCGGAGGGCGGTGCGGCGACCGGGGCGACCGCCTCCGCCCTCGGCCCGGCGGCCGGCATAAAGACGCGGATCACCGCCTCGCCGGTGCGCACCAGCCCGAGGATCGAATGGCTGCTGTCCTTGATCACCCGGTAGTTGAGCTGATCGACGGACACCCCGAGGTCTTCGGCGGCCTTGGCCACCGCCTCGGCCACGGTGCGGGCGCTATAGTCAGCGCTTTGCCTTGCGTCTCTGCTTCTTCCGTCCATAGGGGACCTTTTCCTTGTTCGTGGCAGGCGCAGTGGGCACTTCCGGGACGGCCGGAGCCGCCGGAGCCCCCCACCGCTCGATGGCCCACTGGATGGCGATACCGACCACATTCGAGATCACGAAATAGATCGCCAGGCCCGACGCGAACTGGGTCGTGAAATACCCGAACATGAGCGGCATCATGACCTGCATCGTCTGGTTCATCGATGCCTGCTGCGAGTCCGAGCCGGTGGGCTGCGTCATCATTCGCTGCTGCAGCCACATGGTGCCGCCCACCAGGATCGGCAGTACGAACGGCGTCGGGTCGGGCCGAGCCAGGTTCAACCACAGGAAATGACTCTGCAGGGGCACGATCTCGGTGAACCCAGGGAATCCGGCATAGATATTCTTCCCCAGGTTCATCAGCTCGATGGGCGTATCCGCCAGGATGGCGTTGATCGACTGGTACAGGCCGATCCAGATCGGGAACTGGATGAGGGTTGGCAGGCAGCCCCCCAGAGGGTTGACCCCCGCCTGCCGGTACAGCTTTTGCTGCTCCTCGGCCATGCGCGCCTTGTCGCCGCCGTACTTTTTCTGGAGTTCCGCCATGCGCGGCTGCAGCTGCGCCATGCGCTTCGAGGCACGGATCTGCTTCACCTGCAGCGGCATGGTGATGAGCCGCAGGATGATGGTAAAGGCGGCGATGGCGATGATAAAGCTCTGCCCCAGGTTCCCGTACAAGAAGAGCAGGGCGTTCAGCATGGGGCGGATGAGGCCCTCACGCCAAATGTTGCCCCACCCGATCTGCGACCCGGCCAGGATCACAAAGGCGATGGCGGCCCAGGTAATCAGCGACTTGCGCAGTTGCTTGGCGTTGATTGGTGGCCTGTTAGCACTCGTCGTCACGAAAATAACCCCTCCTGGGCCAACTACCGCTCGGCGGGCGGGTAGATCCACACCGTCGGATCGCCGCCGAGTTCTGTATTGAGAGCCACTACGTTGCCCAGCGTTGTGCCAACGTAGACCATGTCGCCCACCACGGCCGGCTTGGAGAGCACCGCGCCCTGGGTGGTCGCCAGTTCCTGTGCCGTACCGGCCTGCACGTCGACGCGGTACACCTTGCCCGACTCTGCCCCTACGATCAAGTGGCCGTCCTGAAGCACGGGTCCGGCGCGCACGGCGCCCTCTAGCGCGATGGCGGCCCAGCGCGGGCTGCCGTCGGTGACGCTCAGCCCGTGCACCTTGCCGTCCAGGGAGGTGACGTACACATAGTCACCCTCGACCACCGGCTTGCCCCACACCCAGTCGCCCAGGGAGGCCTTCCACACCTCGGAGCCGTCGTCGGCGTCCAGTGCGTACAGGGCGTTGTCGACGCTCCCGGCGTACAGCACGCCATCGGCCAGCGTCACCGCGCCGGGGATCGAGCCCCCGAGCTCCTTCTGCCAGACGAGGGCGCCCGTCTGCCGGTCGAGAGCATAGACACTGTGGTCCATCGACCCGACGTACACCCACGCGTCATCCACGGCGGGAGCGCCCCAGACCCAGTTGCCCGTCTCAAAGGGGGCATCCCAGACAGGCTCACCGGTGGCGACGTCTACGGCATAGATGCGATAGTCCGAGGCGCCAAAGTAGGCGACCCCCTCATGCACGGTAACACCCCCGACGATCCCCTCCTCCGCGGAGAAGGACCAGACGAGTTCGCCCGTGACACGATCGAAGGCATAGAGCTGATGGTCGTACGAGGGGATGAGGACCAGGTTCTCGGTGAGCGCCGGCACGCCGTACACGCCGTCCAGGGGCCTATCTGCCGCCTCCTGGGGTTGTCGGGAAAAGATGGCGCCGATCCCGCCGCCGCCCCCCTCGCCAGGCACGGGATAGGACCACGAGAGCGCCCCTTGCGCCGCATCGAGGGCGACGACCTGGCCGGTGGGCAGCGCAGAGTACACCGCCTCCTCAGTGGCCGCCACCACCGTCCATCCGGGGTTGGACATGGCGCCACTGGGCATGCAGCCCGCCAGAACGACAGCCAGGGCAAGTGCTGCGAGAGCGATGAACGCCCTTCTGCCTCTGATATTCAAGCCTGAGACCTCCTGATCCCTGGGAAGCGTCGCGCGCGACACTCCACGCGCGATGCACTCCTCAAACCGCGTCCCTCGCCCCGTCGGTCAGGGGACGGGATCGTACCCGCCCGAATGGAAGGGATGGCAGCGCAACAGGCGTGCCCCCCCCATCCGCAAGCCCCGCAGCACGCCGTACTTTTCTACCGCCTGGTACGTGTACTCGGAGCACGTAGGGGTATACCGACAGCTGGGAGGAAACGCCGGCGAGATAAACTTCTGATAGAACCGTAGCGCCCCTAGCACGAGGCGCTTCCCAAGGACCATGTACTACCCATTCCCTTCAGTCCCCGGGCTCGGCCGTTCCTGGGAGCGGGACAACCCGGCCAAGCGCAGCAAACGCGTCACCGAATCCTCTACCGCCCAATAATCCGCGCCATTGATGCCCTTGCGGGCGATGAAAACCACGTCCCAACCGGGAGCCACCAGATCGTGCTGCAGACGCACCGCCTCACGCATTAGCCGGCGGACGCGATTGCGCACCACGGCCCCGCCGATGCGTCGGCTCACAGAAAAACCAAATCGAGTGACCTCCAGGTCGTTGGGCACGCGCGAAAGCACCAGCAGACGATCGGACCACGACCGTCCCCGGCTGCGCACCCTCTGAAAGTCGCTCGATCGGGTCAGTCGATTCTTGCGCGGCAGCACAGAGGTACACGTCTACTGGTCGATGGCGTACGTCTTGCGGACGGTGAGTTCCTTGCGCCCCTTGGCCCGGCGGGCCTTGAGCACCTTGCGCCCACCCTTTGTGGACATGCGTGCCATAAAGCCATGCACCCGCATGCGGCGCCGCTTCTTGGGTTGCCATGTTCTCTTGGGCATCGTGTTCTCATCCTTTTACGTGGGTTCGCCTGCGTCCCGATGCATGCGATCCAGGACGTCGCAAAGCGCCCAGGCAACCTACGTTCGGGCGGGCAATGCATCCTGTCCAACACGGATCGGCAGGGCGTGCTTGCAGGACGTATTCGCAGGGGCGAGTTCTCCCAGCGAATTCGCCAGCATACTCGCGAGACGTCGAGGGATTATACCCCCGCGAAGCACCTATTGTCAAGCTAACGCGCCTGCCCTCAGGCGCTTACGTCGTCGCCGGGGACCTCGGTGACATCCAGACACACACCAGCGCTGGGCTGCGGACGAAAGATCATCTCGTGGCCCGCCGCTCGCATGGCGGCGATCATCTCCTCCGGGTGGAGGTGCAGGGCGATGATCGTGCCGCCGCCGCCGGCGCCCGCCAGCTTGGCGCCCAGCGCGCCATGCTCGAGGGCGATGGCGATCAGTTCCTCGTTCACCTCGCCCGATCCGCCCAGGTCGCGCTGGATGGTGTGGTTCTCGTTCATCAGCCGCCCCAGGCGCGGCCAGTCCGCCGCCAGCAGCGCCTTTTTCCCCTCGCGCGCCAACACGCCGATATCCTCGTACGCTTGTCGCACCTCGGGATCCCCCTCGAGCCAGCGCTCGCGCAGCGGCTTGTGCACCGCGTCGGACGAGTGCGCCACGCCGGTGTGCACCAACACGAAGGGGAGATATGGCACGTACGGCTCAAGCCGCTCCACCGTGGCGTATAGCTCCTCGGCCGCCTCACGATAGAACTGCTTGCCGCGGAAATCCATATAGTTCAGGCCGCCAAAGGTGCACATATAGGCGTCCTGGTAGCCGCACACGATGCGCAGGTGGTTCAGCTCGATGTAGCGGGCGAGTTCGGCAACGCGGTAGAGATGATCGAGGCGTGATCCTCCTGCGGCAATAGCGAAAAGTCCACGTTGGAGGCGCCGAGCGAACTCGCGAGCGAACCGAGGTCGCCCGCGGTCCAGTTGCGCAGGATGGAAACGATCTCCTCGGTCGTCAGGGGACGCGAGCCGCCGGGCGCGGCGGGATCCTCGACCCGGTCCGCCATCAGGCGGGACGTGGGATCGGCGCCCGCGCCCCCGTCCGGTTCCTTGTCGGCGAGGATCCCGCGGATGATCTCGTCGAACCGGCGGGCGACCTCGGCGGTGCGCCGGCGATCGCCGGAGCGGGTCGCCGCATGGTTGTCGTCCATCCACCCGGTCAGCGTGGCGTCGAGGGAGTCGGGCCAGCCGAGCCATTCGCACTGGGAGCGCACCGCCACGCGGCGGCCGAATTCCCGGACCAGCTCCACGCCCGAGGCGGGGCCCTCGACGAGCCGGGCGGCCGCGTCGTCGGCGATGTGCCGGATCGACGGCTCCAGGGGGCGGATCACGTCGTCGGCCAAGTGCCGGTCGATGACCGCCCGGAACCGCCGGTGCTCGTCGCCGTCCATGCCGTTGGGCACGTTGAGGTGCGAGGATGCCGCGCTGGAGAATCGCCGCGGGTCGCGTGCCGCGGCCTCCACCTCGGCGTGGCCCCGCAGGGCCCATGTGCCGTCCGGCCCGCGCCCGACCGGGCACCGGGACTCGGGGGAGGGGGTCGTTCCGGCCATTTCAAAGTCCCTTCATCGATGCGTATTTGACGGTCGACTCCGACGATACGTCGGTCCGGCGCGGC
>ENA-UOUL01001058-UOUL01001058.1-bioreactor-metagenome-genome-assembly--contig:-NODE-1058-length-42186-cov-5.543613_pt1 | contig 42186 bp, 37 predicted proteins | sample MGYA00249838_ERZ747220 | MGnify/ENA primary metagenome ERZ747220 (study PRJEB28778, sample SAMN05720191) | bioreactor metagenome | isolation source: Anaerobic biogas reactor | place: USA:Washington... | reverse complement strand
GGTCGTCGCACAGTTCGCGGTACTGCTCCCGCAGTTGATCCCTCTCACGTTCCCTGCGGCTCATGCCAGACGGTCTGCCCATGCATCCCCACGACATCGATATCCACTATGGCGCGGCTCTTGAGAGCATTGACGACTGCCGCATTCCAGTGCGCAAGGCCACAGTGGGCAGTGTTCATATCGGCGATGTCGGCCTTGCCGGGGATACAGAGGTCATTGACGCGATGGCGGACCTCATCGGTGTAGGCGATGCTCTCTCGATCCAGGACCGTGATGGTGGACGGCTGCCCCCCTTCATCGCTCTTGATCTCGACCAGCACCCCGTCCACCCCATCCAGGGAAGTACCGCTCATGAGGCCGATGATGTGGTGGATCCGTTTTGATCGATACGCCTGGATACGGCTCTTTTTTGACATAACTCACCTCTTGGCCTCAGTATATGATACATAATTTCAGTTTGCAAATACATTTGAAACATTGTTTCTTTACAAACGGTTCAGCCGATGATAGAGTAGAACAGAAGGCGATAGACGAAGGGGGATTTTCGTGGCCCAAGAGCAGATCACCGAGCAGTTGCTTGAACGCATGACCACTGAACAGCGGAACGAGCGATCGACGAACATTGATGAAGCCTCAACGCTGGAAATCCTCACCATCATGAACGGTGAGGACAAGACCGTCCCCTACGCGGTGGAACGACAACTCCCGTCCATCGCCGCCCTCGTCGAGGATATCGTCTCCTCCTTCAAGTGTGGCGGACGTCTCTTCTACATCGGAAGCGGCACCTCCGGCAGACTCGGGGTCCTCGATGCCTCGGAGTGCCCACCGACCTTCGGTGTCCCCCGTACGATGGTCCAAGGCCTCATCGCAGGGGGACGGGAGGCGTTGGTACGCTCAATTGAGGACGCCGAGGACAATGAGAGAGAGGGAGTCGATGAACTGAAGAGCCTTGACTTCAACGAACGTGATACGCTGGTCGGCATCACCGCCAGCGGCCAGGCCCCCTACGTGTTGGGTGCCATGATCTACGCCAAAAGCGTCGGGGCCGCGGTCGGGGCCATCAGCTGCAACGAAAACTCCAAGACCTTCGCCATCGCCGACCACACGATCTTCCTCGATGTGGGGCCTGAGGTCATCACCGGCAGCACCCGCCTCAAGGCAGGCACCGCACAGAAGCTGGTGCTCAACATGCTGACCACCGCCGCCATGATCCGCCTGGGCAAAGTCTACGGCAACCTCATGGTCGACCTCACCCCGGTCAACGCCAAGCTGGTCGTCCGCTCCAAACGCCTGATCAAACAAGCCACCGGGTGTACCGACGAGGAGGCGAACAGCGCGTTCGAAGCGTCGGGCAAACGGCCGAAGATCGCCATCCTGATGATCCTCCTCTCCATCGATGCCCAAGAGGCGATCGAGCTGGACCGGAGGGCCGACGGCCCCATCTCAAAAGCAATCGCCTTGTACCACAAACGCGCTGCACGGTAGAATGGAGCGGGAGGCAGCGATGGAGAGTACACACCAGATACCAGGGGCCCTCTTTGAGATCAACGCCCGATGGGAGAGCCTATCGGAGAGTGAGAAGCGGGTGGCCTCCTATGTCGTGCAGAATCCAAAGAAGGTCCTGCACCTCAACGTACGAGAATTGGCGAAGCAATCCACCTCAAGCCAAGCGGCGGTCATCCGCTTCTGCAAGCACCTGAACTTCGAGTCCTACAGCAATTTCAAGCTCCGTCTCGCCCGGGACGTGTTCGACACCTACGATGAACGCTATATGCCGGACCTCGACCTGGAGAGCGGCACGGAGGCGGAGGCGGTGATCCACACCGTCATCGAGCGTCTGCAACGCTCCTTCTCAGCCCTGGAACACACCCTCGACAGAGAGAGCATCACCGCTGCGGTCACCTGTATCCAAGAAGCGAAAAAAACCGCCCTCTTCGGCATCGGCGCCAGCGGTGTCGTCGCCAACGATTTCATGCAGAAGCTCACCCGCCTCGGGACCTCGGCTTTCTACACCCCCGACACCGACCTACAGCTCGTCGCCGCCTCCGCCATCCGACCGGGAGATTGCGCCTTCGTCATCTCCTACTCCGGCGAGAAGGCGGAGATGCTCGAAGTGGCGCATCTTGCCAAGAAGAATGGGGCGACGGTCGTCAGCCTGACGATGGACAGCCCCAATACCCTGCGCCAGAGCGCGGACATCACGCTCTTGGTGCCGGCAAGTGAGCGGATCTACCGCCAAGGGGCCAGCACCTCACGCATCAACCAGCTCGCCGTCGTCGACATCCTCTACTCGTTGATGCTCTCCTCCGACCTCGATGCCTCCATTGAGGCGATCGAGCAGACGATGGCGGCGACGCACCGGTAACGGGCCATGGGAAAGACCAAGAAAGGGGAAGCCACCCGGGCCCTGATCTACGAGAGCGCCATCCACCTCTTCTCCACCTACGGGTATGAAGCGGTCTCGATCCAAAGGATCGCAGACCATGCCGGCACGGCCAAAGGGAGCTTCTACAACTACTACACCACAAAGAGCGACATCATCGTCGAAAAGTTCTGGGAGATCGATGCATACTACCGCAGCATCGAAGAGGAGGTGCTCCAAGAGCCGAACGGCGAATCCCGCCTGCTCAAATTCACCCGCCTCCAACTCACCTATGTGCGGGATGAGGTCACCTGCGATGTCTTGAAGGTACTCTATGCCAACCAGGTCCAGCAGGCCGGATCGGACAAGACCATCACGAACGAACACCGCTTCTGGTTCACCTTCATCGTCGACATCATCGCCGAGGCACAGCAGAGCGGTGAGTTCAACAGTCGCGAGAGCGCCACCACCTATGCCCGGTACTTCAACCGGGTCATCAGGGGGTTGTTCCTCGACTGGAACATCAGCTCGGCCTCCTTCGACCTCGTCGAGGTCGGGATGCACTACTGTGCCTCCATCTTGATCGAAGCGCTCAAGCGGTAAAAATGACCGCGGTCATTTTTTGTTGACGGATGTCCAAACTGCCCCTATCATGGTCATGACAGCGCACAAGGAGGCTTCATGCACATCATCGTCCCGATCAAACAAGTGCCGCAGAGCAGCGACGTGAAGATGGACCCGGTCACCGGGACCATGATTCGGTCGGCGCGCTCCTCGGTCCTCAACCCGTTGGATCTCTATGCCCTGGAGGCGGCCCTCCATCTCAAAGACGAGCACGGCGCCCAGGTCACCGTCGTGACGATGGGACCACCGAGCGCCGTCCAAATCCTCAAGGAAGCGCTTTCGATGGGCGCCGACCGGGCGGTCCACCTCACCGACCGCCTCTTCGGCGGCGGCGACACCTACGCCACCAGCTACGTGTTGTCCCGGGCCATCGAGAAGATCGGCTCCTTCGACCTGGTCATCACCGGAGAGCGGGCCACCGATGGGGACACGGCCCAGGTGGGGCCGGGAATCGCATCATGGCTTGACCTCGCCCTGGCCACCTACGTCTCGGCCATCGAGGAAGTCGCTGATGGCCACCTCATCGCCGAGCGTCTCATCGAAGAGGGGTACCAGCGGGTACGGGTGAGCCTCCCGGCGCTCCTCACCGTCGTCAAGGAGATCGCCATCCCCCGCCTCCCCACCTTGCGGGGCAAGAAGCGGGCGATGGGCAAAGAGATCGAGACCTGGGATGCCGAGGCCATTGCAGCCGACCGGACGAAGATCGGGCTGAAGGGCTCGCCCACCCGGGTGGTGCAGATCGAGACGCCGAAGGTCGCCCGCTCTGCCCTCATATACCACGCCGATGGAGACGAGGCGACCGTTCAAGCATGCGATCACCTCCTCGACTTCCTCCAGGAGCGCAACCTGCTTGCGGAGGTACACCATGGCTGAAGTATGGACCATCGCGGAAGCGAGCGGCGGTACGCTCAAGGAGGTCTCCTTCGAACTGTTGGCCCGGGGACGCTCACTTGCCGATGAGCTGGGTGTTCCGTTGGCCAGCGTGGTGCTCACCGATGAGATCGAAGAAGCGGAGCTGCAGCGCCTGGCCTCGTACGGCGCCGACATCATCTACGCAGAGCGAGATCCACGCCTCGCTCCCTTCACCGTCGCCTCCCACGCTGCGTTCTTGACGGCCTTGGTGACCCGCCATGCGCCCCAGATCATCCTCGCGGCGGCGACCACCAGCGGACGGACCCTCCTGCCCTACCTCGCCGTGAAGCTCGGCTGTGGACTGACCGCCGACTGCACCGCCTTGGCCATCGAGGAGGGGACGGGGAACCTGCTGCAGATCAGGCCGGCCATCGGGGGCAACATCATGGCGACGATCAAGAGCCCCGACCACCGCCCCCAGATGGCCACCATCAGGCCACGCTCGACCCCCCTCCCATCCCCTGACCATGCGCGCCGGGCCACGATCATCCCCATCGCGGTGACAGACGACTTCCATGACCCGGTCCAGGTCCTCTCACTGAGGCCGTTTGGAGACCAGAGCTCCTCCATCGAGAACGCCGCCATCGTGGTCTCCGGTGGCAAGGGTCTCAAGAAACGGGACAACTTCACCCTCATCGAGGATCTCGCCGCCGCCTTGGGAGGGGCGGTGGGGGCGAGCCGCGACGCTGTCGACCGTGGGTGGGCAAGCTACCCGCACCAGGTCGGCCTCTCGGGCAAGACCATCTCCCCGGAGCTCTATGTGGCGGTGGGGATCTCGGGGGCCATCCAACACCTGGCCGGCATCAAGACCGCGAAGACCATCGTGGCCATCAACCGGGACAGCGAGGCAAACATCCTGGCCCTCGCCGACATCGCCATCATCGGCGATCTCTTTGCCATCATCCCTGTCCTGCTGAGGCGCCTAGAAGAGAGGAGGACCATCGAATGACCTACACCCCCATCACCGGCGACATCATACAAGAGCTCATCACCATCTGCTCCCTGTCCAACGTCATCACCGACCGTGAGCGCATCGAGGGGTACAGCCACGATGAGACGAGCCGGGAGCAGTTTTGTGCCATGCCCGAGGTGGTGGTCACCCCGACCACCACCGGTCAAGTGGCCCAGATCATGCGCCTTGCAGACCGCTACACCATCCCCGTGACGCCCCGAGGCGCCGGATCAGGTCTCTCCGGCGGTGCCATACCGCTCTTTGGAGGCATCGTTCTCTCCCTTGAGAAGATGAACCGGATCATCGAGGTCGATGAGGAGAACCTGACGGTGACGGCAGAGGCGGGCATCGTGACCAACGAGTTGAACGAGCGCCTCAAGGATACGGGCCTCTTCTTCGCCGGCTATCCGATGAGCCTGGAGAGCTGCTTCCTCGGCGGCAACATCGCGGAGAACGCCGGGGGCGGCAAGGCCATCAAGTACGGGGTCACCAGAGGCTATGTGCTCGGCTTGACGGTGGTCACCCCCCAAGGGGAGATTGTCCATTTGGGAGGCAAGGTAACAAAGGACGTGAGCTCCTACGACCTCAAGCAGCTCTACATCGGCAGCGAGGGGACGCTGGGGATCATCACCGAGGCGACGATCAAGCTCATCGGCGTCCCCAAGGTCGCCTCGACCCTGCTGGTCCCCTTCACCGGCGCCCAGGAGGCGATCTCCGTCGTCCCCCTCTTGATGAAGCAGGGCATCATCCCGGTCTCCATCGAGTTCATGGACCGGCTCTCCTTCGCAATCTCCGCTGAGTATCTCAATGAGAGCCTCCCCCTCGACGGAGTGGGGGCGTTGCTCCTCATCGAGGTCGACGGCAGCGACGAGGCGCAGGTCGAGGCCGACCTCATCGCCGTCGGGGAGCTCTGCGAAGAGCAGGGGGCGATGGAGGTGTACATCGCCGAGGATGCCAACAACCGTGAACGGATCTGGGCGGTGCGGCGCGCCATCGCCGAGGCCATCAAGGTCTACAGCCCGATCCAGAGCCTCGAGGATGTGGTGGTCCCCATCGCCTCGATCCCCCGCGTCCTGCCATTTTTGGAGGAGCTCTCGGCCAAGTACGGCCTGAAGATTCCCTGTTACGGACACGCCGGCGACGGCAACCTCCACGCCACCGTCATCAAGGATCCCGACTGGACGATAAAGCGGTGGCTTGAGACGGAGCCGAAGATCCTCGGCGAGCTCTACGCCTTCATCGTGGGTGAACTGGAGGGGAAAATCAGCGGGGAGCACGGCATCGGGGTGAAGCGGCGCGAGTTCGTCAAGGAGCTGACGCCGAAGGCGGAGTATGAGCTGCTCAAGACGCTCAAGAGCGCCTTCGACCCAAAGAACATCATGAACCCGGGCAAGATCCTCATCTGACGAAGCCGAAGAGGGGTATGGTATTGGCCCATCCCACTTCAATCGTGTACCGCCCATCGACGAAGAAGTCTCCCCTCTCTCGATATTCCAGACGATGGGAAGCGGAGAGTCGGCTTGCCAAGAGCGTCTCCCGCACGCTCTGCTATGAAGGAGTGGACGGCCAAGCACCGCCATACGATTGGTGTAGTCCCGCAAGATCTTCTCCGGCTTCGCCAAAACTTTGAGGGCCGATGAATAGGTGATGATGGTCTGTCGCCTGATGCCGATAGGCTGGCTGAGCGTACTGACATTGGGGATGAACGGAGCGATTTCTCCGCTCATATCATAGGTTTGTACACTCCAACCACCAAGCCTGCAAATTCACCGCCATTGGCAAAGAGCGGTGGATATACTACGCTTCACCCATGAGGGAAGGAAATCGCTTCGTCAGCTGCACCGAAACCGAAATGACCTATCTGGGCGAGGCCGACCCAATCCTTGGGGGCATCATCACCCACCTCGGACCCATCAAGCGAAGGGGAGACGACGATCTCTTCTCCTCGGTGGTGCGCCACATCGTGGGGCAGCAGATCTCCATGGCGGCACAGGCCACCATTTGGGGCCGGATGGGGGAGGCGTTGGGAACCATCGATGAGGCGGCGGTCAACGCTGCCGGGATCGATACCCTCCAGGGCTTCGGCATGACGTTTCGCAAGGCTGCATACATCCATGCATTCAGCCGCCAAGTCCTCGATGGCAGCGTTGACCTCGAAGCGCTCAGCCGCCTGGACGATGAGCGTGCCATCACGGCACTGATGCAGGTGAAGGGGATCGGGCGGTGGACCGCCGAGATGATCCTCCTCTTCGGCCTCTTGCGTCCAGATGTCGTGAGCTTCGGTGACCTGGCCATCATCCGGGGGATGAAAATCCTCTATGGCCTGGATGAGGTGGACACGGAGCGCTTTGATTCCCATCGTCGGCGCTACTCGCCGTACGGCAGTACGGCAAGCCTCTACCTCTGGGCGGTATCGAAGCTCGATCCATCCCAACCTCCCCTGCTCGCACGGAGCGCACGATAACGGCAATGCGGAAGGGGCTCTCGTGCACAGCTTGTGCGATGGTCCCATCCGGTCCCCTGTGCAGATCAGTCAACGATGATGAGGGTGGGTTTGTGGCACGGTATGGGTTCCCCGAGTGTGATGTTGCTGTAGCCATCGAACCACGCTTTTGAGGCGGCACAGATGAATGCTCCATCGTTGATGGGATACCCCGATGATGATCCGATGACACAGTCGACCAGGCAGTTGGGACAGTGCAGCGTCCTCCCAAGGGGTGGGCGCTCCTCTGTCCAGAGCAGATGCTCCTCATCGTTGGCGTTGAAATGGTAGCCGCAGAAGAAGCAACGACACTCCGTGCTTGCACGGATCTCAGTCTCATTGGCGAAGGTGGCACGGTGGGCTTCTTTGAGGTACTCCTCACTGTACGGTGCATGTCCGTCATGGTCCATAAAAAATCCTCCTGGTATGTGGTAGGCACACTGCCTCATCTGCACGGTGTGCAGCGTTTCACCAGAAGGAATGTCTTTCTCAATCGCTGTCCTTACGATACAACAATCGGGATCAGGGGGCAAGATAATCACCTCCGCCCAGGAATCTTTGCTATACTGCTCCTGAGGAGCACCTATGACAAGCAAAGCACGACTCTTGGAAGGAAAAGCGGTCGCCGGCACCATGATCCGTCTCGTCCGCACCCCCGCCATCGCCTTGGTGGCCAAGGAGGCGGGCCTGGACTTCTTCATGTTCGATATGGAGCATGGCCCCATCAGCTTTGAGACGGTCAGTGATGCCGCCTCGCTCGCGCGTGCGGCGGGGATCGATTGCTACGTGCGGGTCCCCGAGTTGACCAAAGGGTACGTGAGCCGTGCCTTGGACTGCGGGGTGACCGGCGTCATGGTGCCGATGATCAAAAATGGCGACGAGGCGCGTGCGTTTGTCCACTGGGCCAAGTACCAGCCGATCGGGAAGCGCGGCCTCGGCGGCTGGGCCGCCCACACAGACTACCGGGACGCTTCATCAGGCGGACAGGCGTTCCTTGATGAGACGAACACCCACATCCTCACCATCGCCCAGATTGAGCTGGCCGAGGCCATCGACGCGATCGACGATATCGCGGCGGTGGAGGGCCTCGATGCCCTGCTCGTCGGTCCGGCGGACCTCTCCAATTCATTGGGGATAGGCGGGCAGTTCAACCACCCCTTGATGGACGAGGCCATCGCAAAAGTCGCTCAAGCGGCCACGCGCCATGACAAGGTCTTCGGCATCCACAGCGGCGAGGAGCTTTTGAAGAAGTGGATCCCATCGGGGTGCATCCTGCGGATGAACTCGATGGACATCACGCTGCTGTGCGACGGTATGCGCTCAATAGGCAGGCTGAGAGACGTGTAATAGTGGCTGGAGGGAGGGTTTTGATCCCCCTCTTTCCTTCACTGGCATTTTCGGCGATACTATTGGAACGAAAGGGAGACTGATTTTATGCCACATACGCCACACACCCTCATCACCTGTATCGTCAACCACGGCTTGGCCAATGAGGTCATGGCTGCGGCGAGGAGTGCGGGGGCGACCGGTGGGACCATCCTCTCTGCCCGCGGCACGAGCACCGAGGAGGACGCGAAGTTCCTCGGCTACCCCCTGGTCCCGGAGAAGGAGATGCTGCTCATCCTCGTCGGCGCCGGCCTGACCGGCACGGTGCTGGAAGCGATCCGCGCGCTCCCCATCCTCTCTGAGCCCGGAGTCGGCATCGCCTTCTGCAGTGATGTCGAACGCTTTGTGACGCTTGGAAAGCCCAACGAACAGGGTCAGACTTGACGCGGCTTCCCGCTTGAAGCGCGGACGATGAGACGCGTTTGATACTCCACTCGAATGACGGCCCCTCTGTCCAGCGCCCGACTCTGCCTGCCTTCCATCTTCTCACAGAGGAGGCGAAGTGCGCTCTTCCCCCCCTGTACGATGAAGTGCTCGACACTGGTCAACGCCACCCCGTTGGACGCCGACGGGTAGATGTTGTCGAAGCCGCAGACCGAGTAGTCACCCGGGATCGTGAACCCGCTCTCCTTGATCCCGTCGATGACCCCGTAGGCGACCATGTCGTTGATGGCCACCATCGCCGTCACCTGCGGCTCCTCGGCGATGCACCGCTTGGCCAGAGAGCGCCCGGTGCGGTGTTCGATATCCACGGTGTTCAACTCCGTCAACGCCTCGATCTCGGCGGTGAAGAGTGAGAGGGTCGCCCCATGCCCGAATCGGTCGACCTGAGCCTTCAACCCATCGTAGCGCCGCACCCGGGCGCTATGCTCACTGTTGAGGCTGGTGGAGAGATAGGCGATCTTGCGGTGCCCGAGCTCCAACAAGTGGCGGGCAACCAAGACACCGGCATTGAAGTTGTTCACATCGACGATATCGAGGCCCACGTCGTTCTGCTTGTCCCCCACCGCGACCACCGGCACCGTCTCATTCAATTGACGCACCAGCTCAGGTTGCTGGGGGATCATGGCGAAAATCACCCCGCCGACCATCGGGTCCTTGGCGAACTCGCAGGCACTGCGCTCCTTCTCTGTATCCCAATAGGTGGTGAAGACCACGGTCTCAAGCCCTTTCTCCTTCGCCTCCATCTCCATGCCTTGGATGATGGTGGCGAAGTATGGGTTGATGACCGAGGGGCAGACGATGAGGACGATGGTTCGATTACGCCGGGAAGCCTTCCCCTGATACCCCAGCTCACGGCAGGCGGTGTGGACCGCGTCGATCGTCTCGTCACTGAAGCGCGCGAGACTCTTGCCGGCCAGGATCATCGAGACACTCGCCGTGGAAACTCCTACATGATCTGCAATTTCCCGTTGTGTAATCCGTTTCTTGAGCATACTTCGATAGCCCAAGTCCAGAGGGTAGTATTCATCCAGTCAAACTCCCGGCATGAACCTGGGGCCATCATACCATGGAGCGCAACACTCTGGGAGATTGAATCATGATACTACCACGAGAGATCCAACACGCCGGGCACACCAACAAATTCCTCAATCTTCCTTGCCATGATTCCATGATGGAAAAACCACCAGCTCCATAATGCAGAGAGGACCCGCTCTCCAGCGAGTCCTCTTGGGTTGCCTCAATAGTCTTGTGTACATCAGATCGATGCATCTTTCTCCATGCGCGCCAGCACATCTTCCACGCTGCCGCGAAATACTCCCGGCGTCTCCATCTTCAGGCTGCAGAGAGAAGCGGCGAAGCGGGTCGACTCTTCAAGGCTGTGCTCCTTGCGCCAGGAGAGATAGGCGGCGAACGTCGTGTCCACCCTCCCCGTTCTCCCGCTGTTGTTGACGTTGGTGTACGGGGCGACTGAGAGCGTTGTCTCACTGACGACCATCACTTCGCTGTTGTGGGTCAGCATGACCTCTGTGGCGCCCCACGCCTGCAGCTGTCGCGCCGCCGCTTCCCGGTCATCGAGGCCGGTGAGGATCTTCGCCTCGGCCGCATCGACCTTGAAGTACGTGATGTACGGCAAGAGCTCCTCCTTGCGATCCCAGTCGTAGAACGCGAGTTCACCGCTCTCATCGAGGCAGCGCAGGACCCCCTGGGCGTCCATGGCCACCGCTCCACGCGCTGAGAGCGGCTTGATCAACGAATCGGGGATCTCTCCTCCAAAGAGTCCGGCGAGGTGGAAGATTGGGGCATCGCTGTCGATCTCCTCGAGGGTGAACGGATCGGCTTGGGAGAGGAGTACCACCTCCCGTCGTTCCTTGTCGGCGGTGAAGTACGTGTTCTTGATGGAGGTGCTCTCCCGGGACGGGAGGACCTGCCACGTCACCTTCGGGTTCTGCAAATCATCCAAGATCCGCTTGTCCCGAGCGGCGAGCTTGGTGATGACCTTCACCGTCGCCCCCCCCGCAGATGCGGCAAAGGAGGAGTAGACGACCGCACCACCGAGAATCTCTTGTCGGTTCTGGAGGTGGTCGATGAGGATATCCTGGGAGATGTGTCCGATCATGATGATATCAGTGTGCATGGCTTCACTCCTTCGCGAGTACATGGAGGCTCCGGCTCTTGAACGACAGGCCCACGGTGTGCCCCTTGGCGAACTGTGGATGGTCCTGGGGATCGGCGATCTCGGCTTGGAGCACCTTCCCGTCCGGCATCTCAATCTCATAGAGCATCTGCGAGCCGAAGTATACCGAATTGACCACGGTACCTTCGATCAAATCCTCCTGAGACTCTTCGAGGAAGACCGATTCCGGGCGAACCACGACGGTCACCTCATCCCCCTCCTTGATGCGCTTGTCCCACCGGGGAGCCTGGATGGTTTTAGTGCAGTACTCGAGCACGATCTCTGTCTCCTCCAGAGCCTTCACCGTCGCCTCAAGGAAGTTCGCCTTTCCCATGAAGCCGGCGACGAACCGATTGACCGGATGACTGTAGATCTCCACCGGCGAGCCGATCTGTTGGATCTTTCCCCGGTCCATGATCACGACCCGATCGGAGAGCGTCATCGCCTCCTCCTGGTCGTGGGTCACGTAGACGCTGGTGATGCCCAGCCGCTGTTGTAATTTTCGTATCTCAAGGCGGGTGGAGACCCGGAGCTTGGCGTCGAGGTTGGAGAGCGGCTCATCGAAGAGCAGCACTTTCGGCTCCATCACCATCGCCCGGGCCAAGCTGACGCGCTGCTGCTGCCCGCCGGAGAGCTGGCGGGGCTGACGGTCGGCAAGCCCCTCGAGGCCGATCAAGGTCATGATGCGGGCGACCTTCTCTTTGACCTGCTCGTCACTCTCACGGCGAATCCTCAGCCCGTAGGCGATGTTCTCGAAGACCGTCATATGGGGAAAGAGCGCATAGTTCTGGAACACCATGGCCGTCGGTCGTTTGTTGGGAGGAATCTCATTGACGGAGACCCCATCGATCATGACATCACCGGAGGTGGGGGTATGGAAGCCCGCGATCATCCGCAGTGTCGTCGTCTTTCCGCAGCCTGAGGGTCCGAGCAACGTGACCAGATCGCCCTCTTGTACTTCCAGGTCGATCGCGTCCACCGCAACCACCATATCCGCGCCTTTGCCAAAAGATTTCGTAAGCTGTTTCAATTCCAAATATGCTCGTTTCATCTCTGTCCCCTACTCTATGATGGAAAATGACTGCATCCCCTTGCCCAACCGGTTGGTGATGAGTTGAATCAAGCCCAAGGCGAGCACGACGATGGCGATCAACAGCAGGCTCATCGCCGCCGCTTGGGCGTACTGGCTGTTGTCGACGAATCCCAAGACCGCGACGGTGATGAAGTTCCACCGTCCGCTCACCACGAAGATGATCGCGCTGATCGCCGTCATCGAACGGACGAAGCAGTTGGCCAGTCCCGAGAAGAACGCCGGCGTGATCATCGGCAACGTGATCTTGCGGAACGTGGTCCCGCTGTCTGCGCCGAGGTCGATCGAAGCCTCCTCGATGGAGGGGTCGATCTGCTCAATCGCCGCGACCCCGTTGCGGATCCCCACCGGAAGGTTACGGAAGATCAACAACGTGATGATGATGATGCTCGTGCCCGTGAGCGTCACCGGCATGAGGAATGAGGGATTGTTGAAGGCGAGGATGTAGCCGATACCCACCACCGTCCCCGGAACCGCGAAGGTGAGCATGCTGGAGAACTCCATCAGGTTGCGCCCGATGAACTGTTTGCGGCTTATCAGATAGGCTATGAACATGCCGAGGATCCCGGTGATCGGGGTGACGATGGCGCTGAGCAGCAGCGAATCCTTGATGTACTTCTTCCCGATCTTCCACATCTGCACGTAGTTGCGGAGCGTCAACGTGGAGTCGACCCCCCACAACTTCTGGAAGGATCCCCAGACCACCATGCCGTAGAAGAGCAGCACGATCAAGGCGAAGAGGAAGCACATCGCATAGATCGGGTACTTGATGTACCACTCAAGGTTCTTGATGGTCGCCGAGGTCGGCTTTCAGGTGACCGTCACATAGGATTTCTTGGACAGCAGATACTTCTACAGATAGAATGCGATGACGGTGGGCACCAGCAGGAGGATCGCCAACGTGGAGCCACGGGCGAGGTCGAACATCCCCGTGATCTGCAGATACGCCTGCACGGAGAGCACCTGGTAGTTCCCGCTGAGGATCATCGGGGTACCGAAATCAGCAAGCGATTGGATGAACACGAACAGCCAGGCACTGACGATACCGGGCAGCGCCAAGGGAAAAATGATGGTACTGAAGACTTTGCCCCGGGAAGCACCACAATCCATGGCTGCTTCCTCAAGGGATGGGTCGATGGCCTGCAATACCCCGATGAGCACCAAAAACGCCGTCGGTGCGTATGCGATGGTCTCCACGACGGTAAGCCCGGTCAAGCCGTAGATGTTCCCGATGGCACCGGCGAAGATTCCGGATCGCCCAAAGAGCAGGATACAGGCGAGCGCCACGACGAAGGGAGGGCTGACCATCGGGAAGGTGGCGATGAGGCGGAAGATTCCCTTCCCCCGCATCGGGGTGCGCGTGATGGCATAGGCGAAGACAAAGCCCACGAAGGTGCCGATCGTCGCGACGATCAAACCGAGGAGGATTGAGTTGAACAACGGCCGTATGTAGTACGACTGGCGCAACACATCACGGTAGTTCTTCAGACTCAGCTGTCCGTCTATCATGAAGCTGGTCTTGAAGACCTGGAAGATCGGAAAGATAACGAACACGATCAAGAGGTAGAAGATGACCAGGATGGAAATAAAGAGGAATGGCTCTCTGATCAGCTTCTTGATCTCATTGATCTGCTGGACACGACTTTTAGATTGTTGTTTCATCGTCCACCTCATGGGGCAAAATGCAACCTCGGGTTCTGCTTGCTGGCACCACCGAGGTTGCACCACATACTATTCTGTGCAAGTTACTTACCGATTCGATCTCTCCACGCGGTGACGAACTCATCCTTGCGCTGTCCCATCTGAACCGCATCGTAGTCGATCAGGTTGATGTCGCTCAGCTTGATCGCTCCCTCGGCGACGGTGGCCTTGGGGTTGACCGGAAGGCGGGAGTACTTCTTGAAGAGGTTCTGGGCCTCCTCGCTGAAGCACCAGTCGATGAAGATCTGGGCTTCCTCAACTTGACGAGCGCCCTTGATCATCGAGACACCACCGACCTCGTAGCCGGTCCCCTCACTCGGGAAGCTCATGACAAGCGGATACCCCATCCCGACGCCCTTCGCCACGATGTCGTGGGAGAACGCGATGCCGACGGCACACTCGCCCAAGCCGGCGCGGGCGATACACGCCGTTCCGCTGGCGGTGTACTGGTGGATGTTCTTGTCAAGGAGCTGCCACCAATCCAACGCCTTCTCCAAGCCCTTGTCCTGGATGATGGTCGCCCATGCCGTGTACCCGGTACCGCTGGTGTACGGATACGCCATCTCGATCTGCCCATGATAGACCGGATCGAGGAGGTCTGCCCAACTCTGCGGAGCGGAGATGTTGTGCTTCTTCAAGAACTCGGTGTTGGTGACAAACCCGATGGCACCGGTATAGAAGCCGTTCCACCCGTAGTCATCGGCATGCAACATCGGAGCCAGTTCAAAATCGGTGTTCGGCTTGTACGACATCAAGAGTCCCTTGGAGTGGGCGTTGATGTGGTCGGTGTTCGATCCACCAAACCATACACTCGCCTGTGGGTTGTTCTTCTCCGCCTCGATGCGCGCCCCGACTTCACCCGAGCTCATCCGTACGAACTCCACCTTGATGCCGGAGGACTTTTCAAACGCTTCAATGTAATACTGCGCTTCTTCCGTATCGAGGGCGGCGTACATCTGCAAGGTGCTGTACTTCTTCTCCGCCGCCGGCTGCGCACACAGCATGGTGGCGGACAACAACACCAGACCAACGATCAACAACGTTCTTTTCATGGTTTCTCCTTTTTTCCCCTTCGTGTGGAAGGGTCATGCTCACTATGGAATCTCTCAATCCCCCATTGTTTGAACACTGAATTCACAATTTTTACGTAGATAGAAACAGGCTAAATCCTCCCCTAAACCCATGACGCGGGCCCCATCGGCCCGTTCACCCCCCAAAATCCTCCGAAAACCTCTCGATTCTTGATCAAAGTCGTCGATTTAGACTTCCCAAGAGGGTGGCTGTATGATATCATATATCCGTAAATACGTATATAGGTTAGGAGGTTCCCGCCATGGCGATACCCGAGCAAATCAAGCGGCACAAACCCGACGAGATGGGGGCCTGCGAGATACGCCACATAAACGGCTACTACTACGTGTATCTGATCACGTCGGTGTGGGACCGGGAGAAGCAGCGGGCGAGGAAGAAGACCGGCAAGTGCGTCGGCAAGATCAACGAGCGGGACGGCTTCATACCCAACGAGCACTACCTGCGTCCCAAGCTGGCGCTGAAGGCCCAGATCAAGTGCTACGGGGTGCACGAGCTGTTCACCCAGCTCTCGCCGCACATCAAGGACAACCTGCAGGCCGCCTTCCCCGACGTGTGGAGGGAGATCGTCGTCATCGCCCTGCTGCGCCTGGGCGGGCGCTTCACCGCCAAGGGGGCCAAGGCGATGTTCGAGGCGTCCTACCTCAACGACCTGTACCCCGACGTGGCACTCTCGCAGAACACGGTCGGCGCGTTCATGGCCAGGCTGGGCGAACGGCGCGACGAGATGGTCCGCTTCATGCGCTTCTACATCAAGAAGGGGCAGCAGCTGATCTTCGACGGCACGAACATCTTCACCTCCTGCTCCGACACCTGGGCCAAGCGCGGCTACAACAGCGCCGGCAACAAGAAGCGGGCGCAGATCCGCCTGATCTACGTCTTCGACGCCGAGGGGCACAGCCCGGCCTTCTACCGCCTGGTGCCGGGCAACATCGTGGACAAGAGCTCGCTGGAGCTCACGGTGGCCGAGAGCGGGGCCAGGCAGGTGCTGGTCATCGGCGACAAGGGCTTCTACTCCAAGATCAACGTCTCGTTCCTGATGAGGCTGGGCCTCTCCTTCATCCTGCCGCTGCAGGACAACTCCAAGTACCTCAAGGGCCCGCTCTCCGGGGGCACCGGGCGCGACCGGTTCGACGGGGTGTTCATCTACCACGGCAGGCAGATCTGGCACAAGAAGGAGAGCCTGGGCGAGGAGGGCAACTATCTGTACATCTTCATGGACGAGGACCGCAAGAGGAGGGAGGAGACGCGCTACCTGGAGAAGATGGAGGATGACTGGGAGGACCTGGACATGGACGGCTTCCTCGCCGAGGGCAGGCGGGGGGTCTTCGCCTTCGTCAGCAACCTGGACGTGGAGCCAAAGCGCGTCTTCCTCGACTACAAGGGGCGTTGGGACATCGAGCAATGCTTCGACTACCTGAAGAACGTGGTGAGCACCGGAGCCCCCTACCAGGACTCCAACGAGAAGCTGGAGGCCTGGGCCTTCCTCAACCATGTGAGCCTGCTCTATTTCTACGGCTTGGTGAAGGCCCTCAGGCAGAAGGGGCTCGACAGGGACCACTCCCCCCAGGACGTCATCGACATGTGCCGCAACGTGGTGAAGGTCAACCTGGACAACAACCAATCATTCATCTCTGAGACCACTCAGGACGTGCAGGATTTCTTGAAGGAGTTGGGCGTAGACCTATTACGTAAAAATTGAGAATTCAGTGTTTGAAAACGTTACCATAATTATGGTTGCATCGAATCATCCATTTGTCAACAAAAAGATGATTTATTTACCTCAGGACAGATTAAAAAGCATGGACCATTAATAACGTTTTCAGCATCAATCAGATACACCGACGAGCCACCACCGAAAGCCATCGATTCACTGCTCCCCGCACGCGGTGCGCGAGGCGATGATGTGCCGGCGCACCGTCTCTTGGATCGATTGGTTCAACGGAGCAAAGTCACCATAGGTATATTCACAGAGATAGATGCCGTGATACCCGTCCAGCAGGGCAAGGACCTCATCGAACGGGAGCGTCCCATAGAACGGCGGCAGGTGGATATCCCCCTTGCCGAACTCCCGCCTCCACCCCATCGTCATGGCGTCGTAGGCGACGCGGTCGGTGATCCTGAGCTCTTCGAAGGTCCCGGTATTATCGTTGAGATGGACGTGCCCGAGGTACGGCGCCATAGCCGAGACGGCAGTGAGGAAGTCGAAGCCGAAGTACCGTGCGGCAAGGTAGGCATGGCCGGTGTCGAGGGTCAGGGCCAACTGCGGGTGTGCGGCCCGCTCGATGAACGCGACCAAGGGCTCGACGAGCTCGACCTCGATGTTCTCCACGCAGATCTTGACGTGCAGCTCCTCCGCTCTGTCTGCGGCCCATCGGTGCGCTTCCAAAAACTGCTCCTCGATGCGTGTGTCGCCTGATGTGACCTCGTAGTGGAGCACCAAGAGCTCGATGCCCAGCTGATGGCACACCTCAAGCGAGGAGAGCAGGACGTCTTTGTGCAGAGCAGGATCGCTTTGATCGCGCAGGTCCAAGCCACGCCCGATGTGGGCGGTATAGACGAGCGGATGATGCTCGAGCACCGGCTTCAGGACATCGACCCACCGCTGGCAGACCCGAGCCCCGATGATCACGGGGAACGTATCCAGGGTGATCTCAACGGCGTCGAACCCTTGGTCCACCATCGCGCTGAGCGTTGCATCCAATGAGGCAAAACTCGTATTCCTCGGAAGATTCACCCCGATGATCGGCCACCGCATCATCACCTCCAGCATGGGTCGTGTACGTCACTCTCGTCGCTGCCGGTCACTATTTATTCAACACATCCTTCACCTGCGTCACGATCTCATCCGCGGTGAGGCGATAGTGTTGCTGCAGCCACGCCTGTGTCCCGACTTGACCGAACTCATCCCGGATCCCCACCATCCGCATCGGCGTCGGGCATGCGCAGCTGAGACAATTGGCCACCGCGGCGCCGAGGCCGCCGGCGATTTGGTGGTTCTCCGCCGTCACCACCGCCCCGCTCTTTCGCGCATGGTGGAGTACCAGCTCCTCATCGAGCGGCTTGACGGTATGCATGTCGATCACCGCGGCATCGATCCCCTCCTCGGCCAACATCCCATGGGCCTTGATCGCCTCACCCACGAGGAGCCCTCCCATCGCGATGATGGTCACATCATCCCCATCGAAGAGCAGCTTCCCCTTGCCGAGGGTGAACTCCTCCCCCTCCTCGTAGACCGGCTCAACGCTCTTGCGCGGCAGGCGCATGTAGGTGCACCCCCACATCGAGGCGCTCTGCTTCATCAGGGCCCTGAGGCTCACCGGATCGGCGGGCTCGAAGATCGTCAGGCCCGGGACCATGCGCATCAGCCCCACATCCTCGAACGGCATGTGGGTCCCCCCATTGAAGGCGGCGGTGACGCCGGGGTCGGTGCCCACCAGCTTCACGTTGAGGCGGGCATAGTTGGCCGAGAGGAAGAACTGGTCGAAGGCCCGCCTGCTGGCAAAGCAGCCGAAGGTCGCCGCAAAGGGAATCTTCCCCCCGAGGCTCAAGCCGGCGCTCACGCCGACGAGGTTCGCCTCGGCGACGCCCACGTCGACGGCTCGTCCGGGGAAGCGGTCGGCGAACTTCGTCGTCCCATGGGCCCGCATCAAATCCGCCTCGCACACCATGATCCGCTCGTCGCGCTCAGCAAGGGCGATGAGGGTCTCTACATATACACTGCGCATCTCTTGTGTTGCCATCGTCTTCTCTCCTTAGCCGAGTCGTGCCATCGCTTCGTTGGCCTTCGCAAGATCGAAGGACATGCTGTGACTGCCCACCTGCCCTTCACAGAAGAAGGCGCCCTTTCCCTTGATGGTGTCCATGATGATCATGGAGGGCTTGCCTGAATTCTTCTGGGCGGCGAGCACCGCTCGGTCCAGAGCCTCCACATCGTGGCCGTCCACCCGTTGGGTATACCAGCCGAAGCTCCTCCACTTCCCCTCGATGTCGCCGAGGCCCATGATCTCGTCGGTGGTGCCGTCGATCTGCATCTTGTTGTAGTCGGTGAAGGCGATGAGGTGGTCGAGCCTGTAGTGGGCGGCGAACATCGCCGCCTCCCAGACCTGCCCCTCCTGGCTCTCCCCATCACCGATGATGGCGTAGACATAGCCGGGTTTGGCGTCGAGCTGGCGGGCATAGGCGAGGCCGCAGGCGGCGGAGAAGCCCTGGGCCAACGAGCCGGTGGTCATGTCGATGCCCACGGTACGGGTGCGGTCACAGTGGCTCGGCAGGTTCGTCCCCCCCTGGTTCAACGTGGTCAGCTCCTCCATCGGGAAGAACCCCTTGAGCGCCAACGTCGCATAGAGGGCGGGCCCGGCATGTCCCTTGGAGAGGACGAGCATGTCGCGCTCCTCCCAGAGCGGGTTGGCTGGGTCGATCTTCATCACCTTCCCATAGAGCAAGGCCAGCACATCGACGACGGAGAGCGCCCCGCCGATGTGGCCGACTCCAAGATTTCCTATGGTAAACAGCGTCTGTGTGCGGATTTCCTTGGCAAACTCAACGATCTTCTGTGTATCCATCCAACCCTCCTTATTTCTTCGATAGTGCCCATGGTTCTGAACCACCGGCCAAACTCAGTATCAATTCCTCAACAAATATTCGTACTACCAATGGAAGGCGTCCATCGCATCACCCAGGCTCATCGCTCATTCACCTCAGCCGTGCGGTGGATTCACGCTCGATGAAGGTGGTGGGCAACGATATGGAGAGCGGGGTGCCACTGCTGCCGGAGAGCAAGGAGTAGAGCAGGGCCACCGCCATCTGTCCCATCTCCGGGATGGGTTGGCTGACGGTCGTCAGCCGGGGATTCGAGTAGGACGCAAGCTCGATGTTGTCGAATCCGACGATCGACATGTCGCCGGGAACAGACAAGCCCCGGTCACTCAAGGCACGCATGGCTCCCAGCGCCAGTTCATCCGTGATGGCGAAGAGCGCCGTACAGGGGACTCTGCGGTCCAACAGGGAGCGCGTGGCCTGTGCCCCACCCTCCATGGTATAGCTCTGTGCCCGCACCAGGCGCTGCTCATCAAAGGCGATGCCGGCCCCTTCGAGCGCTCTCTTGTACCCATCCAGCCGGGCGGAGGCGAAGCCGTACTTCTCGCCACCGATGAAGCCGATGTCGCGGTGGCCGAGAGCGATGAGGTGGTTCACCGCGGTCTGGGCGGCATCCTCCTCGCTGATGGTGATCGATGTGGCCGCCCACTCCTTGCCCTTGAATGTCGCCAGGACCGTGGGGATGGCGTTCTCCTCGAGGTACGTCTGAAATTCACCGAGCATGATCTCGTGCAGGAGGATGATGCCGTCCAATCGATCCCCCTTCAATCGGTTGAGGCACGCACGCTCACCCTGCACGTCCGCGGAGGCGAAGTAGAAGCTGGTGTAGTAGGAGAACTGCTCCAGGTGGTGTGCGACGCTGGAGAAGAGCTGGCGCTGGAACATGTTGAAGGTCTCGGGCATCACCACCCCGATGGTCCCGGTCCGCTTGCTCACCATATCGCGGGCCGCCCGGTTGGGCACGTACCCGGTCTGCTTGATCGCACGCAACACCCGGGTACGCTTCTCGATGCTGACATGCTCTTGGTCATTCAATACCCGGGAGACGGTCGAGACCGATACATCTGCAAGCTTCGCTATATCTTTGATACTGACCATGGGACTACCTTGTACGCTAGTGTAGCGGGATTGCTGGAGGGATGTACACCACCGTCGCCCATCGTTTTTGCTGCAAGCGGGGGTGGAAACGGAGTGGTGATCCACATGGTGTATTCTGAAAACGTTACCATACTTCCTATGGTTACGCCATTTTTCTGATTTGTCAATCACAAAATTCTGTGTACAATCACCGATTCAACACAAATTTCCTTTACAAATGGGGGGGAGATGGTATACCGTACAGACAATGAGAACGTTTCCAGAATTCACGCTTTTTATCATGAATACATTGTGACAAGGAGAGGCACGCAATGAAAGACATCGTAACGGTCGGCATCATCGGAGCAGGAAGGATCGGCAAGCTCCACGCCCACAACATCACCCGGTTCGTACCGACGGTCCGCGTCGCCGGCATCAGCGACATCGTCATCAATGAGAGCATCAAGGAGTGGGCGGGCGCCTTGGGCATCAAGAAGGTCACAACCGATGCGATGGATCTGATCAACGATCCCGCCATCGATGCGATCCTCGTCTGCTCCTCCACCAATACCCACGCCGACTACACCATGGCCGCGGCCCGTGCCGGCAAGCACGTCTTCTGTGAGAAGCCCATCGACCTCTCGGTGGCAAAGGGGCTGGAGGCGGTCAAGGTGGCAGAAGAGCACACGGTGAAGCTGCAACTGGGCTTCAACCGCCGCTTCGACCACAACTTCAAGAGAGTGCGCGACCTGGTTGAGGAGGGGAAGGTCGGGGATGTGCACATCGTCAAGATCACCAGCCGCGACCCGGCTCCCCCATCGCCGGCATACGTCGCCGTCAGCGGCGGCATCTTCCTCGACATGATGATCCACGACTTTGACATGGCACGCTACCAGGCGGGCAGTGAGATCACCAGCGTCCATGCCGTCGGGGCGGTGCTCGTCGACGAAGAGATCGGCAAGGCCGGGGACATCGACACGGCCATCGTCACGCTGACCTTCGCCAATGGGGCCATCGGGGTCATCGACAACTCCCGCAAGGCGGTCTACGGCTATGACCAGCGCGTCGAGGTCTTCGGATCAGAAGGGTGCGCCCAGGCTGAGAACGACACCCCGTCGACGGTCAAGCTCTCCAACGCCGATGACGTGAAGAGTGACAAGCCGCTCTACTTCTTCCTCGAGCGCTACAAGGATGCGTTCGTGGATGAAATCTCCGCCTTCGCCGATGCCATCCTCACCGACGGTGAGGTCCTGGTCGACGGCATGGACGGAATCGAGGACATGGTCGCCGCCTTGGCTGCCGGCAAGAGCCTGAAAGAGGGCCGGACCGTGACGATCGCCGAGATGAAGGTTGAACTCGGATTATAAGAGGGAGGAATGATGAAGACAGTACGCCTCACCATGGCGCAGGCTTTGCTCCGGTTTCTCGACAACCAGTATGTGTGGTTTGACGGCGAAGAATCTAAATTTGTCGAAGGGGTCTTCGGGATCTTCGGCCACGGCTGTGTCGTCGGCATCGGAGAGGCATTGGCCGACAGCGAGAACACGCTGCCGTTCTATCAAGCGAAGAATGAGCAGGGGGCGGTGCATGCCGCCACCGCATTCGCCAAGGAGCACAACCGTCGCAAGATCATGGCGGTGACCAGTTCCATCGGCCCCGGCGCCTTGAACATGGTCGTCGGTGCCGGAACGGCGACGGCGAACCACATCCCGGTATTGCTCTTGCCGGGGGACGTCTTTGCCTGCCGTCAACCCGATCCGGTACTGCAGCAGATCGAGATTCCGCATGACTACACCAATACCGCCAATGACGCCTTTCGCCCCGTCTCCCGCTACTGGGACCGGATCAACCGGCCGGAGCAACTGATGAGCGCAATGCTGAATGCGATGCGCACCCTCACCGATATGGCTGAGACCGGGGCCGTCACCATCGCCCTCCCCCAGGATGTGCAGGGCGAGGCGTACGACTACCCCGTCGAGTTCTTCGAGAAGCGGGTCCACTACATCGAGCGGCGCATCCCCAGCGACACACAACTTGACCGGCTTGCCGAACTGGTTCGGGGGGCGAAGAAGCCCATGATCATCGCCGGTGGCGGGGTGCGGTACAGCGAGGGGGGAGATGAGCTGGCCGCCGTCTGTGAGCGCTACGCGATCCCGTTCGGTGAGACGCAAGCCGGCAAGGGGACGGTGCTCTGGGACAACCCGTACAATATGTCCGGCATCGGGGTGACGGGCAGCCAGGCGTCCAACCGGCTCGCCCAGGAGGCGGACCTCATCATCGGGGTGGGCACCCGCTTCGGGGACTTCACCACCTGCTCCAAGTGGCTCTTCCAGAATCCAGAGTGCAAGTTCGTCTCGATCAATGTGGCGGGCGCCGATGCGTACAAGCTCAACAGCCTGCCCATCATCGCCGACGCGAAGCTGACCCTCGCCGCCTTGGCAGAGCACCCGGCGCTTGCCGGGTATACCAGCTCGTGGGGCACTCGCGTGGCAGAGGAGAAGCGGCTGTGGAACGAGGAGGTCGACCGACTGTACAGAGAGGAGTACCCATCCCTGCTCTCCCAAGCACGGGTGCTCGGAGAGCTCAACGACCATCTCCTCCCGCACTCAGCCATCGTGGTCAGCGGGTCGGGTTCGATCCCGAGCGACATGCAACGCGTCTGGAGAACCCGGGTGGAGGGGACCTATCACATGGAGTACGCCTTCAGCTGCATGGGCTACGAGGTCGCGGCCGGCTTGGGGGCGAAGATCGCCCATCCCGACCGTGAGGTCGTCGTCATCATCGGCGATGGGGCCTACACGATGCTGCACACCGAGCTCTTGACCTCCGTCCAGGAGGGGAAGAAGATCATCGTCGTCGTCTTGGACAACGCCGGCTTCCACTGCATCGACAACCTGCAGACGAGCCAGGGAATCGTCCACTACGGCAACGAGTGGCGGAAGCGTGACGAGCAGAGCGGACGCTTGGAGGGCTCCTCGCTCTCCGTCGACTACGCCCGCAACGCAGAGAGTTGGGGGGCCGTCGGCCTCAGGGCAACGAATCCTGAGGAGCTCGCCGCCGCGGTGCGCCGCGCGCTCAGCGAGAAGCGCTCGACGCTCATCGACTGCAAGGTCGCACCCAAATCGATGACCAACGGATATGAGAGTTGGTGGCGCGTCGGGACCGCCGAGGTATCGAACAACCCGGCGGTCGTCGAGGCGTGGGGCGAGCTGCAGGACGACATTGCAAAGACCAGGAAATTCTAGGGGGGTGACATGGAGAAGAACACGATCAAATTGGCGATCGCACCGATCGGGTGGACGAACGACGATCTTCCGGAGCTCGGCGGGGAGATCCCCTTCGAGCAGTGTGTCAGTGAGATGGCGCTCGCCGGGTTCACGGGCAGTGAGGTCGGCAACAAGTACCCTCGCAACACCGATGTCCTCAAGCGGGCGCTTGAGATGCGTGGCCTGCAGATCTGCAACGCGTGGTTCAGTACGTTCTTGACGACGAAACCGTACGCCGAGGTAGAGCATGACTTCGTCGAGCACTGCACCTTCCTCAAGACGATGGGCGCGACGGTCGTCGGGGTCGCCGAGCAGGGCAACTCGATCCAGGGCCGCCAGGACCTGCCGGTCTTCGATGCCAAGCCGGTCAACAGCGAAGAGGAGTGGGCCAAACTCACCGACGGCTTGAACAAGCTGGGGGCAAAGGCACGCGAGATGGGGATGGTCCTCACCTATCACCACCACATGGGTACCGGCGTGCAGACGGCAGAGGAGATCGATCGCTTGATGGAAGAGACCGACAGCGAGCTCGTCGGCCTCCTCTACGACACCGGCCACCTCGTCTTCAGCGGGGAGGATGAGATCGCCGTCTTGAAGAAGTGGCTGCCCCGCATCCGGCACGTCCACCTCAAGGATGTACGGAAGCAGAAGCTCGAAGAGGCGACCGCCTCCAAGTGGTCCTTCCTCAAGAGCGTCAAAGAGGGGGTCTTCACCGTCCCCGGTGACGGCTGCATCGACTTTGAGCCGATCTTCACGATCATCAAGGAGTCCGGCTACGAGGGGTGGTGGGTCGTCGAGGCCGAACAGGACCCGGCACTGGCCAACCCCCTGGAGTATGCGCTCAAAGCGAGAGCCTACATCCGCGAGAAAGCGGGGATTTGACAACAGCGAGCCGAAGGGATTTCCCTTCGGCTCTTCTTGTATGGTTCTCTCCCATCACCGTCACATATCAGCAGGGATGTCAGGCCAGATCTTCACATCCTTGTCCAGCATCCAGGTGTGCTCGGCTCGGTAGTAGCGGGTCGTGGGCAGCCATCGGTCGCCCTCCAGATGGGGGATCATCCAGATGTAGTACATCGCATACCCCGGGGCGGCGACCTGGGAGTGTGTCGTATCAGGCTTGATCATCGACGTATCCCCATCGTGGACGACGAAGGCGTCCTCGTCGAGGACCGAGACACCGAAGCCCTGGGAGGGGAAGAAGCGGTAGTGGTAGATCTCCGGGTGCGGATGGTCGTGCGGCGGATAGCTCGACCAGCGTCCCGGGTGGTTGATCACCTCACCGAGCACCATGTTCGAGTACGGGGCGCTCTCCCCGTCAAAGACCGTCCGGACGGTCCGGTTGCTCGCCTCAGAGAGCACCCCGGCGCCGAAGATCTCGCTCTTCACATCATCCTTGTCGTAGAAGCGCACAGCAAAGTCGGTGGCATTTCGACAGCGTTCGACGGCCATTTCACTCTCCTCCAACGCCTCGATCTCGATGGCGGCGGAAGCGGGTGCATGGAGGGCGACGGCGGACTCATCGATGCATGAACGACGCTCCCCGACCGCACTGCCTCCCTCCCAGGTGAAGCTGACCTTCCCCCTGATCAAAAGCCATGCCCGCTCCAACGGGAGGCTGCAGGTGATCCGCTCCCCTTTGGGCAGGACGAGAATCCCGAAGTCGAGCAGCTGCTCGCTGTGGGGGCCATCCAAGGCGGTGACCGTGGTATATCCGGGGGCGAAGGCGCCCTTCTTGCGTACGACCATTGTGTGTTCCTCCTTACTTCGCAACATCAGCATACGGGTGTATACTGGTTTATACAAGGGGTCTTTGGGGATTCCCCTCCTGCCAACAGCTCCATCACGGGTACAGGGAAAGAGCGGGAGCGGTACAACAGAGACGGGAACTTTCCTGCCCATCACCATCAGAAGAAGAGAGTATCCAAGGAGGATCATGATGAACCCTGTCCGCGTAGCACTGCTCGGCGCCGGTGACCGAGGCCGTTTCACGTATGCCAAGTACGCCCTCGACCATCCGGATGAATTGACCATTGTGGCGATCGCAGAACCTGATGAGACCAAACGACGGCGGATCGTCGAGGAGCACTCGATCGAGAGCGGCCTCGCCGTCAGCGATTGGCGAGCGCTCTTTGAGAGACCGCTTCCTGTCGATGCGGTCATCATCGCCATCCAAGATGCGATGCACAAGGATGCGATCCTCGCCGCCATGGAGGGCCAGTACCATATCCTGTGTGAAAAACCGGTGGTGACGACCCTCGAGGAGAGCAAGGCGGTCGCAGAGAAAGCGAAGCAGTATGACAAGGTCTTCTCCGTAGCCCATGTCCTGCGCTACTCCCGCTTCTTCAACAAGGTGCGCCACCTGCTCGATGAGGGGGCCATCGGGCGTTTGATTGGCATTGAATTGGATGAATCGGTCGGACACATCCACATGTCGCACAGCTTTGTCCGCGGACATTGGAACAACTCGAATACCTCGGCGCCGATGATCCTGGCGAAGAGCTGCCATGACCTCGACATCCTGCGCTACCTTGCCGGCAGCGAGTGCACGTCGCTCTCATCGTACGGGGATCTCCACCACTTCACTGCGGAACACAAACCGGCGGGGGCCACCGCGCGTTGCACCGACGGGTGTCCCCACCTCCAGACCTGTCCGTATGCCGCCCAAAAGATCTACCTCGGGGACAACATCGGATGGCCAGTAAGTGTCATCACCACTGATCTGAGCATCGAGGGGCGGCTGAAGGCGCTCAGGGAAGGACCATGGGGGCGCTGTGTCTATCAGTGCGACAACAATGTCGTGGATCATCAGACAGTCCAGATGCGCTTTGAGAACGGCGTCATCGCCACCTTCACCATGAGTGGGTTCACCATGAAGACGCACCGCACCCTTCGCCTGATGGGAACGGGCGGTGAGCTGAAGGGCGACATGGAGGCGGGCCTCCTCACCCTCCAGGATTTCAGCTCGCGCGAGGAGCAGACCATCCAGTTGGAAACCACACGGGAAGGACACTCGGGCAGTGATGCCCGCTTCATCGCCGACTTTGTCCGCCTCGTTCGCTCTCACATCACCGAAGGCGGCACGTCGGTGGCCCAAGCCCTGCAGAGCCACAACATGGCCTTCGCTGCCGAAGCCTCACGGCTCTCGGGAGGTGCCAAGATTGAGATGAAGGAGTACCAAGAGCAGTAGGAGAAACTTCAATCATTATCTTTCAAATTATGAAAATTATTGCAATATATTGATTGTATTTATTGCATCTCCTCCAATTCATGCTATACTGAGCAACGGAGTGGGAGGGGTGATGGAGCGCTTGAACAGCCGTCAAAACACAATCTTTCGGTGTATCGAGGAGCATGGCTCGATTCCACTGCGCGACCTCTTTGCCCGCTTCGACGTCTCCGAGGCGACGATCCGGCGCGACCTCGCCCTCATGGAGGAGGAGCAGCTCATCATGCGACGCCGAGGCGAAGCCTACGTACTCAAAAAGTCGCTTGAGAGTGCGTTCGTCCAACGCGAACATCGCAACGCCATCGCGAAGCAACGCATCGCCCGCGTGGCTGCTTCGTTCATACAGGAGCATGACACCATCATCCTCGACGCGGGGACCACGACACTGGAGATCGCCAAGCTCCTGGTTGAGCGATCGAACCTGACCGTGCTCACCAACTCCCTGCCGGTGGCAAACACCTTGGCGCACACCAATGTCTCGCTCCTCCTTGCCGGTGGGCACCTCTTCAGTCAGAACATGTCGACCCAAGGACCGGATGCCGAAGCGTTCTTCAAGAAGGTCGAGGTCAACAAGAGCTTCATCGGAGCCAGTGGCGTGCGCTCCTCCATCGGGCTCGAGACCCTCAACCCGTATGAGGCCGAGATCAAGCGCCTGATGGTCCAGAGCGCCAAGCAGGTCTGGGCCGTCATCGATGCCGAGAAGTTCGATACCGCCGGCATCAACGTCTTCTGCACCTTCGACGAACTCGACTACATCATCACCGACCAAGCGATCAGGGATGAGACGGTCAGAGCGAAACTGAAGGAGCACCACGTCCAGGTCCTGGTGCCGGGCAGCGCATAAGAGATTACAGATCAATGAAGATAAGGAGCGTTTTGAGATGAAGAAGATCAAAGTTGGAGTCGCAGGATACGGAGTCATCGGACAGCGGTTGGCCGATGGAGTCGCCCTACAGCAGGACATGGAGCTCATCGGGGTCGCCGACGTCGCCCCCACGCTCAGCGTCAGGGCGCTCAGGGAAAAGGGGATGCCGTATGATTTCTACACCGCGATGCCCCAGGACACCGCCGCCCTCGAGAAGGCCGGCATCCCCATCAGCGGGAGCTTGGAGGATTTGGTGCAGAAGGTCGACATCATGCTCGATGCGACGAGTGCCGGAGTCGGCTTGAAGAACAAAGAGCTCTACAAAAAGTACAAGAAGAAGGCGATCTTCCAGGGCGGTGAGGCCAATGCCATCGCCGATGTCTTCTTCCATGGCTACGCCAACTACGAGAAGGGGCTCGGGGCCGACTACCTGAAGCTGACCAGCTGCAACACCACCGGCCTCATCCGGGCGGTGGACTGCATCGACCGTGCCGTCGGGGTGGAGAAGGTCGCCATCACGATCATCCGTCGGGTCGCCGACCCGGGCGACTACCATCGCGGGCTGACCAATGCCCTGCAGATCGACAAGGCGCCGAGCCACCAGGCCCTCGATCTGATGACCATCATGCCGCATGTCGAGGCCACCGGCATCCTCGTCCACACCCCGGTCACCCACGGCCACATCATCACCGTCGTCATGACCCCGAAGAGGGACATCTCCGTTGAGGAGGCGATCGAGATCTTCTCCAAGCACCCGAGGATCCGCCTCGTCTCCATCGCCGAGGGGTTCTTGGGCAACGCCAGCCTCTTCCGGTACGCCCGAGACCTCGGCAACAGCCGCGGCGATATGTACGAGATCGCCCTCTGGACCGACTCGGTGGTCAAGTGTGGACGCGATCTGATGTTCGCCATCAACATCCCCCAGGAGGCGGTGGTGATCCCGGAGAGCATCGATGCGATCCGAGCGGCGCTCAGGATGCAGGAGGACAGGGAGAGCGGCACCGAGGCGACGAACACCTACCTCGGCATGGGGGCGTGGAAGCGATGAGCGGGCCGAGGATGAGAAGCCTCGATGACGTGGTTGTCACGGGACGGACGGTGATCCTCCGTCCCGACATCAACTCGCCCATCGACATACAGACCCGGAAGATCATCAACACCAATCGCCTGGAGAAGGCGATCCCGACTTTGAAGTACCTCCTCGACCACGGAGCGAAGGTCGCCATCATCGCCCACCAGGGCGACACGATGGACTACCAGAACCTCATTCCCTTATCCGAACACGCCGAGATCCTCAGTACGCTCAGCGGCTACCGGGTCGAGTACATCGATGATGTCTGTGGCCCGGCGGCCCAGGATCGGATCAAGGCGCTCAAGGAGGGGGAGGCGATCCTGCTCGGCAACCTGCGCTACCTCGGTGAAGAGCTCACCGCCTTTGAGAAAGAGGTGAAGCTCACCCCGAAAGAGATGCTGGACACCTGGCTCGTCCGCTCCCTCGCCCCGCTGGCCGACCTCTACGTCAACGATGCCTTCGCCGCCGCACACCGGAGCGCCCCCTCGATGGTCGCCTTCCAGGAGGTGATGGAGACGGTGGGGGGTCGTCAGCTCTTCGGCGAATACGAGGCGCTGAGCAAGATTGCCTCTGCACCCATCCACCCCTGTGTCTTCTTCCTCGGTGGAGGGAAGATCAGCGATGCATTCTCCATGATGCGCAACGTGCTCACCACTGGGAAAGCCGACCGAATCCTCACTGGGGGCATCACAGCGGATGTGATGCTCTTGGCCAGTGGCGTCGAGCTCGGGGTACGCACCCGCACCTTCCTCGCCGAGCGCGACTTGACTGGCTTCATCGCCCAGGCCAAAGAGCTGCTCCAGACGTGGCCCGACCGCTTCCTCTTGCCGGTCGACTGTGCCTATGAGCGAGACGGAGAGCGCGCTGAGGCGACGACGGATGAGATCGCACGCGCTGCAGAGCTGCAACAGCACCTCTTCGTGGACCTCGGGGAGCAGACCATCGCCTCCTATGTGGGGGAGATCGAGCGCGCCGGCTCCGTCTTCGTCAACGGCCCTGCCGGCATCTACGAAGATGCACGCTTCGAACGCGGGACAGAAAAGATTTGGCAAGCCATCGCCTCAGCCCCCGGCTATACCGTAGTCGGCGGGGGCGATACCATCACCGCCGCCAAGCGCTTCACCAACCTCGACGACTTCTCCTATGTCTGTACCGCCGGCGGTGCGATGATCCGCTTCCTCTCGGGCAAGAAGATGCCGCTCATCGAGGCGATGGAGCGGGCGTGGGAGCGTGATCGAGCACAGAAGGAGAAGCAATGACCACAGCGATACCGTACACCGGCAAAGGAGACCTCGCCCTCACGATCGCCGAAGAGCAGCTCTTGGGGATCTACGAGCCGAACGACATTCCCCAAGCGGAGGGGGCTGCGCTCTTCGAAGGCGCCCTCACCGGTCTCGATGCCTTCCTCACGGGGTGTACTTCCCTGCTCGTGATCATCAACGACGCGACCCGCCCCACCCCGACGCCAGCGATGCTCACCGCCCTCATGCCGCGCCTCGAGAAGGCCGGCATCAAGGACGAGATGATCACCATCCTCGTGGCCACCGGCGCTCACCGTGCGGTCAAGGAGAGCGAGCTGCCCCAGCTGCTCGGGGTGTGGACCGAACGGTTCAAAGGCCGTCTGGTCAGCCATGTCTCCACGGATGAGGAGCGCCTCGTCGAGATCGGGAAGACGCGCAACGGCACCCCGATCATCCTCAACACGCTCCTCTTTGCCTGCGACCGCATCATCGCCACCGGGAGCGTCGAGCCACACTACTTTGCCGGCTTCACCGGGGGAAGGAAGGCCTTTTTACCGGGCATCGCCGGCTACCGGACGATCGAGGCGAACCACAAGCTCGCCATCTCACCAAGCGCCTGCGCCCTTGCCCTGGAGGGCAACCCCGTCCACGAGGACATGATGGATGCCCTGCCCCACATCAAGGCGCCGATCTACAGCCTGATGACGGTGCTCAACAAGGAGCAGGAGGTGGTGGCCGCCACCGGCGGCGACCTCATCGCCAGCTTCGAGGAAGCGGTGGAGGTGGCCACGGGTGTCTTCTGCGTCGAGATCCCCCAGCGCGGTGATGTCGTCGTCTCGGTTGCCAAATTCCCGATGGACATCAACCTCTACCAGGCGCAGAAGGCGATCGACAATGGAGCGCTCGCCGTCAAGGACGGCGGGACCCTGATCCTCGTCGCCTCCTGCCGCGAGGGGATTGGAGGAGAGGAGTTCGCCCGCTTGCTCAGTTCAAGCAGCAGCCCCGATGATGCGTTGTCTACGATCCAGGGCACCTACAAGCTCGGCTACCACAAGGCGGCCAAGATGGCGGCGGTCTCGAAGCGGATCACCGTGATGGCCCTCACCGACCTCGATGGGGCGACGATCCGCTCCCTCTTCCTCGAGCCGGTGGATGAGCTGAACGAGGCGGTCTCTGAGGCCCTCGCACGGGCGAGGGCACACGGGGTCGATGAGCCGAAGGTGATCATCCTTCCCGACGGCTGTGTCACCGTCCCGAGAGAGCGGGCTGCCACCAGGTGAGGGGGCTGGGCATGTCCCGTCAAAATGCCACCCTCCCCTCGATCTGAAATGGAGCCATATGGGGCAGCCCTTCAGGCAGACACCCCGGTGCAGCGATCAGGGGTGTCTGCTTTTAATTGTTCATAATATAATACATTGGCACGCTCGCTACCGGATTCCGCACCCCTGATCGGCAGAACACATTTCTTTTGACATTTTTCTCCTCCCCTCATACACTACAAGGCAGAAGACGAATCGAAATTGCACTGTATGGTGAGTTTGGCTGCCTGTTGTTGTTCTTCTTTCCTGGCGCTCAAGAGAGGCGTTGCGCTACCCTCCGCATCCCTTGACCAGATGTCACCACGGTCCGTATCATCACTGTTCAGGGAACAAAGGAAGGTACCATGAGAATCTATGCACACCGGGGCGCATCCGGGTTTTACCCAGAGAACACGATGGTGGCCTTTGACCAGGCGCTCGAAGCAAAGAGTGACGGCATCGAGCTCGATATCCAGCTGTCGAAGGACGGACACGTCGTCATCATCCACGACGAGAGGGTGGACCGCACCACCGATGGCAGCGGCCGCGTCTGTGATTATACCCTCGCGGAGCTCAAGAGATTCAATGCAGCCAAGACGTGGAAGGACGGGAGTGAATTCCATCCGATCCCTTCCTTCGACGAGTACTGTGCGTGGGTACGGACGACGAACCTGGTCACCAACATCGAGATCAAGAGCAGTGTCATCTACTACCCGCAGCTGGAGAAGAAGATGCTGGACCTGATCAAAGCCCACAAGATCGAGGACCGGGTCCTCATCTCCTCGTTCAATCACCTCAGCCTCCTCGAGACCAAGCGCCTCTCCCCCTCCCTGCCCTGCGGGGCGCTGGTCCCTGAATCGGGTTTGGTCAACGCCGGCTATGCCATCAAAGACTTCGGCTTTGAATACTATCACCCTGCCTACGTCAGCATCGACCAGACGAAGGTCGCCGAGTGCCACGAGCACGGCATCGCCGTGAATGTCTGGACGGTCAACACGATGGAGGCACTTGAGAACTGCCACCGGTGGGGGTGTGACGGCATCTTCACCAACTACCCACACGTCGCCTGCGCCTACGTCGATTCGCTCTAATACATACACCAACAAGTGTAGGGGAGGAGCAATCCTCCCTTCGATTGTCTTTTCTCAAAACTTCTGAAAATTTCTCAAAAACTTCAAAATACTACCGTAGACAAGTGCCGTATGGCACAGTAGACTTTTACACATATGGTAGCTGTGTCTAAAACACCACTGTTCATTCGCCTTGCACGACCCACCTACGGTCGCTGGTTGCTCTGGCGTCATCGCATTGAATCGGTCGGGATGGAGCAGCTGGAGACGATGGAACGCCCATTCCTCGTATTGGCAAACCACGTCCATACCATGGACCCGTTCATCATCAGCTCGGCCAGCCCGGTGCACATCCGCTGGGTGGCGGGTGCCTACCTTTTCCGGCTCTTCGGCCTCAGGCCGCTGTTGGAGCGATGGGTCGGGGCGATTTCGAAGATCCAGGACAAGAGCGACATGCACACCATCCGCGCCATCGCCGACGCCTTGAGGGCGGGTGATGTGGTGGGACTCTTTCCAGAGGGGACCCGCAGCTGGGACGGGGAGTCGTTGGACTTCGAAGAGTCCATCGCCAAGCTGATCAAGATCTTCAACGTACCGGTCGTGCTCCTCAACCTCGAGGGTCTCTATGGCTCGCGCCCCCGCTGGGCGGAAGAGCGGCGCAAAGGACGAGCCATTGTGCGCGTAGTGGGCACCCTCTCCAAAGAAGAGATCGGGAGCTTCTCAAAGGAAGAGCTCTACGCCCATCTCAAAGAGCGACTGCACTTCTCCTACCGGTCGTGGCAGAACACCCACGCCATTCCCTTTTCCGCACGGAGGGGGGCCGAGGGGCTTGAGAAGGTCCTCTACCTCTGTCCGCGTTGTACAGAAGCGAGCACCATAACGACCCACAGGCGCACGATATCCTGCCGCTTGTGCGCCCTCTCCGTTCACCTCGACGAGTATGACCGGCTCCAGGGAGACGACACCCCCTTTGCCGATGTCGCAGCCTGGCACCGGTGGGAGGCCGAGTACCTCGGCACAGCAGAGGGGCTATCCACACGCTTCCCTCCCGATGAGGGGGTGCTGCTACAGCGCATCGAAGCGGATGGCTTGGTCACCATCAGCAAACGATTCTCCCTGCGCCTCCAAGGCGATGGGTTGACCATTGCGAGGGGCGATGAGGAGTTCATGCGCTTCCCCTTCTCATCCCTCACCTCGATGGTCATCAACGCAAAGAACACGCTGGAGATCACCAGCGGCGGTACACGCTATCGCATCAGGATCAAGAAAAACGGCTCGATCATCAAATATCTTGAATACGCTCGACAATGGAAGCACCCAAATGCAGGAGGATCATCATGAACTGGAACTTTTTTTACCACATCGGCATCATCTCCATCGCCCTGCTCATCTCCGCACTGCTGCGGGCCCGCATCCGCTTCCTGCAGCGCTTCTTGATCCCCGCCCCCATCATGGGCGGGCTGCTCCTCCTGATCTTCTACAACTATATCGCCCCGCTCTGGGGACTGCGCAACGATTTTCTCGGTGACATCGTCTACCACCTCCTGAACATCTCCTTCATCTCGATGCTGCTCCGCAGGACGGGCAAGGATCTGGACCGAGGCAAGAAGAAGCACATCCTCGCGGAGAACGTCACCGCCGTGATGGCCCAGTACGGCCTGCAGTGCTTCTTCGGTCTGGTCGCCACCGCCGCGATGATCGCGACCTTCTCCCCCGACCTCTTCCCCGCCATCGGCTTCACCCTGCCGCTGGGATTCGAGCTCGGGCCGGGACAGGCCTACTCCATCGCCTTGGGATGGGAGAAGATGGGCTTTCGCGGCGCCTCTTCGGTGGGGTTGACGATGGCGGCCATCGGCTTCTTGGTGGGGAGCTTCGGCGGTGTCGTCCTGATCAACCAAGGACTGAAGCGTGGCTGGATTAAACACGATCAAGCCACGCGCATCAACGCAAAGAGCGTGCGGACCGGCTTCTTCAGCCGCCTGGAGAGCGAGCGCCCCATCGGCGCCTACCTCTCGACCGACGGCGAATCGCTTGATTCATTCTCCTACCACATCGCCCTCGTCATGGCGACCTACCTGCTCAGTTGGGCGGTTCTCAGCGCCTTGACCCTGGCCCTGCACCTCATCGGACCGCTGGGAGTCGATCTTGCCGAGAGTCTCTGGGGCATCAACTTCATCTTCAGCGCCTTCTGTGCTCTGGCCGTCAAGCTCTTCATGCGCAGTGTGGGGGTGGAGACCACCATCGACAACGGGACGCTGAACCGCATCGGCGGCTTCTCCGTCGATGTGACGGTGGCCAGCAGCCTCGGGGCGATCTCGTTGGTCACCGTCCAAGGCTACTGGATCCCGATCCTCGTCCTCACCCTGGTGGGGATCATCATCACCGTCTTCATCCTCCCCTGGTACTGCTCACGCCTCTACAGCGACCACCAGTTCTTCCGGATGCTCGTCATCTACGGCACCGCCACGGGCACCCTGCCGACGGGCCTGGCACTGCTGAGGGTCGTCGACGCCGAGTTCGAGACACCGGTGGCCACCGACTACCTCTACTCGGTGGGCATCGTCTTCGTCCTCGCCATCCCGATCATCCTCTCGGTGAACCTGCCGGCCTTCAGCGTGACGAAGAGCAACCCGGCGCTTTTCGGCCTGGCCATCGCCATCAGCGCCTTCTACCTGGTCGCCTCCTTCGTCGCCTACCTGATCCTCTCCAAGAAGCGGGCCTTCGCTGATGCGCAAAAGCTCTTCTACACCGAGTGAGGGATCGCCGTGATGAGGTAAGAGAGCAGCTCTGAGGCCTGTACGGTATAGAGGCCGCGCCTGCGCGCCTCGCCACGGGGACGCTCCTTGACCCTGAGCAGGGAGGTGGAGACCCCCGCCTTGATGACGGCGGCGCTGAAGCGCTCGACGAAGGGTTCAAAATCGTACCCCTGGGAGAGGTAGGGGAAGAGCTTGAACGCCTCCACGACGATGCTGCGCACCAAGACCGGATCACCCTTCTTGTGCAATACGATCCACAAGAGCAGGTTCAGCATGCTGTAACCGCTGTCATCCCAGTCGTACAGATCCAAAAAGAGCTCCTCGATCACGGCGGCCAGGCCCCATTGGGCCACCCGGTCCGTCCAGACTCCCTGGGTATGGGCATTGAAGCGATCGATGGCTTCCGGCTCTTCAAGGATGAAGAAGAGCTGTGAGTCGCTCAGGCTGTCGCCGAAATTCCGCAGCATCACCGGTGAAGGCACCGGCCATTGGCCGCTCATCTGATACTCCTCCTCCTCGGGAGGAACAACCCAGAGGTAGCGAGCCAAGACCGTGTCCATCTGAGCGACAATCTGCTCAGCCTCACTAAGCGTCATGCCATGTCGCCGGGCGAGCTGCTTCACATCGGTGCTTCTTCCTTCGTTGCGATTACCGACATACTCGGCCATGAAGGCATTCATCCGATCGAATTGTTCCGACCCCGCACCGGTTTCCTCTTCCTCGACATGCTCGTTTGAGCCATCCGTCAAGATGAAGGGGGCCCACGGCATGGGGTATCCGTGCTGTTCAAGGGAGAGCAGCAGTGCAACCGAAGGGCTATACTCGGCACGCAATGCGGGAGAGCCCATCATGGCGGCGATGGTGGCAAATGACTCTTTGGAGTGGGTCAACAGATACCACTTCCCCGCAAGATCGAAGATGCGGATGTTGAATGCGCCCGGCACTTCAAAGAAGAGCTGCTCACCCCAGGTTTGCACCATCTCCTCACTGGCTTCGTCCAAGAGGTACTGCCTCGCCTCCCCCGATTCCACCATCCTCCAATACGGCTCCTCAAAGCAGTAGGAGACCGGGGCGATGGCGGCGAATTGGCCGACCATATCGACCCCTCTGAAGGTAATATCCGGAATCGCTGAGAGCTGGAACAGGGGGATGAAGAGTTTGGGGTACTCCTTCAGCACGCCGTCGAAGCCAGCCTTCTTGTACAGCGGTTCATCGACGACATGAGCGATGAAATCAATATCATCAGAGTCCAGATGATTGTAATAGAGGATGCTCGCCGTCTGCAGGCAGAGCCCGTTGTCCACCAGGAGGGCGATATAGGTCGCCGCCCGGCTCTCCCTGCGGTTCTGCAGCTTCTTCAGGCCCGGAGAGTAGAGCGTATGGCGCCTTCCGTGCGTGAGCTCCTCGATCTCATACAGACTGTCGCCGATCTGCGCGGTGATGACGAAGGCGGCATAGAAGGCGGGCTTCTGCGCCCACTCTCCCAGGATCGAGCGGACCACATCATCGTGGGGATAGGCATCCAGCACCCGCGCCATACAGGGGGCGTCTCCCAGTGTCCGGCTGTTGACGAACTGATCTGCCAGATGGTCGGAAAAGTCATCGCGTTCAGGCAGCTGCTCGATCGCGTACTCGACCAACGCTTCCAACTCGTCTTCAAACACCGGAGGATCGTCGAATTGACTCTCGATGGCAGCCATGAAGTCATCCCATCTCTCACTGACGAGCGTGCAGCGCTCTCTCATATCTTGCGGTAACATCATCCTAAGAACCTCACAATCGGCTCACGTTCGCCGGTAATTTCAAGCGGCTTGACCAGCGCGCGGAGCACTTCGGTTGCCTTAATCGTATACAATCCTCGTCTTCGATTCTCCTGCGAGGGGCGCTGCTGCAGCGAGAAGAGATGGAAGGCAACTAAGCTCTTCATGACCGCATAGCTGAACTGCTCCACATATACCTCGAAGTCCATGATCTCTGCCATGGCGGGGGAAATCTTGTAGATCTCCAAGGCGAGACCCCGTACCAGCATCGGCTCATGAGGGCTGTGGAGGATGATCCATAAGAGCGAGGAGACACAGAAGAGCCCCTCAGTCTCACCTCCCAGCGCATTGCTGAAGACCGTCTCCATCATAGCGAGGATCTCGTTCATGCTGATCTCATCTTTCTCCAAGGGGATGCCCATCGCATCGGTCAATTGGTGAAGGGACGCCTTGTTGCCATATCCAAATTCGAAGTGCTCGGTGACGAAGAGCGAGTCACCGAAGTCCCTGCGTTTGATTGGAGGGGGAATGGGACACCCCTTTATCTCATACTGTTTCTCCTCTTCGGGCACCGCCCAAGAGCGTCGCTTCAGATCCTCTTGGAACTGCTCTACGGCCTCTCGTGCCCGTTCAAGATCCACGCCGAAGCGCTTCGCTTCCGCCTCCAGATCGAACGCATGCCCTTGGTTGGTCTCCTTGATGTAGTGGTTCATCAGCTCATTGATGCCCTTCGTCTCTTCGCTTTGGGCGACGGACTCGGCATTCTCGTCACTGAGGATGAACGGGAACCACGGGGTGGCCAATCGTTCACGTTCAACCATCAAGACGAGCATGACATCGAGGTAATGCGCCGCCTCGGTCTTCTCGAGGCCGAGGACCTTCGAAGCGACGAAGAACCCCCACACGGTGGTCGTGAGCACGATCCATCGCTCCCCCAGCTGGAATACCTGGATCGCCTGCCGCTCGCAGTAGTAGTCGAGCAGATCTACATCACCGACCAGCTCACCCATCTCAGGGCTCGCTTCTACGAGCGTGTATTTACAGAGCCTCCCCTTCTTTTCCACCTTCCAATACTGTTCGTCGAAGGTGTAGTCCAAAGAATCGAACTGGCTGTAGCAGATCACCAGATCCTCACCGTGCGCCGAGAGTTCGTACCGGTTGGCGAGCAAACGATAGAAGTAGATTCCCTTGGGATGCGCTTTGAGCACCTCATCGACTCCGCCGCGGGCAAAGAGCTCACGATCGAGGGACTCGAGCAGAAAGCGCATCTCATCAACGTCCAGATCACTATAGTGCAGGAGGCCGGCGGTCTGCAGGCAGAGCCCGTTGTCGTACATCAACGTCAGGTAGTGCTTGTCCCGCGTCTCCCTGCGATCCTGGCAGAAGGCGAGCGACCTCGAGTGGACAAGGTGGGTCGCACCCGAAAAGAGATCGCGGACCGTAAAGAGGTCGATGCCGACCTGGTTCTCAATGGAGAAGAAGAGAAAGAAAGCCGGATGCTCGATCCAATGGGAGAGCACGTCGATCGAATCCTCATTCAGATCATGCCTCTCCTGGGCCAGGAGACGTGCCATGCGTTTTGAATCGCCGAGGGTGACACTCATGATATGTTGGTCGACGATGAAATTGGTCTGTATCTCATCTTTTTCTTTGGCGTGTTTTTTAAAATACTCGCGCAGGGCGGATTGTGAACGAGACGCCTTTGTATCGGTCAAGTACGAGTCGCGCAACATCAGCGCCAGGATATCAAACTGGTCGCCAAAGAGCTCACAGCGTTTGTGAATGTCTTTGGGTAGGTGGTTCATGGCCTCATCATGGCATACAAGGCCAATCGTTGAAAAGAGAAATATCCGTAAAAAGTTGACGTAGGGCGCGACACGTCAGGTATTTTGTTGACAATCATGGGTTTATCGACTTCTCTCGCCTTGCCGCGTAAAGAGCAAAAACAGTACCATATGCAGTGGATTACCTCTGTATGAAGCAACACTACCACTCGCGGATCAAACCCTATCTCCTCATCACCCCGGCGCTCCTGCTCGCCGTGCTCTTCAGCTATCGCCCCTTCATCCTCACCCTGATCAACAGCCTCCACACCATATCGCTCTCCGGCAAGCACCTCAGCTTCATCGGCCTGGAGAACTACCGCCGCCTCTTCGCCAACCCCAGCTTCCAAGCAAGCCTCTCCAATACGCTGCGCTTCACCCTCTTCTTCGTGCCGACCAACATCATCATCTGCCTCAGCGCGGCCCTCCTCACCAACCGAAGCGGCAAGCTTGCCACCCTCAACCAGATCTTCTTCTTCCTCCCGATGGCCGTCGGCCTCTCCAGCTCGATGATGATCATCAAGATGATGTTCAATCCCTCCATCGGGATCATCAACCGACTCTTTGGCCTCAATGTCCAGTGGTTCAACAATCGCCATGCCGCCATGGCGCTCCTCGTCATCGCCGGTGTGGGGCTGGACATCGGCCTCGACTTCCTCCTCTTCAGCGCCGCGCTGCGCAATGTACCGACCGACCTCTTAGAAGTGGCGCAGATCGAGGGAGCCAACGGAAGGCAGACCTTCCGCTACCTCCAGGGGCCGCTCATCAGCTCGACGCTGCTCTTCGTCGTCGTGACCAACATCAAGGATGCGATGCTGATCTCCTCCCCGGTGATGATCCTCACCGAGGGCGGCCCCTTCCGCTCGACGCAGACCTTGGTCTACCAGATGTACCTCGATGGGTTCAAAAGCGGCAACTACGCCATGGGCTCGACCATCGCGACGGTGGTCTTCCTCCTCACCTTCTCGGTGCTGCTGCTCCTCATGCGCCTCGAGAGACGGAGGGTCTACTACCAGTGAAACGCCTCATCCCCATCGCGGCCACCCTCTTCTCCCTCATCGTGGTCTTCCCGATCTTCTACACCATCAGCGCGTCGTTCTTCCCATACGCCGATTTCACCGCCATCCCGGCACGGCTCTTGCCCTCCGCCCCCACCCTCGACAACTATGCGCGCTCCTTCAGCGAGTCGAACCTCTTGCTCTTCCTCACCAACTCCCTCTACAGCGCACTGGTGGGGACGATTCTTCGGATGACCATCTCGATCATCGGCGCCTACGCCTTCACCTTCATGGAGTTCCGGGGCAAGAACATCCTCTTCATCCTCATCGTGGCCACGATGCTGTTGCCCCCCGACGCCTTGATCCTGGAGAACTACTCCACCATCCGCGCCTTGAGGCTGACCGACACCTACCTGGGGATCATCAGCATCACGCTCTTGGCCCCCACCCACCTCCTCATGCTGCGCCAGTACTTCAAGACGGTCAGCCGGGAGTACCGGGAGGCGGCCATCATCGAGGGGTGCAGCGACACCCGCTTTTTGGCCATCCTCCTCTTGCCCATCAGCAAGGCCGTGATCATCACGCTGGCCATCCACTCCTTCTCCACGATCTTCAACGACTACCTCTGGCCACTCTTGGTGACCAACCGCGAGTCGATGCGCACCGTCCAGGTGGGCCTGACGATGCTCGGCTTCTCAGAGAATCTCGACTACGGCCCACAGTTTGCAGCCATCACGGTGTTGATGACCCCGATCCTCATCACCTTCATCGCCCTGCATAATCCGATTCAAGACAGTGTGTCCACACACTTCACCGGGAGATAATCATGAAACGAACCGTGTTGATCCTTACCCTCACCCTGTTGGCTCTCACGAGCCTCTTCGCCCTTGGCCAGGGGGAGAGCCACTCCTCCGATGTGGTGACCATCACCTGGTGGCACCCGAACAGCGGGATCGCCGGCAAGGCGGCCGAAACCCTCATCGAGCGCTTCAACGCCACCGTCGGAAAAGAGCAAGGCATCGTCGTACACGGCGTCTACCAAGGCAAGGCCAACGACGTCTTGACCAAGACCAAGGCCATCATGCAGTCGAATACCACGACCGACCTTCCCGACCTCGTGCAGCTCGACGGGGCGGCGGTGCTCGATGTGAGAGACGACCGGAGCCTCATCTCGATGGAACGCCTCGCCGACGAGGACGGCTGGGACCTCTCCCAGATCCTTGAGGCGGCCCGCCTCTCGGTCACCTACCGCGAGCAGATGATCGCCATGCCGTTCAACAGCTCCACGATCCTCCTCTACTACAACAAGAGCGCCTTCGATGAGGCAGGCATCACGAGACCTCCGAGGACCCTCGATGAGCTGACAGAAACAGCGCTGCATCTCAAACAGACCGACGCGAAGGGCAAGGTGACCCGCTACGGCTTTGCGAACGTGCCCACCACCTATGAGCTGATGTGCTGGCTCGGCCAGCAGAACGGCCTCTCCTACATCACCGATGAGGAGAACGGGCATACCGGCATCCCCACCCGGGTCCTCTTCGACGACAACGGCACGATGGTGAACTTCCTTTCCAAGTGGAAGGCGCTCTACGCCACCGGCTCGTTGGAGAACCTGACCAGCGACCTCAACGGCGCCTTCGCCAGCGGCCGGGTGGCCATGATCGTCGCTTCGACGAGCAACCTCACCACCATCGAGCAGATGGTCGGCTCCCGCTTCGAGCTCGGCGTCGCCCCCTTCCCGATGGTCGACGAGCGCGCCACCGGCGGGGTGAATGTCGGAGGCGGGGCGCTCTGGGCCCTGGACAACAAGAGCGGTCACCAGAAGGAGACGTGGCAGTTCATCAAGTTCCTCACCGCACCTGAGCAACAGCTCTTCTGGCACATCGAGACCGGGTACTTCCCCATCCACCGGGACAC
>ENA-UOUL01001056-UOUL01001056.1-bioreactor-metagenome-genome-assembly--contig:-NODE-1056-length-42219-cov-5.668573_pt1 | contig 42219 bp, 42 predicted proteins | sample MGYA00249838_ERZ747220 | MGnify/ENA primary metagenome ERZ747220 (study PRJEB28778, sample SAMN05720191) | bioreactor metagenome | isolation source: Anaerobic biogas reactor | place: USA:Washington... | reverse complement strand
CAAGCGAGGGCTGATTGATTCACTGGGGCTGGTCAGCCATTTGCCGCGGTTCGCCCGACTTCCGCTGGCCGATTGGGGGCGATTCGTTGTAGGGGGGCATGAGATTCGCCGCTCGCCGCTGGGCGTCGAGGTTGCCCGAATCGTCGCCCAAACCCGCATCGACCTGTCAAAAACGCTCGAACAATGCCGGCCGGAGTTGGAAGAAATCGACGGCCGCATCCGGCCGGGTACGACCATCGGCGTCGGGCCGACGATCGCTATGGTGCTGGGAGCCGGTCTGTTTGGCGCCGCTTTGGCCAGGCATGAGGGGTTGCGGACGTTGCACGGCGTGCAGGCGGATCTGACAACCGGGCGGCTGCCGGGCGACCGGATGATCATGGAGGTGAAGTTCACCACTTTTCTGCCCTCGCTCGTCAGGAAGCTCTTGCCGCCCCGGTCCAGCATCATGACCGCGGCCTCAAAATACGTTCTGGGATGTGACGCAGCCGTGAGAACCCAGAGCAGCAACAGAATGGAGGGACTACAATGGACGGCCCGATGACCTTCAACGACATCATTAAAAAATCGGTGCTGGAATCCGGCGTTTTTTTACAGGGGACTTCCCCGGAAATCATATTCAGGGCCGCGGCCCATGTTCTGTTGGCGCTGCTGGTGGGGCTTCTGATCTACCTGCTGTACCGCAAGACATTCTCAGGCGTGGTGTTCAGCCATTCCTTCGCGCTGTCTCTGGCGGGCATGACGATCATGACCTGCGTCATCATCGTCACCATCCAGTCCAATGTGGTGCTGTCCCTTGGCATGGTGGGCGCGCTTTCCATTGTCCGCTACAGAACCGCGGTCAAGGAGCCGATGGACTTGCTGTTCCTTTTTATGGCCGTGGCGACAGGCATCGCCGTAGGGGCCGGGATGTTCTATATCGCCTTGATTGCGCTGGTCATCATGGGCGCGCTGCTGATGATCTTCAAGAGACGAAAACACGCCCGGGATGAGGTGTATATCCTGCTGGTTCACTATACCGGAGAGGGCGTTGATGAAACTATCCGGCGGGCGCTTGGCACAAACCCCTACCAGATCAAATCTAAAACCATGCGCAAACAGGACGTGGAAATGGCCATTGAAATCCGTGTGAAACGCGGCGGGATGGCCTTCCTGGATGCCATCCGCGCCATGGACCAGGTGAATGACGTGACGCTGGTGCAGTATCATGGCGACTATATCGACTAAGAAAAGAGGTGACGCTATGAAACACAGCCGCGGCCTCATCCAAGGCGCGATGCTCCTTATGCTGGCGGTTTCTCTGGCGGCGATGATTATTCTTTTAACGTTTCCCTCCAGCTCCTCCGCCCTCACCCTGACCCTTTCCTATCCCTTAAGCCAGCGGGAACTGGTCAATCCCTATATGGGAAATGTCGTCTGGGCCAGTGATCCCCAGGGGCATGAGCAGCCTTTTTCACTGGTGTACGCCACGGTTTTATGGGCGGATTTTGAGCCGAAGGAGGGCGTATACGATTTTGAAACCTTTGAGCAGGTCAACCAGCTGGACCGGTGGCGGCAGGAGGGAAAGCAGGTGATCTTCCGCTTTGTCATGGACAGCCCGGCGGACAAAAAGCACCGGGATATCCCCGACTGGCTCTGGCAGAAGACCGGTCAGGACGGTCAGGCCTATGACAATTCCTACGGCATGGGATACAGCCCCAATTATGAGAACCCCATGATTATTGAGGCTCACGCCAAGGCGATCAGGGCGCTGGGTGAGCAATACGGGCAGGATGCCTTCTTTGCATTCGTGCAGCTGGGATCCCTGGGGCACTGGGGAGAGTGGCATATCAGAAGCGGCCTGAAGCCCATGCCGCTGGCGTCAATCCGAGCGCTTTATATCACGCCCTACCTGGACGCCTTTCCGCTGGCCAAACTGATGATGAGAAGGCCCTTTGCGCAGGCCGGCCAATACAACATGGGGCTGTACAACGACACCGCGGGCGATTTGGATTCAACGGAAGAATGGCTTGAATGGATCCTCTCCGGCGGGGATTATGACCAAACGGATGAAACGGACGCCCTTGTCCCCATGCCTGACGCCTGGCAGACAGCGCCCATCGGCGGCGAGCTGTCAACCCGTCATGAGAAGACGGATTTCCTGGAAGAGGACACGCTGGAGCAGACGATAGTCCTGTTTGTCCGTTCCCACACCAGCTGGATCGGGCCGGGCAGCTTTGTGGATATCCAGCGCGACGGCGAACATCAAAAAGCGCTGGACCAGGTGAACCGCGTGGTGGGCTATCGCCTGCGGGTTTCGGAAAGCCAGGCGGAGCTCAATGACGACGGCTCTTTGAACATCACCCTGACATGGGAAAACAGCGGCATCGCGCCCTTTTATTTCGACTGGTTCCCCAGCCTTATGGTTATCGGCGCGGACGGCGGGGAAACCGTGCTGCGGCTTGATATGCGCCTGGGGGATGTGCTGCCGGGCAGCACCGTTCAAACGCTCACCCGCATCGATGATCCTTCCATTCCCCAAGGGGGCTGCGCCTTTTATGTGGGCATTGTTGATCCCGCCACAGGGGACGCCGGCATCGCCCTGGCGATGGACACCCCCCGCGAGGGTCACTGGTACGAGCTTTTTCACCTAGGGGAGCCCCAGGTCCATTAGCCCTTCAGCGCCCTCCGCTTAAGGCAACGGGGCTGAATATGCCGCTGCCGGACCCGGCCGCATCAGGCGCGCTTTGCGCCGCGGCGCTCCATCAGGATCAGCGACAGGATGATCAGCCCGCCGCCGATGGCGATCCCCGGGCGCATGGTTTCCAGCCCCAAAAACAGGGAGAAGACGGTGCCGAACACCGCCTCCATGGACATGATGATGCCTGCCTGTGCGGGGGGCACATGGCGCTGGCCGCAGGTTTGCAGATAATAGCACAGGCAGGTGGAAAAAAGGCCCAGGTAGACGGCGGGCCAGATGCCCTGGCCCCACTGGGCAGGCGTGGCGGGATCCCCCCTGAACAGCAGCACCAAAAGCGCGGTGACAGCGGCCCCCGCCAGCTGCCAGAAGGTGATGCGGGCGGGATCATCCAGCAGGCAGTAGCGCCCTAAAAACACGATGTGCCCCGCGAACAGCAGCGCGCACAGCAACACCAAAAACTCCCCCAGGCCATAGCCCACCGCCCTCTCCCCCTGAAAGCTTAAAAAGGCCACCCCGGTGAGGGTCATGGCGCTCAACGCGAACACCCGCCCCGCCGGGCGCCTGCGCTCCAGCGCCCAGAGGATAAAGGGAATCATCACCACGTTGGTGGCGGTCAAAAAGGCGGTGGCGGACACGGAGATCAGCTCCTGCCCCAAAATCTGGGTGTAAAAGGCGAAGAACAGCAGCACCCCGGCGGAAAAGCCCCGCTTGATCACCCCCAGCCCCGTTCCCCTCAGGCGCTTGTGGTAGATGAGGCCAATGGCCAGAGCGCCAATGGCAAAGCGCAGCGCCATGATGGTATGGGGCTTAAGGCCCGAGAGCAGCGCATATTCCGCCGCCACAAAACCGGCCCCCCAGATAAGGGCCGTGGCCAGCAGCATCAGGACACCCCGGCGGTGGTCGCTCATCCCTTCCTCCTGTCAAACAAAAACGCGGGCTGATCAAAACGCCCGCCTGTGATCTCCCCCAAAGGCCGGGGGCCTTCGCTGTGGAAAGCCCCCGGATAAAAACGCTTGAAGGGAGGGGGAACTACTCCCAGCGCTTCAGGTATTCCGCCATCATATAGCCGTGGTAGCCCTCATACTCAATCAGGGACCAGCCGTCTTTGGTGTCCTTGACGATCACGGTGCTGCCGCTTTTGATGGTGGTGTAGGAGGTGGCCTTGCGGTTGGCTTCCGCCCTTAAGTTCACATTGGCGGTGGTGCGTCCGGTGGCGGGCACCACTTCAACCAGCATCCCTAAGTTCTGGTCCGCCTGCTCCTCCTCTAAATGAGCGCTTAGGACATAGCCTTCCTTGCCCTCAAAGCGCACCAGGGAGAAGGTCTTCCCCTTGGCCAGCAGCACCACCGCCCGCCCGCTGGGCACGGTGCCCAGGGCCTTGGACTTGGTGGTCATCTCCTCCCGCAGGGTCAGTTTGCCCCCCGGGGCCGTCACCACGGCCAGGCCGGGCTGGGGGGAGCCAAAGCCAAAGCTTAGGGCGAAGGTGGGCACATAGCCCTCCAGGCCCCCGCTTTCCACCTTGCTCCAGCTGAGGCCCAGGGCCTTCACCACAAGCAAAGCGCCGGAATCCAGCTGCATCAGGACGGAGGACTCGCTGGAGGGCAGCTCGAACATGGCCGTGCCCTCCGGCAGGCGCACAATGCCCTCCGCCTGGGCCTGGGGGTTAAGGGCGGGCATGTCCTTGTCCTCTGTGACCGGCAGGGTGGGCACCGGCTGGGGCCCGGGGCTTTCGGTGGGCTCGGCCTGGGGGTCCGGCGTTTCCGCGATCACCGCGGCGGGCGGTGAAGACGTTTCCGCCAGGGGGGCGTCCTCCTCGTCCACCATCATATCCTCCGGAATGAAGTCCTCATCCGGCAGGCCTTCCTCCTCGGAGGACATCAGCGCGTCCGGCGCTGCGGATTCCGCCAGGCCCAAGGGCAGGCCCAGCAAAAGCAGCATGGCCAGTGCCAGCGTTATCAAGCGTTTAATCCGCGTCATGGGGCACCTCCTTCATAATTGCTTAATACTTTAGCAATCTTTATGTAAATCATTTTACCCTTGATGGCTGCCGCTGTCAACGATAGCCAAAGGGCCTGCCAGCCTGGCAAGCCCTTGTACTCATGCCTCCGCCGGGCGATCCGGCCGGGGCAGCCGTAAAAAGGCCGCCAGCGCCTCCGGCTCCAGCCGGAAGGGGGAGCCCTTGCCCTGGAAGAAGGCGTGCTCCTCAATCAAATGGATGGAAAGGTCGCTCCAGCGCATCTGCTGGCCGGTGGCCTTGTCCGTCACCCGGGTGTTGCGCTTGGCGGCGCGGCGGGCGTCCTTAAAGGGGCAGCCCAGCCAGCCCATGTACTCCTCTGTTTTGACCAGATAGTCCCCCGTGTCCACCTCTTCCCCCATGGCGGCCATGCCCTTGCGGGTCAGCTGGCGCATGGCCTCCCCCAGGATCACGTGGCTGACCTCAAGCGCCGCCAGGGTGTCCAGGTCCTGGGAGATGATCTCGGAAAGGGGGCGGGGGTCGGTTCCCAAAAAGCCGTCCTTGATCAGCCGGCCGGCCTCCATATCGATGCGCAGCAGGGCGTCCCTGGGATTTTCTTTCATGGGCCCTCCTTAAAACTCGTCAAAGAAGATGGTGTCGCTGGTGAAACCCTTGCTTTTTAAAATCCGGATGCAGGCGCTGAGCATCCCGGGGCTGCCGCAGAGATAGGCCTCCTTGCCCTGGCCGCTGTCCACCTGGTTTTCCAGCGCCACCGTCACAAAGCCGGTCTCCCCCTGCCAGTTGGCCTCCGCCTCCGGCGTGGCTACGCAGGGGATGAACGTAAACTGGGGATAGTCCTTTTCAATCCGGGCGAATTCCTCCATGTAGTAAAGGTCCTTCACCGTGTTGGCGCCAAAGAAGAAGCGCATTTTATGGGGCAGGCCTTTTTCAATCACGTCATACACCAGGCTCCGGATGGGCGCCAGGCCGGAGCCGCCCGCCACCATGATCAGCTCCTCGCAGTCGCCCCGGAGGTAGAACTCCCCATAAGGGCCGGAGACGCGCACCTGATCCCCCACCTTCAGGGCGGTGTGCACCCAGGTGGTGCACAGGCCGTCCGGCACCAGGCGCACCAGCAGCTCCAGATGGTCCTTCTCCGAGGCCTTGGAGGAGATGGAGTAGGCCCGGAAGACCTCCTCCTTCACCTTGCCGTAGGGCTTGCTGTACAGCTGGACAAACTGCCCGGCCTTAAAGGAGATCTCCTCCCCCGGCGGCAGCTTCAGCCGCAGGCGCTTGATGTCATAGGTCATATCCTCCAGCTCCACCAGCTCGCAGATGAACTCGCGGATGTTGAAGAGCTCCTCGGGGATCAGCAGCTGCATGTCGCTTTTAACCTTGATCTGGCAGGACAGGCGGTAGTTCTCCGCCCGCTCTTTCTCACTCAGGTACGGCTCCTCGGTGGGCAGCACCTGCCCCGCGCCCACGCCTGAGAGCACCTGCACCTTGCAAAGCCCGCAGGTGGCCTTGCCGCCGCAGGCGGAGGGGATAAAGATCTTCTGCCCCGCCAGGGTGGACAGCAGGGAGGACCCGCCCTCCACGGTCAGCTGCTTTTGCCCCTGGTTGATGTCCAGCTTGCACTGGCCGTAGTTGTTAAGCACCTTGTCCGCGATGGAGATGATAACCGCCAGAACGCCTGACACCAGGGCCAGGGAGCCCACGGTTTTTGCCACAATCATGAAATCCATAAGCCCCTCCCCTTACTGGATGACGAAGATGCCGGAAAAGCCGATGAAGGCCATGGCCACCACGCCCGTGATGATAAAGGCCAGCGCGGGGCCTGAGACCCCGGGGGGCAGCTTCACCTTGGCCAGCTTTTCCCGCATGGCGGCCAGCATGTCAATCGCCAGCCACCAGCCAAGGCCGGAACCCAGGCCAAAAAGCACGGACTGGAGGAAGTCGTAGTGGCGGATCACCTGAAAGAGGGTGGCGCCCAGGATGGCGCAGTTCACCGTGATCAGCGGCAGGAAGATGCCCAGCTTTGCGTGCATCTCCGGCAAAAACCGGTCCATGGCCATCTCCAGGATCTGAACCAGGGCCGCGATCACCATGATGAAGATGATATACTGCAAATAGACCAGCCCCAGGGGCACAATCACATACTCATACACCAGCCAGTTGAGGGCGGAGGTCAAAACCAGCACCATGGTCACTGCCATGCCAAGGCCGTTGGCGGTCTTGTATTCGGTGGAGACGGACAGGTAGGAGCACATGCCAAGGAAGTTGGCCAGGATCATGTTGCTGGTGATGATGGAGGCCAGGAAAATAATCCATGGGCTGATAGGCGGCGTCATGCTTCTTTCTCCTTTCCTGCCCTGCGCAGGGCGCGGGCACTCAGACCCCAGATGAGGCCGCCGATGATGAAGAAGGCCGCCGGCGGCATGATCATGATGGTCCAGGTCTGCAGGTTCAGGACGTTTACGTTGATGCCAAAGAGGGTGCCAAAGCCCATCACCTCACGGATCAGCGAAATGATCATCAGCACCAGGGTGTAGCCCAGGCCCGCGAACAGGCCGTCCAGCATGGAGGCCACGGGCTTGTTCTGCTGGGCATAGGCCTCTGCCCGGCCCATGATGATGCAGTTGGTGATGATCAGCCCCACATAGGGCCCCAGCTGTTTGGAGATATCCGGCAAATAGGCCTTTAGCAGCAGGTCCAAAAAGATCACGTAGGCCGCGATCACCAAAGTCTGCACCAGCATCCGCACCCGGTGGGGGATGATGTTGCGCATGGCCGACAGGGTGAGGCTGGAAAGCGCCGTCACGAAGCTCAGCCCGATGCCCATCACCAGGGAGTTGCGCATGGTGTTGGTGACCGCCAGGGAGGAGCAGATGCCTAAAATCTGCCGCAGCACCTGGTTGTCGCTAAAGAGGTTCCTCTTGATAATCTCGCGCGGTCTCTCGGCCATCTCAGTTTCCCTCCCCCGCAAAGAAATCGTCCAGCGCGCTGTTTAGGATGCGCAGGATGGCGCTTGAGGTCTGGGTGGCGCCGGTCACCGCGTCCAGCTGAACGCCCTGGTTCTGGCCATAGCGGATGGCATCGCCCTGGGCGATGGGCAGGCCCCGGAACTGCTCCTTAAACTGGGGCTCGTCTATCCGGCCGCCCAGGCCCGGCGTTTCGTTCTGCTCGGTGAAGACCAGGCCGGTGGCCTCATCCAGCCGAGCGTTTATACCCAGATAGCCCCGGATGGTGCCCCAGAGGCCGGCGCCCTCAATGGGCAGGGCATAGCCCATCACCTGGCCGTCTTCCTCATACACGGGCACCGTGAGGCCCGCTATTTCCCCTTCCCGGATGACCTCGTCATATTTCTGGCTGGCCTCCTCATTGCTAAGGCCCTGGTCCAGCCCAAAGGCGTCAAGGACTGCCCGCTCCTGCTGAAGGGCGGCGTTTAGGTTGATGGCGGGCTTGAAACCCTCATAGGAGGCCGCCAGGGCAAAGGTGAATACGGCGCTTAAAATCACCATGAAGAGCACCGTGTACAGATAGCCTCGTTTCATGCGGCTGCCTCCTTTACTGCGGTTTTGCGCTTGGCCTTCCAGTCCCTGGCCTTCAGTTCCATCAGCGGGGTTAAGGCATTGGCGATGAGGATGGCGAACATCATCCCCTCGGTAAACAGGCCAAACACCCGGATGATGATGCTGATGGCCCCCACCAGGACGCCAAACACCCACTGCACCCCCTTGATCTTGGGGGCGGAGACCGGGTCGGTCGCCATGAACACCGCGCCAAAGAGCAGGCCGCCTGACAGCAGCGCAAACAGCGGCGGCAGGGTGCTGGCGCCGGTAAAATAAAGGGCGGCCGACAGGATGCCGGCTGAAGCGATGGTGGACACCATGATCTGCCAGGAGGCCACCTTTTTTAACACCAGGAAAAGGCCGCACAAAAGGATGATCAGGGCGCTGGTCTCCCCCAAGGAGCCCGGGATGCTGCCCAGAAACAGCCGGTCCAGCCCCATCATCTCCCCGGTGTTCTCAAAGGTGATCAGCGGGGTGACCGAGCTTATCGCGTCAGCTGAGGCCTGGGGCATAAAGCGGGCAAAGCCCCCCGGCAGCCCCGTGAAGGGCTGGGCCCACTGAAGGGTCATCTGGGTGGGAAAGGCGATATAGACAAAGCAGCGCCCCACCAGGGCGGGGTTGAAGAAATTGCGGCCAAAGCCCCCGTAGACCATCTTGCCAAATACCATGCCAAAGACGATGCCCACCGCCGCGATCCAGTAGGGCGTCTCCGGCGGCAGGGTCAGGGTGAAGAGAACGGCGGACACCAAAGCCGCCTCCGTGATCCGCGTTTTTTCCTTCTGGATGGTGCGTGCCACCAGGTATTCCGAAACGCAGGCCGCCAGAATGACCACGGCCATCAAGGTCAGCACCCGCCAGCCAAACAGATAGACCGACATCAGCGTAACCGGGACCAGCGACAGGAGCACCGTGCGCATCATCTGCTGTTTTTGAAACAAACCCTTTAGTCGCATATTCATCACCTCTTTTGCCATTATACCGGAATACATCCATGACGCAAGGGGAACTTATGGCTTGATAATGTCTTCCCTCAGCCGGTAGAGGGTGGCCCCCCGCCCCCGCTGGCAGAAGGCGTCCACAAACCAGTCAATCTCCCTAAGCGCGTCAAACTGCACATAGCCATAGCGCAGGCCGTCCCGCTTGATGCCGTTCATGTTGGAGTCCGTCCAGGTGACGGCCTGGGTGAGCGGGTCATAGTCCTGGGTGAAGATCAGGCTGTGGGCGCCCACGCCATAGTGGTAGTTGGCGGACATCTGGAAAAAGTCCCCCCGCTGAACCTGCTGCATAAACAAAAGGGCGCGCTGGCGGTTTTCCTGGGCGCTTTGATCCGGGTCATAGTAGAAGCTGTGGGCCGCGTAGAAGGGGTTGCCCGCCTCCGGCGCGATGTCCTCCCAAGCGATGCCGTAGCTGAAGGGCTTGGAGGCCTCCCGGCTTAGGTTGTTGGGGATGATCAGCTCCGCCTCCGGGTAAGCGGCCAGGCGGAAGGCCCCGCTGTTTGCCTTGAAGACATGCACGGTGAAGTTCTTGCAGACATAGATATCCCCCGCGTAATGGGCCCGCTGGGGGCGGCCGTTGGCCTTGTCAAAAAGCGCCCGGGCCTCCCGGATGATGCCGTCGATCAGCTCCGTCCGGGCAGCCTCATCGCCTGTGGGAGGGGGCTGGGGGGCAGGCTCCGGGCTTGGGGGGGGCGCTGCGGTAAGGCCTGGCAGCGCAAACAGAGAAACATCCTCCTCTTCCTGGCCCAGGGCGGGGAGGCTTAAAAACATCAGGGCTAAAAACAAAATCAGGCAGCGTTTCATCCAGGGCTCCTTCAGGGTCGCTTGGGTCTGTGAGCTTGGGTCCATTGTACAGGCTGCGGGGCCCTAAGACAAGCGGGAAAAGGCGTTTTCAGGCCCTGCCCATGTGGTATACTTTTTTATAGGCTTGTGTCTAAAAAAAGAGGAGAGCGATATGGAACGGAAAGTGTTGCAGGCAGTCACCGGTAACCCGGCAGTGGACGGCGCGGGGGTGCGCCTGGTGCGCGTGCTGGGCAGGGAAACCACGGAGTCCTTTGACCCCTTTTTGATGCTGGACGCCTTTGATTCCAAAAACCCGGACGACTATATCAGGGGCTTTCCCTGGCACCCCCACCGGGGGATTGAAACCGTCACCTACCTGATTGAAGGCGCCATCGAGCACCAGGACAGCCTGGGCAACAAGGGCATGATTGAGGCGGGGGGCTGCCAGTGGATGACGGCGGGCTCCGGCATTCTCCATCAGGAGATGCCCCAGGCGGCGCCCCGGATGCTGGGCCTGCAGCTGTGGCTGAACCTGCCCGCCCAGGGCAAGATGACCGCCCCCAAATACCGGGACATCCGGCCGGAGGACGTGCCCGTTATCAACATCGACGGCGGGGTCATCCGGGTGGTGGCAAGCGGGGATACGGAATTGCCCGGCGGCTCCGAAGGGGATTTTGTGCCCCTCACCCTGCTTGATATCACCTTGAAGCCCGGCGCCCAGTTCACCCGGAAAACCGGGGAGAACGACACCGTGTTCGCCTACATCTTTGAAGGGGAGGGCGTCTTTGGCGGCGCCAGACAGCCCTTTTCGGCCCGCCACGCCCTGCTCACCGGGGAGGGTGACAGCTTCAGCATCTCAGCAGGGGAAGACGGCCTGCGCCTGGTGCTCTGCGAAAGCCAGGCCCTTGGCGAGCCCATCGCCTGGGGCGGCCCCATTGTGATGAACACCCGGGAGGAATTAAACCGTGCCTTCCAGGAGCTGGAAGAGGGCACCTTCATCAAGTAAGCTGACCTCTGCCCGATAAACGACGGCAAACAAAGGAGAACCTTATGAAAACCAACCTGCGCAAAGAGGCCGGCCTGGGCGTTGCCCTGCTGGCGGTCTACCTGATTATCAGAATCTTCTTCAGCGGCTCCGGTTTTTTCCTGTGGGTGCTGGGGATCGCCGGCCTTGTCCTGCTCGTCATCGGCCTGCTGCCGCAAAACCTGTACCAGAAGGTGCAGGACTTTAAGCAGAAGCTGATCAAAAAAAGCTGAGCGAAAGGCGCGAAATTTATTCAGCCCCGGCATAAGCCCGCCTCAAACGGGTATAGTTAACGTGTAATCCAACATTTTTAAGGAGCAGACCAAACATGATTAAAAAAGAAGTTGCCAAAATGCTTAATGAGCAAATCAACAAGGAGCTGCACTCCGGCTATCTGTATCTGGAATTCGCCAACTATTACGAGGACGAAAGCCTCCCCGGTTTTGCCCATTGGTATATCATCCAGGCCAATGAGGAGTTTGAGCACGCGATGAGAATCCGCACCTTCCTCATTGACGCGGGCGAGCGGGTTACCCTCACCCAGCTGGCGGGCCCGGATCTGAACTTCGCGGACGCCAAGGCGCCCCTGCTGGCCGGCCTTGAGCATGAGCAGTATATCACCCGCTCCATCTATGACATCTACGAAAAAGCCCTGGAGCTCAAGGACCACCTGACGGCCAACTTCCTGCAGTGGTTCATCGAGGAGCAGGGCGAGGAAGAAACCAACGCCCAGCAACTGATCGACAAATTCGACCTCTGCGGCGGCAGCGGCAGCGCCCTCTACCTCCTGGACAAGGAGCTGAGCGGCCGCGAAGACGACTAAGCCAGGCCCTTACCCTCCCTCTCACAGCCCGCCGGGTTTTCCGGCGGGCCCTCTATTTTAAAGGAGGCAGACGCCATGCCCGGAAAAGTCGCTCTCATCACCGGGGCCAGCGGCGGCATCGGCAAGGAGGCCGCCCTGGCCCTTAGGGCCAGAGGCTGGCAGCTGGCCCTGATAGGCCGTCACCCCGGGCGCAGCCAGGCCCTGGGCCAGGCGCTTGACACGCCCTTTTATGTGGCGGATTTTTCAAGCCTTCAGGAGGTGGCCGCCCTGGCCCGGAAGCTGCTGGCGGACTGGCCCCGGATGGACGTGCTGATCAACAACGCCGGGGGCATGTTCCCCCGCGGGAAGAAAACCCGGGACGGCCACCAGGCCACCTTCCAGGTAAACCACCTGGCCCATTTTCTCTTAACCCGCCTGCTGCTGGACAGGCTTATTGAAAGCGGGGCCGCTGTTATCAACACCGCCAGCGTCGCCCACCGGCTGCTGGGCTTTCTCTATCAGCCGGAAAGGCCGGAGACCGCCTTTCTTGATTCCGCCCACCTGGCCTATGGCAACGCCAAGCTGGCCAACATCCTCTTTACCCGGGGGCTGCACCAGCGCTATCACACCCAGGGGCTTTCTGCCGCCGCGGTTCACCCGGGCGTTGTGGCCACCTCTTTTAGCCACAACACCCGCTCCCCCATGCGGTTTTTGTATGACAGCGCGCTTAAAGGCCTGCCCGGGGTGAAATCCCCCGCCCGGGGGGCGGAGGGCCTGACGGCCCTTGCCCTGGGCAGGCCCGGTGTGGACTGGGCCAGCGGTGAATATTACGCCGGCGCCAAAAAAGCCACCCCCAGCCGGAAAGCCAGGGACGACCGGGCCGCAAAGAGGCTTTGGGAGATCAGCGAAGCGGCCTGCACCCCTTTTTTGCAGCAGCCCGCAAGTCTTCCTCAGTAAAGATTCCCCCTCCATTTTACCAGTTCGCCCGGATCACATCCCCAGCCAGCGCAAACAAAAGCAGGCCCAGCACCACCAGCAACAGCGCCCGGATAAAGGGGACGCCCTTTTTAATCGCCAGGCTGGCGCCCAGAAAATTCCCCAGGACGCTAAACAGCGCCGCCGGCAGGGCCAGGGCAAACAGCACCCGGCCGGCTATCATCATGGTAAGGGCGCTGCCCACGTTGCTGCCCAGATTGACCAGGCGCGCCGTGCCGGAGGCGCGAAGCGCCGGCATCCCCAGGAGGGACACATAGGCCAGCATCAAAAAGGTGCCCGTGCCCGGCCCCACCAGCCCGTCATAGGCGCCCATCAAAAGGCCGATCAGAAAGCTGGCCGGCAGGGTCAGCCCCGGCGGGATCAGCGCGCGGCTGACCGTCAGGTCCCGCTTGCGGATAACAAAAAAAGCCACCAGGGGCAGGGCCAATACCACCCCGGTTTTCACCGTCTGCCCCGGCAGCACGGTTAAAAGCCAGGCGCCAAGGGCCGCCCCCGGCACCGAGCCCAGGAGAGAAGCGATGCCGCAGCGCCAGTCCACATGCCCCTGGCTGATGTACTTGCCCGCGGCCACCCCGGTGCCAAAAAGGGCGGACAGCTTGTTGCTGCCACCCGCCCAGTCCGGGGACAGCCCCGCCAGGTAATAAGCGGGCAGGGTGATCAGGCCCCCGCCGCCTGCGATGCTGTCAATAAAGCCGCCCAGAAACACCAGGGGCAGCACGATCAGATAGGCCTGAAGGTTCAGCGCGATCATTTCCCCCGCCTTAAGCTTGATGGCCTCATCCTACCACGCCGCCTTGTCCCTTACAAGACGCGCGTTGACAGCCCCTCCCTTTGGCCATATACTGGCGGCAGCAAAGGAGGTGGCCTTATGGCGCTTGCAAAGGTGGCTGTCTGGGGGGATTCCATCGGCCGGGCGGTGGGCTTTAACGACAGCTTAAGCCGCTATGCGGTGATCAAGCCCAACTACCGGGAGATGCTGCTGTCCTCCCAGGTGGTGGACATCTTAAACCACGCCCGCTTTGGCGCCACCCTGCCGGAGGGCCTGGCGGATTTTCAGGGCGCGGGGGAGACCGAGGCCCAGGCCGTGGCCATCCAGTTTGGCGGCAACGACTGCAATCTTGACTGGGCCGCCGTCGCCCGGAACCCGGACCAGCCCCACGGCCCCCGCACCCCGCTTGAGGCCTTTGAAAAGGGGCTGCGCAGCTTTATCCGCCAGGTGCGCGCCCAGGGGAAAACCGCCATTCTGGTCACGCCCCCGCCGCTGGACGCCCAGCGCTTTGTCGCCTGGGTCAGCCGCGGGCTTAACGCGGAGGCCATCTTAAAATTTTTAGGGGATATCCAGCACGTCTACCGCTGGCAGGAGCGCTACGCCGCCGCGATCCACCGGGCGGCCCTTCAGGCCCGCTGCCGGCTGTTTGACCTAAGGGACGCCTTCCTGGCCGCGGACAACTTCCCGGACTACCTCTGCCAGGACGGCATGCACCCCAATGAAAAAGGCCAGCAGCTCATCGCCAGCGCCATTCAGGAGGCGCTGCCCCGGCTGGGCCTTTCCCTCCTCTGACAGACTAATCAAATCACAAAGCGCAGGCGCGCAGGGCATCAAAAAACCTTGCGCGCCTTTTTCTATTCAGCCCTTTATCCCGCCCCGGGCCACGCCCCCCACGATCTGTTTTCGGGCGATCAGGAAGAGGAGGATGATGGGCAGCACCACCACGGTGGAGGCGGCCATGAGCAATTCAAAGTTCATGCCCCCCTCGGTCATGAAGGTATAAAGCCCCAGGGGCAGGGTGCGGTTGGCGGTGGAGTTGATCACCAGCATGGGCCACATGAAGGAGTTCCAGGAGGTGATGGCGTTTAGGAGGATGATGGTGGTCAGCGCCGGCTTTGCGATGGGCACCATGATCCGCCAGAGGTATTTCCAGTTGCTGGCCCCGTCCACCCGGGCGGACCAGTACAGCCCGTCGGGGATGGAGAGGAAGAAATTGCGCAGGATATAGGTATAGAAAATGCTGCCCAAAAAGGGCACAAACAGGGCCAGCCGGTTATCGATCAGCCGCCAGGCGGCGATGGTCTCATAGTTGGTGATCACCAGCATCTCAAAGGGGATCATCATCAGGGACAACAGCAAGGTGAACAGCAAATCCCGCCCCGGGAACTTCAGCCGGGAAAAGGCGAAGGAGGCCAGGATGGTGACCAGGCCCGTGCCTACCACGCTGGCGGAGGTGATCATCACGGAGTTGAGGAAATAGATGCCAAAGGGCGCTTTTTCAAAAACCGTGACGAAGTTTTCAAACTGCGGGTTCTGGGGCAGCCAGCGAGGCGGAAAGGCGGCCACCTCCTGGGCGGTTTTAAAGGCGGAGGTGAACATCCAGAAAAAGGGAAACAGCATCACCACCGCCCCCAGCCCCAGGAAGAAGTAGGTGGCCCCCCGGGCGATGTCCGCCCTGATTTGATGCCCCCGGGATGGGCCAAGGCGGCCCCCGGCCTTGTTCTCTGTCCTCATGTCAGTGGCTCCATTTGCGCTGGATGATCTGCTGGAGCATGGTGATCGCAAAGATGATCACAAACAGGATCATCGCCGCCGCCGCCGCGCGCCCCAGCTTCCATTTGACATAAAACTGGTCATAGATGTAGTACACCACGGTGTAAAGGTTGTAGCTGGGGCCGGGGCGGCCGTTGAACAGGGGGAAGATCTCGTTAAAGACCTTGGAGGTGGAGATGGTGTTGATGGTGAGCACCAGGCCGATGGTGGGCGCCAGCATGGGCACCGTGATGCGCATGAAAATCCGCCCGCTCTTGGCCCCGTCCACCCGGGCGGCGGTGTAATAGGTTTCGTCGATGTTCTGAAGGCCGGAGAGCATCAGGATGATGGTGAAAGGCAGAATGCTCCACACGCCGTAGATAATCAGCGCCCACAGGCTCCACTCCGGCGCCTGAAGCCAGTTGATCTTCCCCACGCCAAACCAGGAGAGGATCTGGTTGATCACGCCAAAGTCCCGGCTGAACATGAACTTCCAGGCCAGCCCCGCCGCCGTCACCGAGGTGACCATGGGCATGAAATAGGCCGTCTGGAAAAGGGCCATGCCCTTCACCCTGCGGTTTAAAAGATTGGCGATCAGGATGGAGAGCACGGTGGACAGGGGCACCACCACCGCCACATAGATGGCGGTGTTCTGAAGGGCGTTCATAAAATAGCGGTCGTTTAGCACATAGGCGTAATTGGCCACGCCCACCTGATCAAAGCGCCCGGTGAGCATCTGATAGCCTTCCTTAAAGCTCATCAGCACCACGTTGATCACCGGATACAGGGTAAAGACCGCGATGGCCGCCAAAAAGGGCGCAAAATAGGCAAAGGGCTCCAGGGCCCGCGACAGGGGCCGGTCCCGATAGGCGTATCTGGGCTTTTTAAGGGAGGTCATAACAGGCGCTCCCCGCTTTCCCGGTCAAACAGGAAGGTGCCCCGCTCCTTAAAGGCCACGGGCAGCTCCGTCCCGGGGCGGGGCAGCATGTCCCCCTCCAGAAAGAGGCGGAAGCTGTGCCCGCCGATGCCAAAATAGCCCAGCACCTCCTTGCCCATGGCGTAAACGCTCTCCACCCGGGCGGAAAACAGCGCTTCCTCCCCGGGGTCGGGCACATGGGCGCTCTCTGGGCGCACCGCCAGGATCAGGGGACGCCCTTCTAAAGCGCCCGCCCCCCGGGGAAAGGGGAAGCTGGCCCCGCCGCCCTCTAAGATAAACGCGCCGCCCTTCATCTGCCCCGGCAGGTGGTTGATGGGCGGGGTGCCCAGAAAATCCGCCACAAACTGGTTGCGGGGCTGGTTGTAAAGCGTTTGGGGCTCATCCTCCTGCTGGAGGCGGCCCTGATTCATCAGCACGATGCGGTCGGAGATGCTCATGGCCTCCTCCTGGTCGTGGGTGACAAACACGCTGGTCACCTGGGTTTCCTGCTGGATGCGCCTGATCTCCTCCCGCATCTCCAGGCGCAGCCGGGCATCCAGGTTGGACAGCGGCTCGTCCAGAAGCAGCAGGTTGGGGTTTTTCACCAGGGCCCGGGCGATGGCCACCCGCTGCTGCTGGCCGCCGGAAAGCTCCTTGGGCTTGCGGTGGAGCAATGTATCCACATGCACCAGGGCCGCCATGGCCCGGGCGCGCTCCTCCCGCTGGGCCCGGGGCACCTTTTGAATCTCCAGGGGAAAGGAGATGTTGCCCAGCACCGTCATATGGGGGTATAAGGCATAGTTCTGAAACACCAGGCCGATGCCCCTTAGCTCCGGGGGCAGCTGGCTGACCTCTTCCCCGTCAAAAAAAATCTCCCCCCGGGTGGCCGGCAGGATGCCCGCCAGCAGGTTTAGCACCGTGCTCTTCCCGCAGCCGGAGGGCCCTAAAAGGGAGGTCAGCTGGCCGTCCTCCAGGGTGACGGTGAAGTCCTCCACCGCCACGGTGCTGCCAAAGTGCTTGGTCAAGCCCCGCATTTCAACCTTCATCCCGCTTGCGTCCCCCTGTCTGTGATCGGCATCCCGCCGCCTTCATAATCATTTTCCCCATTTTATAGAAGATACCCCGGCAGTTCAAGGAGAACCGCCGGGGCAGGTAAAATCCCGCTTAAATCAGATCAGGGGCTGCCCGGTCATCTGGGGGGGGATGGGCAGGCCCATGGCCTTGAGCATCGTGGGGGCCAGGTCGCTCAGCCGCCCGCCCTCCCTTAAGGGCTTGCCGATGAACTCCTCCCCGCAGGCGATGAAAGGCACCGGGTTTGAGGTGTGGGCGGTGTGGGGCTGGCCGGTCTGGTAGTCGATCATCTGGTCCGCGTTGCCATGGTCCGCGGTCACAAAGGCCCGGCCGCCCAGCTTTAGAATCTGGGCCACCAGACGGCCCACATCCCGGTCCACCTCCTTCACCGCCGCCACAGCCGCGGGCATAATGCCGCTGTGCCCCACCATGTCACAGTTGGCGAAGTTCAAGATCATCACGTCGTACTTGCCAGAGTCGATCAGCTCGGCGGCCTTTTCAGTCACCTCAGGCGCTGACATCTCGGGCTTTAAGTCAAAGGTGGCCACCTTGGAGGAGGGGATCAGCACCCGGTCCTCCCCGGCGTTGGAGCGCTCCACGCCGCCGTTGAAGAAAAAGGTGACGTGGGCGTATTTCTGCGTTTCCGCGATGCGCACCTGGCTTAATCCCTTTTCCGCCAGGTATTCCCCCAGGGTGTTCTCAATCTCCTGGGGCGGATTGACGATGTCAATGCCGGTAAAGGTCTCGTCATACTGGGTCATGCTCACCACGTGGAGCTTGATAAAGCCCCGGCCCCGGGTGAAGCCGGCGAAATCCGGCTGGATGAGGCTGCGGACAAGCTGGCGCATGCGGTCCGGGCGGAAGTTAAAACAGATCACGCTGTCCCCTTCCGTGATCAGGCCCACCGGGCTGTCCTCCCTTGTTAAAACCACCGGGCGCACAAACTCGTCCGTGACGCCCTTTTCATAGCTGTCCAGCACCGCCTGGACGGGGTCGGTGGCCCAGACCCCCTCCCCCAGCACCATGGCGTCATAGCCCAGCTGCACCCGGTCCCAGAGGTTGTCCCGGTCCATGCCCCAATAGCGGCCCTGGATGCTGGCGATCTCGCCCAGGTCCAGGCCCTGAAGCTTTTCCGCCAGCTGTTTGACATAGCCCGCCCCGCTGGTGGGGGGCACATCCCGCCCGTCCAGCAGGCAATGGACAAACACCCGGGTAAGGCCCCTGGCCTTTGCCATATCCAGCAGCGCAAAGAGGTGGTTGATGTGGCTGTGCACGCCGCCGTCGGACAAAAGCCCCACCAGGTGAAGCGCCCGGCCGCCCTCCCGGGCCGCGTCCATGGCCTTGATCAGCGGCTCCTTCTGAAAGAGCACGCCGGTTTCAATGTCCTGGGTGATCTGCATCAGCTCCTGGTTCACCACGCGCCCCGCCCCGATGTTCAGATGGCCCACCTCGGAGTTGCCCATCTGGCCGGGGGGCAGGCCCACATCCGGCCCGCTGGCGGACAGTTGGGTGTGGGGGTAGATGGCCATCAGCCGGTCCAGATTGGGGGTGCCGGCGGCCAGGATGGCGTTGCCCTCCGGGTTGGGGTTGATACCAAAGCCGTCCATGATGATCAGGGCGGTTAGTTTTTTGGACATGCTGTCTCCTTATTCGGCGTAGTTGACGACCTGGGCAAAGTCCTCCGCCTTGAGCGAAGCCCCGCCGATGAGGCCGCCGTCTATCTCCGGCTGGGCCATGAGGCCCTTGACGTTTTTGGGGTTCATGCTGCCGCCGTACTGGATGCGCACGGCGTTTGCCACGCGCTTGCCATAGGCGCCGGCAACCGCCTGGCGGATCACCGCGATGGTGGCGTTCGCCTCCTCGTCGCTGGCGGTCAGCCCCGTGCCGATGGCCCAGACCGGCTCATAGGCGATGATCACCTTTTTCACCTCGTCCGCCGTCAGGCCGGTCAGGGCGATGAGGGCCTGATAGGTGACCAGGGCGTTGGTATAGCCGGCTTCCCGCTGCTGGCGGGTTTCCCCCACGCAGATGATGGGAATCAGCCCGCCGCGCAGGGCGGCCACGGCGCGGCGGTTGACGGTTTCGTCCGTTTCGCCAAAATAGGCGCGCCGCTCGCTGTGGCCCACGATGACATACTCAGCGCCCGCCTCCTTGAGCATGGCGGCGGAGAGCTCTCCGGTGTAGGCGCCGGCGGCCTCAAAGTGCACGTTCTGGGCGCCCAGCTTGATCTTGCTGCCCCGGGCGGCCTTCTTGGCCTCGGGCAGGCATACGGCGGGCACGCAGAGCACCACGGCGGGCTGCGCGTCCTTGACCAGGGGTTTTAAGGCCTGGATCATCTCCGCGGCTTCCCTGGGGGTTTTGTTCATCTTCCAGTTTCCGGCGATCACGGGTTTACGCATGACGGTCTCCTTTTCTGTCTGTCAATTATTCTTTGTCGTTCAGGGCGGCCACACCGGGCAGCTCCAGCCCCTCTAAAAACTCCAGGGAGGCCCCGCCGCCGGTGGAGATATGGCTGATCCGGTCCGCAAAGCCCAGCTGAGCCACCGCCGCGGCGGAGTCCCCGCCGCCCACGATGGTGATGCCCTCACTCTGGGCCATCGCCTGGGCCACCGCCTTGGTGCCCTTGGCGAAGTTGGGCAGCTCAAACACGCCCATGGGGCCGTTCCACACCACGGTGCGGGCGTTTTTCACCGCCTCCGCAAAGGCCGCCTGGGCCTTGGGGCCGATGTCCAGGCCCATCCAGCCCTCCGGGATCGCCCCGCTTGAAACCACCTGGCTCTTGGCGTCGTTTGAAAAGCTGTCCGCGGCCACCGTGTCCTCCGGCAGCAGCAGCTTCACGCCCTTTTGCCTGGCCTTTTCCAGCATCTCCCGGGCGTAGTCCAGCTTGTCCTCTTCCAGCAGGCTCTTGCCGATCTGCCCGCCCTGGGCTTTCACAAAGGTGTAGGCCATGCCGCCGCCGATGATCAGGGTGTCCACCTTGTCCAGCAGGTTTTTTATCACGCCCAGCTTGTCAGACACCTTGGCCCCGCCCAGCACCGCCACAAAGGGCCGCTGGGGGTTTTCCACCGCCTGCCCCAGGAACTCCAGCTCCTTCTGAATCAAAAAGCCGGACACCGCGGGCAAATAATGGGCCACCCCCTCGGTGGAGGCATGGGCCCTATGGGCGGTGCCAAAGGCGTCGTTGACGTACACGTCGCCATAGGAGGCCAGCTTTTTGGCAAAGTCCGGATCGTTCTTCTCCTCCTGGGCGTGGAAGCGCAGGTTCTCCAGCAGCACCACGCCGCCGTCCTGCACCTGGGCCACCGCCTGGTCCGCGTCCGGGCCGATGACGTCCCCTGCCATGCGCACCTCCTGGCCCAAAAGCCCGCTTAAGCGTTCGGCCACGGGCGCCAGGGAATATTTGGGGTTCACGCTGCCCTTGGGCCGGCCCATGTGGCTCATCAGGATGACCTTCGCCCCCTCCTCAATCAGGTAGCGGATGGTGGGCAGGGCCCCCTGGATGCGGTTGTCATCAGTGATCTGGCCCGCCTCGTCCATGGGGACGTTGAAGTCCACGCGCACCAGGGCGCGCTTGCCCCGAAGGGGGATGTCCCGGATGGTTTTTTTATGCATGCTCTGCCTCCTGTATTTTTAATGACCCTGTGTTTTCCTTTAAATCCCTGAGCATCGCCCGGGCCGCCCCCTCGTCGATCACCAGCACATGGGGCGGGTGGCTGCGCACGGCGGCGATGATGGCCTGGGCCTTGCGGCTGCCGCCCGCCGCCATGATGAGGGTGGCGTCCGGCTTGTCCGCCATCAGATCCTTGGACAGGGTGCCGCTGCGATAGACCACCTGCCCGTCCAGGCTGATAAAATCGCCCAGGGTTTCGCCCACGGCATGGCGCTGCGTTAAATGCTTTTTCTGGGCGTCCCCCAGGCCGCGCTTCTCCGCCGTCTCGTCCGCGCGCCCCACGCCAAAGATGATCATGTCCGCGTTGCGCATCATCTGCAGCGTTTCCGCAACGCCCGGGAGCTTGGCGGCCTTCGCCAGGGTTTCCTCATCCATGCCCTCGGGCAGGTGCATCAGGCGGCAGGCGGCGTTCATCTGCCGGGCCATTTCGCTGGCCACCGCGTCCGCCTGGGTTTCCGCCAGAGAGCCAAAGCCCCCCCGGGCAGGCACCACCGTCAGCCCTTGGCCCATGGGCGACATGGCCCGGGCGGCGGCCACCATGGTGTTGCCGCCGGACACCGCTAAAATCATCCCGTCCCGCACCTTGCGCCCCACCACGCCCGCGACCGCCTGGCCAAGGGCCCTCAGCACATGGGGGGCCTCGTCCGTGTCGCCGGCCACGATCATCACCTCCGGCAGGTTCAGCTGCAAGCGAAGCTGGTCCTCCACCTGCTGAAGGCCGGAGAACAACTGGCACATGGCCAGCACATCCGGCATCAGCGCCCGGCCGGCCGTGGTCAGCTGCATGCCGCTGGCGGTGAGGACGATCAGCCCCTCCGCCTTTAAGGCGTCGGCGGCCTTGCGCACCTCCCGCTCCGGCAGCCCCAGCGCCTCCGCCAGGGAGCGGCGGCCAATGGGCTCTGTGGCCTGGATGCGCTCCAGCATCAGCGCCCGATGGGCGATCTCCTCCGCCTGCTTATCCGCGATACGCCGAATGGTAGACCATGAAAACTTCTGCACGCCGGCACCTCCCTCATTGGGCCAAAAAACGCCCACCCGGCAAATTATACCCGATTGCGCCGGGCTCCACAACCGCGCAGATGTGAATTTATTGATAAAATTCCCTGTAATTCAGCGTTTTTCAACGAAATGTCAGAAATTGCTCTAAACCAGCCCCGCTTTTTTGTGTCTCTGGGCAGGGCTGGGATAAACCGGCCGATCGCTCTATTTGTCAGTTATGACTTCTTTTTCAGAACACTCCTTCAGTCCATCCGGTCGCTGAGCTGCCTGCCCCCGATCAGATGAAAGTGCAGGTGGTGCACGCTCTGGCAGGCGTGGGGCCCGCAGTTGGAAATCAGGCGATAGCCGCTTTCCCTGACCCCCTCCCGGGCCGCGATTTGCCCCGCGGCGCGCAGCAGGGCCGCCAGCTGCCGGTCATCCGCCGCCGGCAGGTCATTAAGCCCGCTCAGATGGGCCTTGGGCACGATCAACACATGCACCGGCGCCTGGGGGCTCATGTCCCTAAAGGCATAGACCAGCTCATCCTCATAGACCTTGTTTGAGGGGATCTCGCCTTTGATGATCCCGCAAAACAGACAATCCTCCATGCTTTTTCCTCCTTAACGCTTGTCCGCCAGAAAGGATATGCCGATGGCGCCCGGGCCCACGTGGCTTGCGATCACCGGCCCCAGCAGGTGCACCACCACCTCTTTGGGCCCCAGGGCGCGGATGCTCTCAGCCAGGCTGTTGGCGGTGTCCGGCACATCCGCGTGGCTGATATAGACGATTTGGTTTTTGATGTCCTGGGCCTTTTCCTTCACCAGGTCCACCAGGCGGGAAAGGGCCCGGTGATAGCCCCGCACCTTTTCCACCACATAGAGGATGCCCTTGTCATTGAGGGACAGCACGGGCTTTAGCTTTAGCACCGTGCCCAGGGCCGCGCTTAAAGTCCCCAGACGCCCGCCGCGGCGCAGGTGCTGCAGGTCCGCCACGGTGAAATAGTGCACCACCTTGAGTTTGGTGCGCTCAATCATCAGCGCCGCTTCCTCTATGCGGGCGCCCGCCGCCCGGGCCCGGGCGGCCATCTCCACCAGCAGGCCCTGGCCCATGGCGCCGGAAAGGGTGTCCACCTTCAGGATCTTCCGCTTCGGAAATTTTTGGGCCAGCCCATTCAGGGCCACGGTGGCCGCCTGGAAGGAGGCGCTCAGCGCAGAGGTGAAGCCCAGATACAGCACATCCCGCCCTTCTTCCAGCGCCTCCTGCGCCAGCTGGGCATAGTCCCCCGGCGAAGGGGCGGAGGTAGTGGCCTGGGCCTTGCCCCGGAGCCGCTGGTAAAAATCCGCATACTTCAAATCCCGCTCATCCGGGTGATGGTGATAGTGCCGGCCGCCCAGGGTGACGGGCATGGGGGCCACCTTCACCCCGGCGCGCTCAAAGCGCTCCCAGGCCAGATCACAGCCGGCTTCGGTCAAAATGGTGTATGTCTGCTCCATTGGCTCGCCTTCTTTCATTGTATCGTTCCTTTTAGTCCCTCACCCGCAAGCCCCGTGATCTGCACCTGCATGATCTCCCCGGGCAGGCCGCCCCGGGCCCTCACCTCAATAAACTGGGGGCTGTGGCCCCGGGCTTCCCCGTCCTGGATCTGTTCAAACAGCACGGTCTGGCTGGTACCGACCAGGCCCTTTCGGTAGCTTTCAGACAGGCTGTCCGACAGGGCGATGGCCTCCCTGGCCCTTTCCGCCTTCAGCTCCCGGGGCAGCTGCCCGGGCATTTTGTCCGCCGGGGTGCCCGCCCGCCGGGAAAAGGGAAAGACGTGCATCCGGGCAAAGCCCACCTCCCGGCAGAAGGCCAGGGACTGGGCGAATTCCTCCTCCGTCTCCCCGGGGAAGCCCACCAAGAGGTCCGTGGTCAGGGCGCAGCCGGGGAAGACCCTCTGCAAAAGCCGGGCTGAGGCCAGGTATTCCGCCGCGGTGTAGCGCCGGCGCATCCGCCGCAAAACCCCGTCGCTGCCAGATTGGAGGGAAAGGTGAAACTGGGGGCACACCTGGGGGATTTCAGACAGCGCGGACACAAAATCAGGGGTGGCCGCCACCGGCTCCAGGCTGCTTAAGCGGAGGCGGTCAATCCCCGGCACCGCCGCAATCGCGCGCACCGCGTCAATCAGGGCGGCGCCCTTCAGATCCCGCCCATAGCTGGACAGGTGGATGCCCGTTAATACCATCTCCCGGTAGCCCGCCGCCGCCAGGCGCCGGGCTTCCTGCCCGATGTCCTCCGGCTCCCGGGAGCGGATGGTGCCCCTGACATAGGGGATGATGCAGTAGGCGCAAAACCGGTCGCAGCCCTCCTGAATCTTTATATTGGCGCGGCTGCGCCCCTCCTGGCGGCTGATTTTAAGCGGCTCGTAGGGGATTTTGCTGATGCTCTCCACCGCCACGGTCTGCTGGCCGTGTTCCACCGCCTCATTCAGAAGCGCCACCACATTCCCCCGGTGCTGGTTGCCCACCACCAGGCGCACCCCCAGGCCTTTTAGCTTCTGGGCGTCCTTCTGGGCCAGGCAGCCCGCCGCCACCAGCTGGGCCCGGGGGTTCTGCCTTAAGGCACGGCGCAGCATCTGGCGGCTTTTCTGCTCCCCCACCGCGGTGACCACGCAGGTGTTGACCACATAGACATCCGCCGTCTGGTCAAAATCCACCTGGGCGTAGCCCGCCTCCAGGAATTTCTCCAGCATCGCCTGGCTGTCATACTGGTTCACCTTGCAGCCAAGGGTGCAGAAGGCCACGGTTTTCTGAAGCCCTGTCATCCTATACCTCAAAGGCAAGCGCCACCCACTCGCCCTCCTCCATCTGATCCCGAAGCCGCCAGCCGTCCCTCCCAAGGGCCTGGACAACATCCTCCCCCCGGTCCTTCACGATGCCGGAGGCCACGAAAACGCCGCCCGGCGCCATCAGGGGCCAAAGCGGCGCCGACAGCTGGATGATGGCATCCGCCAGGATATTGGCGCAGACAAAGGCAAAGGGGCCCTTGATTCCCTGGCTTAAGTCCCCTTGTTTTAGTGTCACCACGTCTGAGAGCCCGTTTTGCGCCACGTTGTCCCGGGCGGCCTTTAGAGCGCCCGGGTCGATGTCCACCGCCAGCACTTCCCTTGCGCCCAGCTTCCCCAGCGCCAGCGCCAGGATGCCCGAGCCCGTGCCCACATCCAGCCCGCGGCCGCCCTGGTAATGCTTCTCTATCAGCCGCAGGCACAGCCGGGTGGTCTCATGCCAGCCGGTGCCAAAGGCCATGCCCGGGTCCAGGTCAATCACCCTCTCCCCGGGCTGGGCCGCATAGGCCTCCCAGCTGGGCCGGATCACAAAGCGGCCCACCCGGATGGGGTGGAAATGGCTTTTCCAGCTCTCCGCCCAAACCTCGTCCCGCACGCTGCCGGAGGAAACCTGAAGGCTCCCTGCGTCAAACGCCGCCCGGGCCTTAAGCTGCCCCAGCGCTTCCCGGGCGCTTATGGCCTGTGCCTCATCCTGAAACCAGGCCTTCACCACCGGCTGGCTTGGCATCTGCTCCCTTAAGGACTCGTCCATCAGCGCCCAGGCCTCCCCCAGCTCCTTTTGTCCGGGCAAATCCGCCCGGTCAATAATTTGAGTGCCCAAAGCGCCCGCCTGCATCAACAGCGCGGATACCGCCTCCGTCCCCAGGCTCGTGGTCTCCACCGCCAGCTCCACCCAGTCCATCCGTTCCTCCTCACCCTTGGTTCCCGACATTATATCCCCAGATTGTGGGTTTGACAAATGGGTGGGCGCATTCTGCGCACAGCAGTTGCTGCCCGTGCCCTGAACCCTTAAGCGTTTTATCATTCCCACTTTTTCACAGCCCAAAACACCCCGCAAGAGGCCGCTGTATGGACAAAGCGGTCCACTTAGTCGCTGGCGGTCTTCTGGGCTGGGATGGGCATACGCCCCTGGCCCTCATACATCACAATGCGCTTTTTCCCTTTGTTTTTGGCTGAATACAGCGCGGCGTCCGCCGCCTGAAACAGGCTTTCCGGCTGGGCGAGGGTTTCGCTCATGCCCGCGATGCCGCAGCTGAAGGAGAGCTCCAGCCCCTTTGCCTCCGGCAGACAGGCACCCCGGAGGGCGGAGAGCAGATTGCGGCAGACGATGAAGGCCTCCTCCTCCGTATAGTCCATAAACAGCAGGATAAACTCATCCCCGCCGATGCGGAAAAGCACGCTGCGCTCAGGCATCTCCTGGCGCAGCAGCTCCACCAGCATGAGAAGCGCCCTGTCCCCTGCGGAATGGCCGTAAATGTCGTTGACCTGTTTAAAGTCATCAATATCCAGCGCCACGATGGTCAGGGGCTGCCGGTTCAGCCGGCTTTCCCGCATCAGGCGCGGCAGCAGCTCGTCATAGGCCCGGCGGTTATATATCCCCGTCAGCGGATCCAGGTTCAGCTTTTCCTCCAGGCTCAGCTTGCTGTGGGCAAAATAGCTGATCGCCATGATGCTGGCAGCCCCGTACTGCACCAGAACCCGGGCCAGCAGATAGGCCGCCGCCAAAAGGCCGGAAGCGGTCAGGGCCTCCATCCAGATCCAATACTCAAAGGCCCGGGTGGAAAAAAAGCGCATGTTCACCGCCCCCAGGATCAAAAAGGCCTGGCTTAAGGCATAGATCACCGTGGTCATCCTAAGGTTTGAGAAGATGGTGGACACCAGCACCGGAATGATGAACGAGGCCAGAAGCACCGCCACGATGCTGTGGATCAGGCTCACCATGGCGCAGAGGATCAGGATTAAAAAGAGGGTGACATACTCCTTCGCGGTGACGGAAAACCGCCGGGAGCGCACCAGGTAATCCGCCGCCAGGTTGGCGCCCAGCATCACCAAAGTGGGCAAAATGATATACTTGGCCCAATAGCTGACATGGTCAACCCCCGGATGACCAAAGGCGAAGAAATACCACACCGCGATCAGCACCGCCAGGTTGACCGCAATGGCCACATAGCAGGCCCTCACCAAATAGCGGCACCAGCGCACCGCGCTCAGGTTATCCTGGTCTCTTGCGCTTGCGGGGCTATTGCTCTGCGGCATGCCATCCCCCTTCATCTTCATCATAAATTTCTGACAATATACCTGTATACGCCAGAATTGTAAAGGCGTTTGGGCCTTAACGGCCGGGATCCCTTCACGGTGTCAGGCGGGTGGAAACGCCAAACCGCCCCAATACAAAAGGCCTCCGGAAAGCGCTCCTGAAGGCCTTTCGCACCCGCGCCCGGTCTTAGCTGGTCTGAAGCGCCGCGCGCATCAGGTACTCCACCTTGTCCTTTGACACGTTGCCCTCCAGCACCTTGCGGTCATCCACAAAGAAGGTGGGCACATATTGAAAGGGGGCGGGGGCTTTGAAGTTGGGCGTTTTGTGAACGTCCACCATCAGGATCTTGGCGTCCCGCAGCTCCGGCTTTTCCGCGCGCAGCTGCGCGATCCATTGCTTGGCGTCCTGGCAGGCAGGGCAGCCTTCAAAATGATACAGGGTAATCTGAGACATGGGGCAACCTTCTTTCAATCGTTCTATGCTGTGTTTTTATCCAAAACCCCCGCGCCCTTAGCCCGGGAACGGGGGCCTCTGGCCTGTGAAAACCCGCTTACTGGCGCAGGGGCTTCAGGGCGCCGGCCCAGGCGTTCAGCTGGGTGAGCATGGTGTCAAGGCTTTCCAGGTGAAAATCCGCAGGCTTAAAGACGCTGGCGTTGTCCGTGAAGTCCGTAAACAGGCTCAGCTGAACCGCGGTGCGCACGTCCGCCATCTGAAGCTCGCCCACGATCTGGCGCAGGTGCTCCACCGCGCGCACGCCCTGGGCGCTGCCATAGCCCACAAAGCCCACGGCCTTGTTGTTCCACTCCGCGTACACATAGTCCAGGGCGTTTTTAAGCGCGGCGCTGGTGCTGTGGTTGTGCTCCGGGGTGACGATGACATAGCCGTCATACTGGCGGATGATATCTGCCCAGGCCTTGGTGTGGGCGTTTTGATACTGGCCGTAGCCGGCGGGCAGTGGCTCGTCCAAAAGGGGCAGGTTGGCGTCCTTGATATCCACCAGCGTATATTCCGCGTCCCCGCGCTTTTGCGCCTGCTCCAGAACCCATTTGGCCACCTGGTCGTTCACGCGCGTGGGGCGTGTGCTGCCGGTGATGATTGCGATTTTCAACATTCTAAAACTCTCCCAGAAAAATAATCCGTGGTTGTTTCCACACAAATGAATATATCCAGGGCGCCGGCTTTCTAAACAGGCGCGCTTGTCCCCCACCCCCAAATCAAGTACAATGGCCCCGCCGGCGGCAAGCGCCGCCCGCGGAAAGGGAAGCATGAGACAGACCTTAAAAAACCTCCTGATCCTAACCGCCCTCCTGTGCCTCCTCACCCCCGCCTGGGGGCAGGCCAAAGAGCAGGAGATCACCCCCGCCTCAGCCCTCATGGACCTGCGCGAAAACGCCCCGGAGGGCACCTTTCTTGAGGCCGGGTCAGCGCCTGTGATCACGGAGAACAGCTACCAGGACGCGCACATCAACATCCAGATCACCAAATCCCGCCTGGAGGAGCACCGGGCGGACATCGTGGTGGCGGAGGTATGGGTGTCATCCGTTCAGTATTTAAGGCGCGGCTTCGCGCTTGACAAGTGGGACGGCGAGATGCGCTCGGTGAAAACCATCGCGGAGGACACCGGCGCCATCCTGGCCATGACCGGGGACTATGCCAGCCTCTTAAACGCCGGGCTGGTGGTGGGCAACGGCATCCTCTACCGCGATTCGGAAAACGGCGTGCGGGACAACTGCCTGATCCTGGCCGACGGCGAAATGGTCACCTACAAGCGCCGGGAGATGGACGTGACCACGGTGCTGGAAGCCGGGGGCATCTGGCATTCCTTCCTCTTTGGGCCCCAGCTGCTGGAAGAAGGCGCCGTCATCACCAAGTCCGACTCAAAGATCCGCCAGGCCAATCCCCGCAGCGCCCTGGGCTATATCGCGCCCGGGCACTATGTGTTTGTGGTGGCGGACGGGCGTACCTCCCAAAGCCGGGGCCTGACCATGGAGGCGCTCAGCCAGCTGATGAAAGACCTGGGCTGCCAGAGCGCCTACAACCTGGACGGGGGCCAGTCCGCCGTGATGTGGTTTAACGGCGAAATCATGAACGCCCCCTACAAAGGCGGCCGTCGGCTGACGGACATTGTGTACATCGGTTTGGAGTAAGGCCCTTTCCAAATGCGGATAACCCGTGCAGGCGCAAGGCCCGCACGGGTTTTATTAATGGTTTTTAAAGCTACAGGCTGTTGATCAGATCAAACTGGTGCTGCTTGAACACCGGCTTCACCTCCAGGGCCCGGTCCAGGTCCATATGGAAAATCCGGCCCAGCCGCATGCCGATGGCCCGGTTGGTCAGGCCGTTTTTCAACAGCTCCACCGCCATATTCCCCGCCTCAAAGGCGAAGACCGCGTCCTGCGCGGTGGGCTCATGCCCCCTTTGGGTGTAGCCGATCACATTGGCGCGCACCTCCGCCTGGCACTTGCGCTTGAGAATGGAGGCGAAACGGGCCGCCGTCATGGGCTCCCCCTTGAAGACCTGCTTATAGGGCTTGAGAAATTCATAGACATCAAAGGGCTTCATCACCTGCCAGGCGCCCTCGGCCACCACGATGGTGGCGCGGGTGTTGCCCCGGGCCAGCAGGCTGCTTAAGCGCTGGGCCACCTGGTCCACCTCCCAGTCCGCCACCTCCGGCACCACCACCACCTCGGAGGCGGTGGCCATGGCGGTGGACATGGCGATGTCCCCGCAGTTGCGGCCCATCACCTCCACCACCGCCGGCCTGTCGTGGGAGCGGGAGGTGGCGCGGATGGAGCGCACCGCCTCCATGCACACATTCACCGCGGTGTCAAAACCCAGGGAGGTCTCGGAATACTCCAGGTCGTTATCAATGGTGCCGGGGATGCCGATGCAGGGCATGCCCAGCTGGCTTAGCTTCAAAGCGCCCTGATAGGAGCCGTCCCCGCCGATGACCACCAGGCCCAAAACGCCCATGCCCTTGAGGAAATCCGCCGCCTTTTGCTGGTATTCCAGCTCAAAGAACTCCGGGCAGCGGGCGGTGCGCAAATAGGTGCCCGGCAGGTCCGCGATGTCCAGCACCGTATCCAGTGAAAGGATGGTGTGGTTGTCAGAAGGCTTGGGAAACTTGCCGATCAGCCCGTTGAAGCCGTGCTTGATGCCCACCAGGCGAAGGCCGGCCTTGGCGGAGGCCCGCGCCACCTCCATCACCGCGGCGTTCATGCCCGGGCTGTCGCCGCCGCTGGTCAGGACTGCGATTTTCTGCTGCATAGGTCCTCCCGCAAATTCATTGGACCCATTATACCTGTTTTAGGCTGGAATGTGAAACAGGAAGCCCGCTTTTCGCCTCAGTCCACCCGCTCCCGGTAGCCGGTTGAGTAATCCACCCGGCTGATAAAGGGCCCGCCCGGCCAGGCCTGAAGGTTGTGGATGGCGATATCCACCACGTTCTCCCAGGTGGCGTCCAGGTTATAGCGGCCGGACACATGGGGGGTGAGGAGCACCCGGGGCTCCTCCCACAGGGGGTTGTCCTGGGGCAGGGGCTCCGTGTCCGTCACATCCAGCGCCGCCCCCCACAGCCGCCCGGAGCGGAGGGCCCCAAGCAGCGCCGCCTCATCAATGGCGCTGCCCCGCCCCACGTTTAAGATGACGGACTCCTCCTTCATCAAAGCAAAGCGCCGGGCGTCCATCAGGCCCCTGGTCTCCTCCGTGTGGGGAAGGGAGAGGGACACCACATCCGCCAAAGGCAGCAATTCATCCAGCGCGTCAAGGGTGTGCATGGCGTCAAAGGGCGGGTGGGCAAAGGCTTCTGATCGGCGCACGCCGATGATCTCCCCCGCCCCCAGCGCCCGGGCCAGCTGCGCGAACGCGCCGCCGATGGACCCGGCGCCCACCACCAGCACCGTCTGCCCCCGAAGGGAGCGCATGCGCCCCAGGTCCTCCCAGACCTTTTTGTTCTGGTTGTCCCGGTAGCGGGGCAGCAGCTTGTATAAGCTGAGGAGGGCGGCCAGGAGATATTCGGAGATCGCCTGCCCATAGGCGCCCGAGGCGCTGCACAGCACCGCCTGGGGCTGCTTGTCCTTCAGCTGCAAAAAACCCTCCTGCACGCCGGAAAAATGCAGCTGCAAGAGCTTCAGGTTCTTCAGCACATGCAGGCGGTTGGGGTTCACCTCCCCCACCAGGGCGTCAAAGGGCGCCAGCTCGTCATCCGCCATGTTGGTGCTGTCGCTGAAGGTGATCTGCGCCTCCGGCAGCGCCTGGCGCATCTTCTCCCGGTGCCAGGGCCTGGTGGGCATGCTGACCAGAATCCTCTCTATGGCCATGTTGTTTTCCTCCTTCTTGCCGATAAAAACAGGGGCTTGTCATGGTAGAATATACCCATGATCAAGCCTTTGGAGGAAGACGATGCTGGTTTTGGTGATCACCCTGCGCCTCTTTGCCCCCTGGTGCCATTCCCTCAAGGAAAAGCGCGCCGTCCTCAGGCCCCTTCTCTCCGGCCTGCGCCGCCAGTTTGAGGCCTCCGTGGCCGAAAGCGGCCGCCAGGATGCCCACCAGCGCCTGGAAATCACCCTGGCCCTCCTGGTGCACAACACCGCCCAGGGCGACAGCATCCGCCAGCAGGTGCTGGACGCTGCGGCGCGCTTAAGCGAGGCGGAGCTGTATGAGGAGACGGCGGAATATCGCTAAGGGGCTACAGCACCACCCGCACCTCATCCCCCAGGCTCATCCCGTCCTCCCGCACCAGGCAGTCATAGGCCAGCACCTCCACCCCGGCGCGGGCCGCGCGGCGCAGCGCCTGGCCAAAGGCGGGGTGCATCTTGTCGTGGGGGGAAAAGGCGGCGACGGGGCGCATCTGGATGATAAAGAGCGCCAGGGCCTGGTGCCCCTGTCCTAAGGATTCCTGAAGGCTTTTCAGGTGCTTAAGCCCCCTTTGGGTGGGCGCGTCCGGGAAGAGGGCCAGGCCGTCCTTCTCCAGGGTGCAGCCCTTCACCTCCACGTAAAGGCTTAGGCCCGCGTCCCGCACATGAAAATCCAGCCGGGAGGACCCAAAGGCCGCCTCCGCGCGCATCCGGGCCCCGGGGTAGCGGCGGGCCAGATAATCCCGTGCCAGGGCGTTGGGCGCCTGGGAATCGATGTTCACCAGCATCTCCCCCTTATAGACCGCCACCAGGTCATAGGCGGTCTTGCGGTGCTCCCCAAAGGCACGCGCCAGCACCACAGGGACCCCTGGAAGCAGCAATTCCCGACAGCGCCCCGTGTTTTTCACATGGCAGACCACTTCCCCGGCCAGAGTTTCCACATGGGCTACAAAGCGGTTGGGCCGGCTGATAAAACGGCCGGGCAGCACCTGATCATACACAACAGCCATATCGTCATTGTATCAAAGGGGCATTTCTTTTAAAAGCCGCGCTGTCAGGGGAAAAAGTGTGCTATACTCCCCTCGTATCCCGGCAAAAACTGCCGGGAATCCCTTATGTTTAATTGAAAACAGCGCAAGCTGCTCACAGGAGGAGACCCTTATGCCTATTCCCACCACCCAAAACCCTTCTCCCAAAGCCAAGCCCCTCAAAGGGCAGCCTTTGCCCTTTGGCCGCCTGTTCACAGACCATATGCTGCTGATGGACTACGACAAGGCCCGCGGCTGGCATGACATGCGCATCCAGCCTTACGGGGATTTCTCCCTGCCGCCCAGCGCCATGGTGTTCCACTACGCCCAGGAGGTGTTTGAGGGCATGAAGGCCTATGCCGCGACGGAGGGCCTCACCCTGTTTCGGCCCATGGACAACCTCCGGCGCATGAACGCCTCCTGCAGGCGGCTGTGCATCCCGGAGATGCCCCTGGACCGGGTCTATGAGGGGCTGACGGCCCTATTGCAGCTGGAGAAGGACTGGGTGCCCCGGGATCCGGGCACCTCCCTTTATATCCGCCCCACCATCATCGCCACAGAGCCCGCCCTGGGGGTGAAGGCCTCTGACCGCTACCTTTTCTTTGTGATTCTCTCGCCCGTGGGCGCTTATTATGACAGCGGCTTTAAGCCCCTTCGCATCGTGGTGGAGGAGGCCTTCAGCCGCGCCGCCCCCGGAGGCACCGGAAGCGCCAAGTGCGGGGGCAACTACGCCGGCAGCATCCTGGCCAGCCAGCGGGCCCACCAAAAGGGCTTTGACCAGGTGCTGTGGCTGGACGCGGCCCAGCGCCGCTATGTGGAGGAGGTCAGCTCCATGAACATCTTCTTTGTGATAGAGGACCAGCTCATCACCCCTCAGCTTGGGGACACCATCCTCCCCGGCATCACCCGGGACGCCATCCTAAAGCTGGCGGGCATCCTGGGCATCCCCGCCCAGGAGCGCCGGGTGCCCCTGGAGGAAATCGTCTCGGCCCAGGCCGCGGGCACCCTGAAGGAGGCCTTCGGCGCGGGCACCGCGGCGGTGGTCGCCCCCATCCGCTCCCTCACCGTAGACGGGCAGGAATTGCTCATCGGGGACGGGGACACCGGGCCCCTCACCCGGCGGATGCATGACACCCTCACCGGCATCCAGCGGGGCATTAAGCCGGATCCTCTGGGTTGGGTGGTGAGCATACCTTGAAAAATAAAAACCCGCGGCCCGTGCGCTACCTGCTGGAAAAAATCAGGCGCTATGATCCGGGCATGCTGGGCGTGATGGCGGGGGCACCCTCCTGTCCGCCCTGTACCCCTTTATCTGGGTGGTGGTGCCGGCGTGGATACTGCGCTACGCGGGGCGCTGGCCCGGCGCCTCCCTCATCGCCCTGGTGGCGGGCGCCGGCCTTTTGGCCATGGTCTGCGGCTTTTTAATCAGCTACTGGACGGGCAACTACCGCATGCGCATGAACGGGGTGCGCTATCACCTTATCCGCGATCTGATGCGCCACAGCCTCACAATGCCCTATCAGAACACCTTAAACCCCCAGGTGCTGGCCGATATCAACTTCGCCAATGACACCGTGGCAAACCCTGTGCGGGGCGCCGGGGGCATCATCCTGACCCTGCTGCGCCTCTTTGGCGGCGCGCTGGCCGCCCTGGGCTTCGCGGGGCTGATCGCCAGCCTTTCCCCCTGGTTTATGCTGGGGATGGCGGCGCTGTTTGCCCTCACCTACCTGCTGAGCCAGAAGGCGGACGCCCTTGAAGCCGCGGGCTGGGAGAAAACCCGGGAGCCGGACCGGCATTGGTACGCCATCAGCACCGTGGCCAAGGACCCTTCCCACAAAAAGGATATCCTGCTCTATGACACCGCCCCCTTGATCCTCACTTATCTGAAGAACCTCCGCAGGCAGGTGATGAAGGTGATGGAAGGCGTCATCCAGAAGCGTTTCCGCCTGGAGATGATCATCGCTTTTTTAAACCTGGTGCGGGATGCCGCGCTGTTTGCCTTTATCATCCGCCGCTTCCTGGCGGGCAGCCTGGACGCGGGCGGCTTTTACCTGTACAGCGCCGGCCTGGCCGGGTTTATGACGGTGGCCCAGGCCGCCATGACGGACCTGTCCGCCATCCGCCGGGAGGGGAAGCGCTTTGCTGCCTATATCCGCCTGGTGGCGCCGGATCAGCCGGATACGCCGCCTGAAAAGGGCGCGCCGCTCCCCGAAGGCGGCGACCTGGCGCTTGAAAACCTCACCTTCCGCTACCCTGAGGCTGACAAAGACACCATCAGCGGCCTGTCCCTCACCATCCCCAAGGGGCAGAAGCTGGCCCTGGTGGGGGAGAACGGCGCGGGGAAAAGCACCCTGATCAAGCTGATCTGCCGCCTCTACCGCCCCAGCGCCGGCCGGATCACCCTTGATGGCCGGGACATCTGGGACATCCCGGAGGCGGAGTATTTTAGGCTGCTGGGCGTGGTGTTTCAGGACGCGATGATCCTGCCGTTCAGCCTGAAGGACAACGTGCTGATGGGCGAGGCCTGGGACGAGGCCCGCTACCACCAGGTGCTTAAGCTGTCCGGCCTTGACCGGATTATCGGGGACCTGCCCTCAGGCGACGCCACCACCCTCATGCGGGTGCTGGACGACGAGGGGGTGGAGCTCTCCGGCGGCCAGAGGCAGGCGCTGTTTCTGGCCCGGGCGCTTTATAAGGACGCGGGGGCCCTTTTGATTCTGGATGAGCCCACGGCCGCCCTTGATTCCCTGGCGGAAAAGGCCCTGTATGAGCGCTACGGCGCTATGGCCCAGGGCAAGACCAGCCTGTTTGTGTCCCACCGCCTGGCCAGCACCCAGTTTTGTGACGCGGTGGCCTTCTTAAAGGGGGGCCTCATCACGGAATACGGCAGCCACCGGGAGCTGATCAAACAGGGCGGGGAGTACGCGGCGCTGTTTGACATTCAGGCCAAATACTACCGCAAGGAGGTAAACCATGCTTAAATCCTTGCGCTATCTGTTAAAACTGGCCCTGCCGGAGGAGCCGCGCTACCTGTGGTGGCTGGCTGTGTCGGTGCTGGCAAACGGCCTGATGCCGCTTACGAACATCTATTTCCCCAAGCTGATTTTAGATGAGCTGCTGGGCGCACAAAGCGTCCCCCTGATGACGGGCTATGTGGCGGCGCTGGCGGGGCTGAACCTGCTGTTTGGCCTGCTTAAGGCCTGGAGCCGCAGCCATCTCGGCCTGGGCACGGCGCGCATGTTCTACCGGGTCAACAACCAGGTGAGCGCCAAGGCCATGGCCCTCTCCCAGCCTGAGGGGGAGAAAAAATCCACCCTGGACCTTTTGGAACGGGCGAACTATGGCGCCTATGCGATTTTTGACCTGGACCAGCACCTTACCAACGCCGGGGCCGCCCTGGTGAGCCTGGTGGGCAGCCTGATTCTGATCCTCTCCCACGACTGGCGCTTTGTTTTTCTGGCGGTGCTGCCCAACCTTTTGGCGCTGCCCTGCTTTGGGCGCATCAAGGCGCTGGAGGAGGACAACGCCAAACGCAACGTGCCGGAGAACCGGGCCTTCCGCTATTTCCTGGATGTAGCCGGCGACTACCGCTGGGCCAAGGACTTGAGGCTTTATAAGGGCGCGGGCCTGATGCTGGACCGCGCCGGCCAGGTGATGGACAAAATCCTGGCCATCAACCACGCCTTCATGACCAAAAGCGGTTTTTTTAACGGCCTGATCCGGGTGATCATCGAGGGGCAGACCGCGCTGATCTTCATCTTCTTAGGGCTGGCTCTGGCGGCCGGGCGCATCACCGCGGGCGCCTTCACCCTGCTGTACGGCGCCTGCCGCCAGATGGGCGAGGCGATGAACGCCCTGCTGCGCGCGGGCACCGAGCTGTTAACCGCGGACGTGAACCTGCGCGCCTTACAAGAGGTGATGGCGCTGCCGGAGGAGACGGGCGGGGAAGCAAACGAAAGCGCGCTGCCGCCCGAGGTGCAGACAGCCCTTGCCCAGGCCAGAGCGGGGCAATTGGACTTTGTGATGACGGACCTGGTGTTCCAGTACCCCACCGGAGGAAAACCGGTGCTTAACGGCCTGAACATGCGGATAAAAAGCGGGGGAACCCTGGCGCTGGTGGGCCGCAACGGGGCGGGCAAATCCTCCCTGGTGAAGCTGCTCTGCCGGCTTTACGCGCCCGACAGCGGCCTGATCACCCTAAACGGGGTGGATATCGCCTGCATCCCCCTGAAGCTATACAAGCGCCTTATCTCCCCCGCCTTTCAGGACTTTAAGCTGCTGCCCTTCCGCCTGGATGAAAGCCTGTCGGGCCGGGGGTTGGATGAAACGGACCCTGAGGACGCTCAGCGCCTGGATGCCGCCCTTCACCGGGTGGGCCTGGGGGACTGGCTTTTAGAGCAGCCGGAGGCGCTTGGCAGCTTTCTCACCAAAACCCTGGATGAAAAGGGCATCGTGCCCTCCGATGGCCAGGAGCAGAAGCTGGCCCTGGCCCGCTCGGTGTACCATGAGGGCGGCTTTCTCATCATGGACGAGCCCACCGCCGCCCTGGACCCCCGCAGCGAGGAGGAGGTTTTCCGCCAGATGCTGGCCATCACCCGAGGGCAGACGGCGCTGTATATCTCCCACCGCCTGTCCAGCACCCGCTTTGCGGACCGCATCCTGGTGATGGACGGGGGCGCCATCCTGCAGGAAGGAGACCACCCCGCCCTCATGGGGCAGGATGGTCTTTATCGCCGGATGTTTTTAGCCCAGGCCACCCAGTATCAGGAGATCACATAGCCCGTCATGGACAGGCTGGCATAGACATAGTCCTGGTTGAACACCCGGGCCTTTTCCCCCTGGTCCATGGCCCCCAAGGTATACAGCAGCGGCACGAAATGCTCCGTGGTGGGCACGCTTTCCCGGGCGCCGGGAAGGTTCATGTAATCCGCCAGGCCCTGAAGGTCCCCCGCCATCACCCGCTCATGCACCGCCTGGTCAAAGCTCTTTGCCCAGGGGAAGGGCTCCGGCATCCGGGGGTTCATGCTGCGCAGGTTATGGGCCACGTTGCCGCTGCCAAAGATCAGCACGCCCTCCTCCCTTAAGGGACTGAGCCTGTGGCCGATCTCCAGCTGCTCCGCCCCTGAGAGGCCCAGGTTCAGGCTGAGCTGCACCACCGGGATATCCGCCTTGGGATACAGGTGCACCAGCACGCTCCAGGCTCCGTGGTCCAGCCCCCAGCGGTCGGTCTCCTGGGCGTCTGCGAACAGTTCCGTCACCCTTTGGGCCAGGGAGGGTTCCCCGGGCGCTGGATAGCGCATGTCAAACAGCTCCTGGGGAAAGCCATAGAAATCGTGGATGGTCTCCGGCTTTTCCACGTCCACCACCAGGCTTTTGCCGCCCGCGAAGTGGGCGGACAGGCAGAGGATGCCTTTGGGCCTTGGCATCTCCTGCCCCAGGTTCTGCCAGGTCTGGGTCCAGGCGTTGTCCTCCAAGGCGTTCATGGGGGAACCGTGTCCCACAAAGATAAGGGGCATTTTGCCCTGATATGGCTGCATCATCGCACCTCCCAAATGATATTACTGATCAGTATAGCATCCCCCGGGCCGCCAGGGAAAGCCTGCCGGCGCTGTGCCCCCGCGCCCACAAAATTCGCCCCGGCAATTCTGCCGGGGCGAAGGCTTTGGGGTTTGATAAAGGGGCCTTATTTATTCGCTTCCGCCACCGCGTTTTCCGCAGCGATGATGCCCCAGGTGACGCACAGGCCGTGGCCGATGCCGCCGATGGTGGTGTTGCCGCCCACATTGGCGGAGCCGATGATCTCGCCTGCCAGATAGGCGCCCGCCACCACGGAGTCATCCGCCCGCACCAGTTGGGCCTGCCCGTTGATACGGGGGCCGCCGGAGGTCATCAGGACATAGGGGATGGTGTACACCGCGTAGAAGGGGCCCTCTTCAAGGGGGATCAGGTTGGCGCTGCGGCCAAACAGGGAATCCTCACCCGCGGCGCAGTCCAGGTTGTACTGGGCGATGGCGGCAGGCAGGTTCTCTGCGCCAATCAGCTCCGCAAGCTCCTCAATGCTGTCCGCCTTGAAGACATACTTGCCCTCTGCCAGAAGCTCCTGAAGCTTCGCCGGGCTGTCCACGGGCGCCGCGCCCACCGCAGACCGGAACAAGGGGGCTTCTTCGGTGATCATGCTCTGGGCCACCAGGGCGTAGAGCACATTGTTGTCCGCGGCCTTGTAGGCATCGCTGGCGCCGCTTGAGGTCTCGTCAAAGATGCGCTGGCCGCTTTGATCCACCAGCACCACGCCCGGGATGCGGGTGTTGGCGGTGACGGTGGCCTGAAAGCCGCTGACCGGCACGCTGCCCGGATAGGCGTAGCAGAACTCCATCTTCTCAAACACCGCGCCTGCCTTGCGGGCGAAGTTATAGCCGGAGCCGGTGGCCGTGGGGGGATTGGCGGAGGTCACCTGGTCAAAGTTGTATTCCAACAGCCAGTCCTCGCTGTAGCCATAGCCGCCGGTGGCGATGATGGTGGCGGGCGCGTATACGGCCAGGTCGTCAACCATCACGCCCACCACAGCGCCGTCTTCCAGGATGACGTCCGTCACCTCGGTGTTAAGCAGCAGCTGAGCCTGCCCCTTTGCGATATACTCATCCAGCCGGGGGGTGAGCGCCTGGAGGAAGCCCAGAGCACCGCCCGCGGGGGACATGGCCAGGGCATAGGTCACCCGGTCCGGAAACATGGGATAATAGCTGCCGGTGTCCAGGCGGTATTCCGCGCCAAAGTCCACACCCACCTCATCCTGAAGCCAGTCAATCGCCGGGCCGGAGCGCTCGGCGTGCACCCTGGCGATTTCGGTGTTGAAGTCCTCGCCGCCGCTGAGGCGCACAAAGTCCTGATAGAACTGCTCCGGGCTGTCCTCAACGCCCATTTCCTTCTGAATCTTAAAACCCGCGCCGGAGATGGAGCCGCCTGCAAACAGGGCGGAGCCGCCCACGCGCACATTTTGTTCAAACACCAGCACCTTGGCGCCCAGCTCCGCCGCCTTGACGGCGGAAACCAGGCCGGCCAGGCCCGCGCCCACCACAATCACGTCCGGCTGGATGGTAATCTCCTGATCCTCAGACGCTGCTTCCCCGGCGCCGGAAAGCGCGTTTTTCACCGCCTCCATGATTGCCTCAGAGGTGATGGTGGCGCCTGCTACCGTGTCCACCTCCGGGGAGTTTGCCGCCACGATGGCCTCGGGCACCTGCGCAATCGCCGGATCGGACAATCCAGGGGTTTCTGTATGATTATCCACGGTCACCTGGGCGATTGCCCCGTTTTCCACCGTGACCGTCACCGTCACCATGCCGCCGATGCCCGTGCCCTGCCCCGTGTGCACGCCGTCCGCGTAGGGCTCAGCCGCAAAGGCTGTCAGGCCGAATACCATAGATACGCACAACAATAAAGCCAGCAGTTTTCTCATTCTTTTTCTCCTTGTTCTTAATATGTTTACTGCATGGCGCAATGTAACATCCCCTGCGGCTGATGTCAAGGGAGAAGTGAATAATATTCAGTTGTTTTGGTTTTCTATCCAATCAATGTTATGTGATTGGATAAGGCCTTACAGCAGCGGAATCCCCGCCGCCTCGCACTTCTCTCGGGTGTCCTCATCCCAATAGGAGGACTGCACCTCCCCGATATGGGCCTTGCCCATCAGCAGCATGCACATGCGGCTCTGCCCGATGCCTCCGCCCATGGCGGGGGGCAGCTCCCCGGCCAGAAGCGCCTTGTGGAAGGGGAAGTGCCTGCGCTCCTCACAGCCGGAGAGGCGCAGCTGCCGCTCCAAAGATTCCGGAGACACCCGGACGCCCATGCTGGAGATCTCCATGGCGCAGCCCAGCAGCTCGTCCCAGAAGAGGATGTCCCCGTTCATCTCCCAGTCGTCATAGTCCGGCGCACGGCCGTCATGGCGCCGGCCGCTTTTAAGCGCGCCCCCGATCTGAAGGATGCCGCAGGTGCGGTATTCCCTGACGATCCTGTCCTCCCGCTCCTTGGGGCTAAGCTCCGGCCAGCGGTCCTCCAGCTCCTGGGTGGTGACAAAGCGCACGTCGTGCTTGAACTTTTGGGGCAGCTTGGGGTACTTCCACTTGAGCAGGTCATAGGTGCAGATGATGGCGGTGACGATGTTCTGCATCGCGTCCTTAAGCGTCTGAAGGCTTCTTTCCTCAGGCGTGATGACCTTTTCCCAGTCCCACTGGTCCACATAGATGGAGTGGAGATTGTCCAACTCCTCATCCCGCCTGATGGCGTTCATGTCGGTGTACAGCCCTTCTCCAACCGGGAAACCATACTGCTTCAGCGCCTGGCGCTTCCACTTGGCCAGGGAATGCACCACCTGGGCCTGGACGTGGCTTGCCGGGATATCAAAGGACACGGGGCGCTCAACACCGCTCAGGTCATCGTTGAGGCCGCTGCCTTCCAGCACAAACAGGGGCGCTGACACCCTTTTGAGGTTTAGTGCCTTGGACAGAAAATCCGTAAATGTGCCTTTGATGAGCGCAATCGCTTCCTGGGTCTCATAAAGGTTCAAAACGGGCGTGTAGTTCCTGGGAAGGCGCAGCCGGCTCATCTTCTGCCTCCTGACAACGAATTGCCAACAGTCTATAGGCAAAGCCCCGCCGGTTCAAACCGGGTGCTGTTCTTCCTTTGTATAGCATGTCCCTTTGGAACCAGGAAAACGCTTATACGCTGGAGGTCCCTTCCCGATTCATCCGTCAGAAAAGCCGGCGGCATCCCATGATACGGCGACATTATTGCCATTATTGGTCACCCATTTTTGACAAGTTGTGCATTTCTTGATACAATTGTGTTGTTTTTGCCGCATCTCGTGTATCCGGGCGACAAGGAAATTGTAAGTTTAGATGCATACTGAAATCTCACGTGGCAGAACGAGGAGGAATCAGAATGAAAATATTCATTAAAAGACTGATTACCATCACGATGGCGCTCGCCATGTTCCTTGCGGTATCCGCCCAGGCGCAGGAAATCGTGTTTGGTGATGCCGGTTGGGACAGCATGAAATTCCATAATGCCGTTGCCATGTTGATCGCCGAGGAAGCCTATGGCATGTCCACCCGCGAAGTATCCGGTTCAACCGCCATCACCTATAACGCGCTGAAAACCGGCGACATCCACATCTACACCGAGACCTGGACGGACAACATCGCCCCCTACCAGCAGGATGTCGAAGACGGTAAAGTCATCGAGCTGGGCATCAACTACGCCGACAACATTCAGGGGCTGTATGTGCCCCGCTATGTCATCCAGGGTGACGAAAGCCGCGGGATTGAAGCCGCAGCGCCTGATCTGAAGACGGTGGCCGACCTGAAGGATTATGCGGGCATCTTCCAGGATCCGGAAGACCCCGGCAAAGGCCGTATCTATGGCGCCATCTCTTCATGGGCGATCGATGATATCATGCGTAAAAAGGTCGCATACTACGGCCTGGACGAAATGTACAATTACATGGACCCGGGCTCTGACCCCGCCCTGGCGGCGGCCATCGCCGGCGCCTATGAAAAAGGCGAGCCCATTGTCGCGTATTACTGGGAGCCGGCCTGGATCACGGGCAAGTATGACCTGGTGCTGCTGGAAGACGCTCCCTACGAGCCCGAAGGCTACCTGAAGGGCGAGACCGCATGCCCTTCCATCCCCCTGACCGTTGCCGTGAACCCTGATTTTTACGAAGCAAACCCTGAATACAGCGAGTTCCTGAGCAACTATTACTCCTCAAGCGCCCTCACCAGTGAAGCGCTGGCTTTCCTCAGCG
>ENA-UOUL01001052-UOUL01001052.1-bioreactor-metagenome-genome-assembly--contig:-NODE-1052-length-42292-cov-6.990359_pt1 | contig 42292 bp, 33 predicted proteins | sample MGYA00249838_ERZ747220 | MGnify/ENA primary metagenome ERZ747220 (study PRJEB28778, sample SAMN05720191) | bioreactor metagenome | isolation source: Anaerobic biogas reactor | place: USA:Washington... | reverse complement strand
CTCAGGGTGGAGCGAAAAACGTACGCAGTTACAAAAAAATGTCCCCGCCCTACTTGAAATCCCCATGGCAGTCACCCAAGCCGCCAAGATTCCGATACGGATCACCCCCTCCACGTGAGGAGGTGATGTCGTCGTTTTGACTGCACCACCGACAATACTCAGGCCTTGCACACTGCGGAAGGTGTGTCATGAGCGCCCAATCGACGACCCGAGAGCCGCTCCGCTCCAACACACCGAACCAGACTCGCCCCGCCCCGGACGCCGCTCTTTTCCGCATCGGCATCCGTCGTCAACCCCAACAAACCCGTCTCCACTCTTTCTTTCCACCCGCCCAGCACCGACGCAACCCTCTCCCACCCCACGCCCGACTTGATCCCCCAGACCTTCCACTGCTTCGCGCCAGCCGCCATTCCCCTGCCCAACCAAATTCCCCTGCCTGCATTCCCCTCTCCGTTCCCTTTGCGACCTCATGTTCAAAACACCCCGCCCCCCCAAAAAAACCCCGCGGCTGTTCAATTTATGTATTGACTTCCCTCGCCAACTATGTATACTTATGTACATTTACGAAACTACACCCATACCTCTCGCCCGCCCATGGCAATTCCCTTGTCGTCCATTCCCTTGTCGAATGAATACCCTCAGCTCGCACCGCGGACCCGGTTCGTGTCCGTCATCGCGTGGTTACCCACAGAACCCGAACCCCTCTTCTGAGCCGGAAGTATCAGAAAACGTGAAATCGAGGAAAAGTTGACACCACTCAGCTTCGCCAGAAGCGACCGCGAACCTAATGGCAAAACTCGCTCTCCGTTGATCAACTCCAGCACAGGATCAGTGCCGATCAGCGTTGATTAGCGTTCCCCTTCTTCCCCGTAGCTTCCTCCGACCCAGCCAGGTTTTCACCGTAATTGCTCACCACCTCACCGACGACCGCCCAGACAATCGCCCCAACTCACATAACCACAAGCACTTAGCGAACAAACCGCCAAGCGAAAAATCCCCCCTTTTGCATGGTAGTCAAAATGATTCTGCGCATCCGACGACGCCGTAAACCACGATCCCACAACACGATAACTAGCGCCGTTCGATGGAGCAATCGATCGACAAGTGCACCAACCGGCAACACCGACCGCAACCATTTCGCCACGAATAATTGCTTTGGCCACGCCCTCGCACAGCGCCATTGACCTGTCCGGCCGTTTCGAACGCATTCCGGGTACTTCTTCCGCGGATCGGTCGGGTTAATAATGGAGGGGTATCGGTTCTCGAAACGATGGGAACCTGGAACCAGGAGGATCGTCCGATGCGTCGACTTTTGCTTCTCTTGGCGACGACGTGCGTTTTGGTGACTCAAGGCGCCGCCGAACCGGCGGATCCGGGTCCTTGGACCGTGTCGGATATCTCCAAGAGCGACTCCCATCGCCACGCGAAACTGGAGACGGGCGACACACCGGGGCCGCTCAAATATCTCCATCTCGGGGTGAGGTTTGCCCCCAACGCGTCGGACCGGCAACTCCTCAAGTTCCAGGTCGTCGACACCAAGGGGAAGCCGGTGGGCGACTTGTTTGGAGCGGATCCGAAGACTTCGCAACTTGTCTTCGAACGTGAGACTCCGTGGTCGAGTTTGGACGGGCTCTACCTACAAGGACAGGGAATCCGGGTTCCGTTGTTTGCAACCCAACCCGTCCAACCGGTTCCGACAACGCCGGTTCAGCCGACCCCGGTACCGTCTCCTGTCATTGTCGACCGACCTCGAACGGATTACGTTCCACCTTCACCCGAAGTCCTTTTACCGTTCAGGCCGATTGATCCCAATCGGACGGTGATTGTCGAAGAGCCTCGCGAGCGGGTTGTGGTGCGCTCGGTTGACCAGGACGTCGACCTGCTGCCATCTCCCGATATGGCCTATGAAGAGGTCGTGCGGCATGTCGATACGCATCGAGAGGTTGTACACCACACGGGAGGTGGTGGCGGTGTTGGAGTTGGAGGTGGCGGCGGTCACGGGCACGGTCACGGCGGGGGTGGCGGCGGTGGTGGTGGTATGGGCGCTGGGGGCGGCGGAGGCGGTTGTCCCTATGGCGACGATTGCCCAATCTGCGGGAAAAATGCGAAGGAGAGTCTCGATGCACTTGACCCTTGGGCCTTCGACGAGTCGGCCAAAGGACGGTATGACGATCTGTTGGCCCGCATCGAAAATTCCGGCGCGGCTCTGAACCTTGGATCTGCCGGTGCGGGGGGCGGCTCGGGCACGGGCACAGGAGTCGGCCGCGGCGGCGGGAGTGGCGGTTTGGGAGTCGGTGGCGCCGGTCCGGCCGGTGCGGCTGGACCGGGGGCCGGTATCGGTGCCGGTTCAGGCAGCGGATTGGGAGTAGGCCAGAGCGGCGGTCCTCTGCCGGGCATGGCTTCGACCGGATCGGGAACCGGCAGCGGCTTGGGCCGCGGGCCTGGACTGCCCGGCATGGGTGGTCCCGGCGCGGGGCCAGGCAGCGGATCAGGTAGCGGTCCGGGCTCGGGCCCAGGCTCGGGCGCGCCAGGTCCGGGAATGGGTGCCGGCTCAGGGCCAGGGCAAGGTTCTGGCAGCGGAGCGGGACAAGGTCCCGGTTCGGGTGCAGGACAAGGTCCCGGTTCGGGTGCAGGACAAGGTCCCGGTTCGGGTGCAGGGGCAGGTCCTGGTCCGGGTGAAGGGCAAGGCCCCGGTCCTCAGGACGGCTCCGGCCCCGGACCTGAAGAGAGATTTGGAACGCCCGGTCAAGGCGGTCCTGGCCAAGGGCCTGGCGGTCCCGGTCCGGGAGCGATGGCCGGTCCGGTCGAGGGCGCCCCCAGCGAGCCGATGCCCATGGAGCCGATGCCGACCGAACCGTTCCCGATGGATCCGAACAATCCGATGAACCCCATGATGAACGGCGGCCCGGGCGGCGGAGGCGGCGGAGGTGGGAACACGATCGGTCCGCGAAATCTGTTCGGTCCGCGAGTGGTGAACCTGGCCGATCCGCTGGTTCGGTTCCACAACCTGGCCCCGGAGGTCGACCTGCCGCGACTCAGGCGTCCGGTGCTCGACGTTTACGGATATCGCCCGACTTATGCTTACTTCGATCCGAGGTTCCGTTTCGATCCGAGATTCCGTTTCGACCCGCGGATCGGTCAGCCGGGTTATGGAGGCGGAGGAGGTGGTGGAGGCGAGGGTTACGGAGCGGGCGGCCGATACGACGGACTGGCCAGGACGGGTCTGCCCGAGATGCCCGAGCTTCCGGAGTTGCTGCCCGAGATTGTACTCTACATTTCTGCCGGCAACGACGGAGAAGAGGGGGGCAAGATTTACCAGGTCAACGATAGGGGGCGAGTGCTCGGCATCGTCAACCTCCCCTACCAGGCCACCGGGCTCGCCCTTCATCGCGACGACGGTTTGATTGCCGTGACGCCGCGCGATCGCGGCAAGATCTATCGCGTCGACGACAGGGGGATGCTGTCGGTCATCATGGAAGACAACTCGAAGCTGCCGCACCCGGTCGACGTGGGCGTGGCCGGCGATTCCGACACGATCGTGGTAGCCGATAGTATGGCCGATGCGTTGGTGTCGACGAGCATCGTGGGAACGGACCCGATGATCTACGAACGTTTTGAATCGGGCGGGTACGACGATCAGAGCATGTCGGTGGCGGTCACTCGCGATATGCACGTCATGTACGGAACCAATGCTCAGAGCGGCGTCTACCGGTTCAAGAAGGATAGCGGCAAGAGCGCTTCCGCTTCGCGCGGTCCGATTCTGCCGGACAGCGGCGGCGTGGCGGCGGATCCGAAATCGTTGAAATGGGCGGCCACGCAGAGCCCCAACCTGATCCACGTCTATGAAGGCGAGATGCCGGTCAGGACGTTCAAGCTGAACCCCGGCAGAAGCATCTACCGCCAGGGACTGCTGTCGTTTGCCCCGTCGGGAGCCGTGGTGGTGGCCACCCGCCCCAGCGACGAAGTCGACAAAGACGTCTGGCTGCTGGCCTACGAGACTGCCGAAGGCAAGGAAGGACAGATCCTGAGCCTGTTCGAGTGGGATCGCGAGCAAATGCTCGACTTCGTGGTTGGTCCGCGGATGATTTGGGAAGGTCACAATCCCTCAACTTACGAGAGTAAGTACTGAGGACCGAGGTAGAGCAATGAATGCCTTTCGAATCGTGTTGTCGCTGGCATTGGTTGCGCTGACGGCGCGATCGGCGGCAGCCCAGAGCGTGCAGTTGCCGACGCTTTCTTCCTTCCGGGCGGGCACTGCGGTGTCGGTTCCGGACCGGGGCAGCGTGTACATTGGCGGGATCAACCGTGCGGCCGACGGCCGAAATGAATTCGGTACCCCGCTGCTTCCGTTACGAAACCGTTCGATCGGGAGCGAGCGGAGCGCGTCGAGCATGTGGACCTCGGTTTATATTCACGACTTCGAGGCGATGGACGAGGCACTGCTCAGCCAGGCCCGAGGTTCGGCTTACGGCGTCTCCCAGGACCGTTCCTCCGGACCGGCGACGCGTACGGTGGTGGGGTCGAGAGAGGTGCCCGGCTCATCTCGGACGGCGGGCACCACTTGGCAGGCGAGGTCGACCGTGCCGACCAGCGGTCCGATGAGCAAGAGCGTCGCCGAACTGCGAGCGGAGCGAGCCGGCGAGTTGCAGGCCCGGACCGACGAGGCAGAGCGGCTGTTTGAGCGGGGCAAGACGGCAGAGGCGGCGGGCAAATTGACCGTTGCCCGGATTTACTACCAGCAGGCGTCGCGCCGTGCATCGGGACCGCTTCAGGAAGAGATACTGGCTCAGCTTCGGCTGGTTGCTGCACCGACGGTCGCGCAGCGGTAACGGTTTGCCATGTCTTCCCCTCCGCCGCCGCTGCCTCCATCGGTATCCCTGCCGTCGCCTCCAGGTCCTCCCCAGGTCGATATGTCGACCAGCGCCGAGGTACAGGCGTGGATTGCAACGCTCCAGCGCGAAGACCAGTCCCTCGAGCGGCGAAACCGGCTCCTTTTGGCGGTGTTTGTTGCCGGGTTCATCGTGTTTCTGGCGGTTGTCGTCTCGGTGTATCGCTGGACGGTGGGGAGCTACGCCGCACTGGACAAGGTACGGATCGAACGGCATCCGGCCAGCCAAGGTCGGATCGAAATCGCCTTCGACGTTCGTTCGCCCGGCCGGGTCCGCTATCTGCGCACCTCGGGGAGCCATCGCACGGAATTGATCGACTATTTCTCGCAGTCCGGTCCGGTGGAACGGTCGTGGGCTTGGAGCTACGAGCCGGGGGAGGACATCGAGGTATCGCTCACGTATCGTCGAGGATTGTGGCGGAAGACGGCGATGACTCCCTTTCCGACGGCCACGAGCGCCGACATCGTGGTGCTCATCGACACGACGGGCTCGATGAGTCCGAGCCTGAAACAACTTCAGGCCAAATGCGGCCAGTTCTCGGAGCAGTTGACTCGCCAGGCGTTGCCGCACCGGTTCGCCTTGATCGGGTTCGGCGACACCGGCGACGGCGAGTGGATCGATGCGCACGAGTTCACTCGCGACGTCGGCGAATTCCGCACCCAGGTTTCGGCGGTCTCCCGCTACGACGGCGGCGATCTTCCCGAGTCGGCCTTGGACGCGATCGAGGCGGCTCTGAAACTCCCGTTCGACGACTCCGCCATGCGACGTTTCTACCTGGTCACCGACGCGACCTTTCACGCGCCCGCGGCGAGCGGGGCCAGCGCGGCAGACCTAGCGGCCCGGCTGGAGGAGGAACGGGTCCATCTGGAGGTCTTCTCCCGTCCCCAGTTCGAGCAGGACTATCGAGTCCTGCTCGGCGCCTCGGGAAAGTTCTTCGAAGTGGAGAACTTCGGCAAGGTTCTTGAAGAAGGGCGAGTGCTGGAGGATTGAGCGGGGTCTCGATAGGCCTTGGTAATTTCCGGTTTGGCTTACTGCGTGGGAAAATTCCGTTTCACTCGCAGACAGTTTTGTTCTCCGCCGGTAAGGATGCCGATCAACCGTTCCGACTGGTCCACCGCCACGGTATCGGCAGCCGGATCGATCCCCTGGGGTCGCGAGATGGTCAGGCCGTTGCGGATTCGGCGGGCTGCCTCATCATCCAGAGTGAGTCTGGTCAGGTGTGATACCGCCATGGCAGGCGGCAGTAGAGCCGCGATCCAGTTCTCCTGCGTGAGCGAATCCGGCGAGATCGCCTCTTCCACGCGAAAGGGTCCGACGGCGGTTCGCTCGAGCGACGACATAACAGCGGCCGTGCCGAGCGACTCGGCCAGATCGCGACCGAGGGAGCGGACGTAGGTGCCGCTGCCACACTGGATGGTGAGATCGAGGTAGGGATAGTCGTAGGCGTCGAGGGTGATTTGATAGACGACAATCTCCCGCGGCGCGAGTTCCACCTGTTTGCCCCGGCGTGCCAGATCGTAGGCCCGCTGCCCGGCGACCCGGAGGGCCGAATAGGCCGGCGGACGCTGGAGTATCCTACCGACGAAACGGGGAAGCACCCCGCGAATCTCCTCTTCCGTTGGAATCGGAGGCGATCCCAGCGGCGTCACTTCGCCATCGGTGTCTTCGGTGTCGCTCCGATGTCCCAGAAGGAACTGAGCCCGATAAGTCTTGGGCATCTGCTGCACATATTCGATCAAGCGCGTGGCGGGGCCGACCGGCACGACGAGGACTCCGCGGGCCAAGGGGTCGAGCGTACCGGCATGACCTGCTCTGGTTTGCCGGCCGGCGAGTCGTTGCACCACGTTGACGACATCCCGCGAGGTTACTCCCGCGGGCTTGTTCAGATTGAGGATTCCGCTAACGCTCACGTTGAAGGCACCTGCACAAACAGCGAGTCGAGAGAACCTGCGGGGAATTCCGGATGACGAGGCGCGGAACAGACGACGACGCCATAGACTCCAATGTAGCAGAAGCCTTGGGCTCTTGCGTCGGCAGCGTGAACGCTAGCTCTGACGGGTGACTGGCAGGCGGCGTTGTAGGGCGTTACCATAAAACTATGCGATTCCGCCGCGAGGGTAGCGATTGAGCGTGCGGACAGTATTTGGATCTGACCATGGCAAAACCTAACCAGGAACCTCAGCCGGAGCAGATGGGACCGTACCGCATTCTGCGGACGCTCGGTCGCGGCGGCATGGGGGTGGTGTACGAGGGGGTGCACGTCGAGACCGGGGAGTCTGCGGCGGTCAAGGTCCTGGCGGCCGCGTTCACCAGTCACGAGGGGCTGCGGCAGCGCTTCGAGGGTGAGATCGAGACGCTTCGCAAGCTCAAGCATCCCCATATTGTCCGCCTGATAGGATACGGGGAGCAGGACGGCCGTCTGTTCTACTCGATGGAGTATGTTGAGGGGCGAAGCCTGGAGCAGGAACTGATTGCCGGGCGCCGCTTCACCTGGACGGACGCCGCGGACATCGGCATTTCGATGTGCACGGCGCTCAAGCACGCCCACGATCGGGGTATCGTCCATCGCGACATCAAACCGGCGAATCTGCTTCTCGACGCCAACGGGACGGTCAAGCTGTCCGACTTCGGGATTGCGAAGCTGTTCGGCCAGACGCGTCTGACCGCCGCCGGAAACGTGCTTGGGACGGCCGACTACATGGCTCCCGAGCAAGCCGACGCCAGGCCGGTCGGCCCACGAGCCGACCTTTACAGCCTGGGGTGTGTCCTCTATACGGTTCTGGCGGGACGTCCGCCGCTGATGGCCGAGTCCTTTGTCGAGATGCTTCGGAAACAGCGAACGGAGATTCCGCTTCCGATTCGCCGCTATGCGCCGGACGTTCCCGAAGAGTTCGAGGCGATCCTGCAGGAGTTGCTGGCCAAGGAGCCTGCCCGGCGAATTCGCAACGCCACGCTTCTTGCGCGGCGGCTTGCCGCCATGGTTTACGGCATGGCGACCCAGCAGGGCGTGGGCTTGTCGCCGCAGACGAAGATCCAGCTTACCGACGAGGATCGCCAGCTCGCTTTTGCCGCGACGGTGGGAAACACGCCGAAACCTTCCGGCGGTACTCCGGCGGCGGGCGATGAACTCGACGAATCGCCCGATCCCACCAATCCGACGCGAGTCGCCGCCCCCCGGGAATCTCACCCGGCGACGGCTCCGACCGTGGTCAGCGCCGAAGAACGACAGCCGCACTTGGGAGGAACCTCGCCTGGAAGCATTGGCGGGCACTTCACCGCGGTCGACGACCACGAGTTGGATCGACTCGAAGAGGAGCCGGAGACCCCGCCGTGGATCTCCCTGCAGACCTGGGTCCTCGTGGCTGCCATTGCCGCCGTGGGGTTCTCGGTGTGGTACATGCTTCAGCCGGCATCTGCGGACAAGCTCTACGAGCAGATTCAGGCCATGACGGCCGACAAATCCATCGAATCCTATCGCGAGGCCAAGCCGAAGATCGACCAGTTCCTCGAACATTATTCCGACGATTCTCGGAGCGACAATCTGCGCGAGATCGAGACTTCGTTGGAATTGGACCGGCTCGAGACGAGCTTCGAGCGTCAGACAGGCGGCAAAGGCGATCTCAATCGGTTGGTGCCGATCGAACGAGCTTATCTTGAAGCCCTTAACTACATGAAGGTCGACCCGGAACTGGGAATGGCCAAACTCCAGGCCATGATCATGCTCTACGACACGCGAAAGGATCCCAACAAACCCTTCGACACAACCGGTCCAACAGGGAAATGCCTGGAGTTGGCCCGGCGGCGACTCAAACAGATGACCAGAACCATGGAGTTGTCGACGGTAGACGATTTGCACCTGATCGGCGTGCAGCTCGATCGAGCCGATGCTTTGGAGCCGGACGACCCGGACGCCGCCAGGGCAATCCGCCAGGCGGTACTGACACTCTACAGCCACAAGCCCTGGGCGGCCCCCGCCGTCAAACGCGCCCGGGAGAAGCTCGGGGAGCATGAGGCGTCTGAAGAAACGGACCCATTGAACAACCGGGAGCGCCAGTAGGCGACGATGAACATGGAAAATGGCGGACAGGGCAGGCAAGGCGGCTTTCCGACCACGCGGATGCGGAGGTTGCGATATCATCCGGGCGTGCGGAAGCTGGTCCGCGAAGTGGCCGTCAGCCCGGCCAATCTGGTTCTTCCCCTGTTCGTCCGCCCCGGCGAGAAGTTGCGTCAACCGATCGGGGCCATGCCGGGCCACTGCCAGATGTCGCCGGACCAACTGCCTGCCGAAGGCAAAGAGATTGCCGGGCTGGGGATTGGCGGCGTGATTCTTTTTGGCATTCCGGCCGCGAAAGATGCGCAAGGAAGCGACGCCACCAGCGAGTCGGGGATCGTTGCGGAAGCGGTTGCGCGGCTCAAGGATGCGGTGCCGGAGTTGCTGGTGATCACCGACGTCTGTTTCTGCGAGTTCACCGATCACGGCCACTGCGGCGTCCTGGCGGAGCGCTGCGGACAGATGGACGTGGACAACGACGCGACGCTGGACCTGCTTGCCCGGCAGGCCGTGGTTCACGCCAAGGCCGGGGCCGACATGGTGGCGCCCAGCGGGATGATGGACGGGATGGTCGGTGCGATTCGCGGCGGCCTGGATTTCGCCGGCTATGAGCACATTCCGATCATGAGCTACGCGGCCAAGTACGCGAGCGGATTCTACGGGCCCTTCCGCGAGGCGGCCGAGAGCGCTCCCAAGTTCGGCGATCGGCGGACCTACCAGATGGATCCGGCAACGGCGATCGGCCAGGCGTTGCGCGAGGTGGAACTCGATCTGGCCGAAGGTGCCGATCTGGTGATGGTCAAGCCGGCACTGGCGTACCTCGACGTCGTCCGCGCCGTGGCCGAAAAATACCCCGGTGTGCCGCTGGCCACCTACAACGTCTCGGGCGAGTACAGCATGGTCAAGGCGGCCGCCGAGCGGGGCTGGATCGACGAGCAGACCGTGGCGATGGAAAGCCTTATTGCCATGCGGCGGGCGGGGGCGCAGATCATCCTGACGTATTGGGCCAAGGATGTAGCTCGATGGGGAAACGGTTGAAAACTGGGGTGCTTGTGACGGTTTCATTGGCTGGTTAAGGGTTTTGGGACGCGATCGGCAGCGCCTGCGGCTGGCGGGTGTGGCGAGGGGCGAGGCTGGTCTGGGGGCGGCGGAGGATTCGGGGCTTCGAATTTTTACCGTTCGTCGTCGATCGGAAGGGCCCGCGAACGTCGGATTGTAAATATTTGTTGTATAAGAACTTTGGATCGTTCGCCAGGCGTGCATGGCGAGGCCCCTCTCCGGTGGTAGTTGCGGTTTTGGGTATGGTTTTTTTCTTCATGGGGATGATCTTGCCTCGCTTACGCGTCGGGGTTCTGGGGGAGCCTCGCTTACGCGTCGGGGTTCTGGGGGGCCTCGCTTACGCGTCGGGTTTCTGGGGGAGCCTCGCTTACGCGTCGGGGTTCTGCCGGGAGGCTCGCTTACGCGTCGGGGTTCTGCCGGGAGGCTCGCTTACGCGTCGGGTTTCTGGGGGAGCCTCGCTTACGCGTCGGGTTTCTGGCGGAGGCTCGCTTACGCGTCGGGTTTTCTTGGGGGGTGCTGTGGCTAGGGCATAGTGCGTGTGGACATTCGTACATTATGCTATTATGCAGATTTCGGCCGGGAGTTCAAGCAGTTTTTTGAACACCGACTGATGGGGGGTGGTGAGGTGTTCAAGCGAATTGGTTCGAGCAGTTGCGGGATTGGGACGCGGAGCGCGTAGGATGTAAAGGGTTGTGTGAATTGGGGCGGGGGGGTATGATCTCGACGTTGATTCCCGGTCAGAGCACGCGTTTGGTCAGAGATGACGCTGACTGCCTACCATGCGAAGTACTTCGCCCACGAGCTTACGCGGCGCTGTCCGTCGGACAGCGTTGAGAGGCTGGCGGGGGCGTTGGTCGATGCGCAGGTGGATTTGAATCCGCATCAGATCGAGGCGGCGCTGTTTGCGTTTCGCTCTCCCTTCTCGAAGGGGGTGATTCTGGCCGACGAGGTCGGTTTGGGCAAGACGATCGAGGCCGGCCTGGTGGTGGCGCAGAACTGGGCGGAGCGGCGGCGGCGGATGCTGGTGATTACCCCGTCGAATCTGCGGAAACAGTGGCACCAGGAATTGAGGGATAAGTTCTCGCTTCCGTGCCGAATTCTTGAATCGAAGTCGTATAACGCGGCGATCAAAGGGGGTGATTCCCGGCCGTTCGTGTCGGATTCGATCGTGATCTGCTCGTATCAGTTCGCCAGGAACAAGGCGGCGGACGTGCATGCGACGCCCTGGGATCTGGTGGTGATCGACGAGGCCCATCGGCTGCGAAACGTCTACAAGCCGTCGAATGTGATCGCCAACACGCTCAAACAGGCGCTACAGCCCAGTCCCAAGCTGTTACTAACGGCCACTCCGCTTCAGAACTCGCTGCTCGAACTGTTTGGACTGGTGAGCTTTGTCGACGAGCATGCATTTGGGGATTTGAAGAGCTTCAGGGAGCAGTTTGCCTATCTTAACGACGAGGGGGTCTTCGCAACGCTCAAGGCACGGCTGGAGCCGGTGTGCCACCGCACGCTCCGGCGGCAGGTGGTCGGCTACGTTCGTTACACGAACCGGCTGCCGATCGTTCAGCCGTTCTCGCCGGAAGAGAGCGAAGATCGGCTGTACCATTTGGTGTCGGAATATCTGCGGCGCGAGAATTTGCAGGCGCTTCCGCCAAGCCAGCGTTCGCTGATGACGCTGGTGCTGCGCAAGCTGCTGGCCTCCTCGACGTTTGCCATTGCGGGCGCTCTGGACTCGCTGCGGGCGAGACTCGTGGAACGACTCGGAGAAGGCGAACCGGGGCGGGCGCTGGAAGAGGAGTTGGACAGCGATTATGAAGGGCTCGACGAAACGGCCGAGGAGTGGCCGGGGGATGAAGCGGAAGAGGGGCTGACGGAGGAGGACCGCGCGGCCGTGGCGGCGGAAATCGCCGATCTGGAGCGGTTTCGCGAGTTGGCGGTTTCGATCACCCACAATGCCAAGGGCAAGGCGCTCTCGGTTGCGCTCGAACGGGCGTTTTCGGAAGCGGAACGACTGGGGGCGCGTCGAAAGGCGGTCATTTTCACCGAATCGCGGCGGACTCAGGACTATTTGGTGCGAGTGTTGGCCGACGGACCGCACAGGGACAAGATCGTGCTGTTCAACGGCTCGAACAGCGATGTGAAGTCGCGCGAGATCTATGCCGCGTGGATGGAACGGCACGCCGGCACCGATCGGGTGAGCGGGTCGCGCTCGGCCGACATGCGATCGGCCCTGGTGGATTACTTTCGCGAGGAGGGGGAGATCCTGATTGCCACGGAGGCGGGGGCGGAGGGCATCAATCTACAATTCTGCTCGCTGGTGGTGAACTACGACCTGCCCTGGAACCCGCAACGGATCGAGCAGCGGATCGGCCGTTGCCATCGGTACGGGCAGCAGCACGACGTGGTGGTGGTGAACTTCCTGAATCAGAAGAACGAGGCGGACCGGCGGGTGTTTCAGTTGCTGTCGGAGAAGTTTCAGTTGTTTGAGGGCGTGTTCGGCGCGAGCGACGAGGTGCTCGGCGCCATCGAGTCGGGCGTCGACCTGGAGAAGCGGATTGCGGGCATTTACCAGCGGTGCAGGCGAGCGGAGGAGATCAACGAGGCCTTCGATCAATTGCAGGTTGAACTGAGCGTGCAGATCAACGCGGCTATGATGCGGACGCGGCAGCAGTTGCTTGAGCATTTCGACGACGAAGTGCGCGAGAAGCTGCGGATCCACGACGAACGCTCGCGGTCGTGTTTGAATCGCTACGAGCAGTTGCTGATGAGGCTGACTCGGTACGAACTGGCGGATTATGCCGAGTTCGACGGCGATTCGGCGTTCACGCTGCGCAGCAGTCCCTTCAACGGCGAAGTCCCGTTGGGACGCTACGAGCTGCCTCGGCGCTCGGGTGAAGCCCATCTGTACCGGCTGGGCCATCCGCTGGCGCAGCGGATTGTGGAACGGGCCAAGGGGCGGGAACTGCCGTTCGCCGAGATCGTGTTTGACCTGACAGGACACCAGGGGCGGGTGAGCAGCCTGGAGCCGTATGTCGGGGAAGGCGGGATGCTGAGGGCGGTTCAATTGACCGTCGAAGCGCTCGACGTGGCCGAGGAGTATCTGATCGTTGCTGCAGTGACCGACGCCGGCGAGGGGCTGGAGGAGGAGGTTGCCCGGCGTCTGCTCTCGCTGCCGGCGCGAGAGGTGGTCGAGCTTGGCGAAGGCAATGAGGACATGCGGTCGGTCGAGTTGGCGGGGAAACGCAAGGAAGCGATCCAGCAGGCCATTTCGCAGCGGAACGCGAGATTTTTCGAGGCCGAGGCGGAAAAGCTCGACGGTTGGGCCGACGACCTGAAAGTTGGCCTGGAGCGGGAAATCAAGGAGATCGACCGCCAGATCAAGGAGGCGCGGCGTTCGGCGACGGCGGCGTTGACGCTGGAGGAGAAACTGGCGGGCCAGAAGCAGATCAAGAATTTGGAGCAGCACCGCAACAACAAACGGCGATCGCTGTTCGATGCCCAGGACGAGATCGACCGGCGGCGGACGGCATTGATCGAGGAGATCGAGGGCAAGCTGCAGCAGCGGGTGACGGAGAAGGTGCTGTTTGCGGTTCGCTGGAGGCTTGTATGAGCAAGGCACCGAAGAAGAGCAAGGCTCGAAGGCTGGCCAAGGCGCCGTCTTCACCGAAGCGCGTGCGAGCCGACTTTGATGAAGTCGTCAAGCTGATCACGGCGGCGCGCTCGCGGGCTGTAGCGGCGGCCAACACTGCGCTCATCGACCTGTATTGGAGCGTCGGTGCGATCATCACTCGAAAGATTGCCGACGAAGGCTGGGGAAAAGCAACGGTCGAGACCCTGGCGGCGCACATTCAGCGAAAGCAGCCCGGCGCCACGGGTTTTTCAGCCAGCAATCTCTGGCGGATGATGCAGTTTTTCGGGGCGTACCGCGATCAGCCAAAACTCGCAACACTGTTGCGAGAATTGTCGTGGAGCCACAACTTGGCGATTCTGAGCCGTTGCAGGCGGGACGACGAGCGAGAGTTCTATCTCCGAACAGCCATCCAAGAGCGATGGTCGTTCCGTGAACTCCAACGCCAGCTCAACGGTGCACTTTTTGAACGCGTCGTGCTGTCACCGCCAAAACTCGCCAGGGCGATGCTAGATACTCACCCTGAGGCCGGTGCGATCTTCAAAGACAGCTATCTCGTTGAGTTCCTGGAACTTCCTTCCGAACACTCGGAAGCCGACCTGCAACGCGCGCTGGTCGCCAAGTTGAAGCAGTTCCTGATTGAATTGGGCAGGGATTTCTGCTTTGTGGGCAATGAGTACCCGGTCCAGGTCGGTAAGCGCGACTTTTCGATCGACTTGTTGTTCTTCAACCGGGCGTTGAACTGCCTGGTTGCCATCGAACTGAAGATTGAAGAGTTTCAGCCGGAACATCTGGGCAAGCTGGAATTCTATCTTGAGGCGCTCGACCGGGATGTGAAGAAGCAGCACGAACAACCATCGATCGGCGTGTTGCTCTGTGCCACCAAAGATCATAAAGTCGTTGAATACGCATTGAGCCGTACGGTTTCTCCGGCTCTTGTCGCTGAATACCAGACGCGACTGCCGGACAAGAAACTCCTGCAAGCGAAACTTCACGAATTCTATGAACTCGCCGAGCAAAACGCGGCGCTACCACGTGATGATTCTGCGAAGCCGAGCGGCCGCAACCCCAAGGGGCTCCGCAAATGACCTCTTCCTTGCTGAACCATCACCCCGACCATATACTACAAGCATCACACCCGGCGCACCGCTCCCCCTTCACTGGGGTGACGTGCATCAAGGCCGGGTTTTTTCGTTGCGCTTCAGCGGCCTTGGCGGTGGAGCATCCCTTGAACCGATGCGAGGCCGTTGGCGGGTTCGCGGTCCAATGGCGGTACGGTGTGCTGCAACTGCTGACGAAGCATCCGAGCGCACCGCAGGCACTGGCAAAGATGGGTATGGATTCCACTTGGATCACCCATCCGGTTTGGAAATAGGAATATGCCGACGACCCAAGAAGAAGTTGCGCAAGTAGAGGCTGCTCTTCGGCAGCGGTTCTTCCCGTTGGTCGCGCGGGTCGACTGTGCGGAGCGAAAGGGCTGGACGGAGGAGCAACACGACACCGATCGGCTATCGCGGTCGCTTGCCGCATACGCACTGGTAGGACTTGCCGAGATTGACGACGTAACAGCAGCGAGGGCAGTAACAGACGGCAAGAACGACGGAGGAATTGACGCAGTCTATTACGACCGCGAACAGCACCGACTGATCCTCGCGCAATCGAAATTCAGGCGCTCCGGTACAGCGCCGGCTCAAGACGAGATCCTCAAGACCATCAACGGGGTCAAGTCGCTGTTGAACCGTCGCTTCAATGAGTTCAATACTCATTTCCATAGCCGTCTGGACGAGATCGAAGAAGCGTTGGACACACCTGGCGTCGCCATCGAAGTGACTTGGGTCTACCTGGGAAACAACCTCGGGCCACATGTCTCCAATGACCTGAACGCTTTACAGGGCGAGATGAACCGTCTCAGTGAGGTGATGACGTGGTCTGCACACGGCCTTTCAGCCGTTTACGCATGGCTGGTTGCCGAACAGACGCCTTCTGCGGTTTCCGCATTGTTCACGCTGGAGAACTGGTCGCTGATTACCAGCCCGAGAAAGGCCGTGTATGGCCAGATCAGCGCGGCGTCGCTCGCGCAACTCGTGCAGGAGAAAGGAAAGGATCTGTTCCAGCGAAACATCCGCCACTATCTTGGCTCCGTAGGAGTGAACAATGCTATCGAGGAAACCGTGCGGCGCAGGCCCGGAGACTTCTTCTATCTCAACAACGGCCTCACGGCAGTTGCCGAGAGAATTACGTCGGCCGCAGGCACACCCGAGCGATGTGTTTTCTCGCTGACAAATGTCTCGATCGTTAACGGGGCCCAGACCGCCGGAGCGATCGCCAACGCAGCCATCGCGGGCGATATCTCACCCGATGCCAAGGTGCTGGCCACGATTATCGAAATCGGCGCGGGATCGGACGATATCGGCATGCGGATCACAAAAGCGAGAAACCATCAGAACGTTGTCCGCAACGTCGACTTTGCGGCTCTCGATGCGACCCAGGAGCGGCTGCGGCAAGAGTTGGCGGTCATTGGGATCACCTACCACTATCGCCCGTCGGCTGAAGCCAGGATGCGGCGAGAGGATGCGTTCACCTTGGAAGAGGCTGCCATTGCCATCGCCTGCCTGTCGGAACGAGTTCTTTCGAGTGCTGAGGTACATGGCGCCGAACACCGCGGGCAGTATATCTGGAATGCAGTTGACTTCGTCGTATTCGCCAAGAAGGAAGTCAGTCGACTCTGGGATCAGAAGGCGGAGGCATATCATCGCCTTTTCAGACCGGATTTGTCGGGAGTGCGCATGTGCCGTCTCGTACGGATGTTTCGGTTCATCGACTCCATCCTTGCCGCCACCGAGGCCTCGGAGACGGAGTATGCGCGCCGGATGTTCTTCCGGCATGGTCGATACTTCATCATGGCCTTCGTCGCGCAACAATCTACCGACATCCTCAATCAGCCGCGCCAGCAACTGAACGAGGACGAAAAACTGCGGCTTTCGCGACGGGTCAATGAGCTGGGCGAACTGATTTACGTCGAATCGGCTGCTTTTCACGGACTGAAGGGGTATCTTGCAGTGTTCCGGAATCTGACGGATTCGCAACCGCTCGCCGATCGTGTCCTGGCGAGACTGGCCGAACGTGATCGAGTCGGGGTGCAGGACGCGTCGCCGCCAACGCGTGAAGGAAGTACGTCGTGAGTAACAACAGGAAACAGAAGCTCGAACTGACGTGGATCGGCAAGGAGAACCGGCCGAAGCTGGAACCGCGGATTCTTCTGGAGGATTCCGAGAAGTCGTATCATGCGGCGCACCGCGTGACGGAAAAGGACTCGTTCGACAACCGTCTCATCTTCGGGGACAACCTGCTTGCGCTCAAGGCCTTGGAGCAGGAATTCGCCGAGAGGATCAAGTGCGTATTCATCGATCCGCCGTATAACACCGGCGCCGCGTTCACGCATTACGATGATGGTGTCGAGCATTCGATTTGGCTGTCACTCATGCGAGATCGGCTTGAGATCATCTATCGGTTACTTTCCGGCGACGGCTCATTGTGGATCACTCTCGATGACACCGAGGCGCATTATTTGAAGATTGTCTGCGATGAGGTATTTGGGCGCGTCAATTTCGTGGCCAACGTGATATGGCAAAAGAAATACGCCAAGCAAAATGATGCATCATGGCTTAGCACGAGTCACGACCACGTCTTCATTTATGCGAAGAACAAGTCGGTCTGGCGACCAAATCATGTTCCAAAAACGCCGGAGCAGATGAAGGGATACTTGAATCCAGATAGCGATCCTAACGGTCCTTGGCAGTCTGTTGTGTATACATGTGCCAAGAGCCGACAAGAGCGTCCAAATCTGTATTACCCAATTACTCAGCCAAATACGGGAATTGAGATTTACCCGTCGGAAAGTCGTGTGTGGGGGTACGATCAAGAACGCTATCGAAAGCACGAAGCAGAGGGGAGGATTTGGTGGGGACACGATGGCAAGAAGGACAAGCCACGGCTAAAGACTTATCTTAAGGATGTAGGTACTGACATCGTGCCGGACACACTCTGGCTTCGTTCCGATGTCGGCGATAATCAAGACGCAAAGCGTGAAGCGCGGGCATTCAATCCTTCAGATGCCTTTGCGACTCCGAAGCCAGAGAAACTGCTTGAACGCATCTTGCATATTTCGACTAACGAAGGCGAGTTGGTACTTGACTCGTTTGCCGGTTCCGGCACCACCGGCGCCGTCGCCCAGAAAATGGGCCGCCGTTGGATTATGGTCGAGCTTGGCGAGCATTGCCACACGCACATTATTCCGCGGCTGAAGAAGGTGATCGACGGAGAGGACCAGGGGGGTATCAGCAAGGCGGTGGAGTGGAAAGGCGGTGGCGGATTTCGCTACTACCGGCTGGCGCCATCGCTGCTGGAAAAGGACAAGTGGGGGAACTGGATCATCAACAAGCAGTACAACGCGGCCATGCTGGCCGAGGCGGTCTGCAAGCTGGCCGGGTTTCGTTATGCGCCGAGCGAGACGCACTATTGGCAGCATGGGCAGTCGACCGAGCGGGATTTCATTTTCGTGACCACCCAGAACCTGAACCATGAACTGTTGCAGAAACTGAGCGAAGAGGTGGGCGAAAGCCGGACGCTGCTGGTGATGTGCTCGGCCTTCCGGGGCAAGGCCGACCGGTATGCGAACTTGACGATCAAGAAGATCCCGAAGGCGGTGCTGGCCCGCTGCGAGTGGGGGCACGACGACTACAGCCTGCAGATCGAAAATCTGCCGAAGCCGCCGAAGAAGCCCAGGAGCTTTTTGTTTGAGGAGATGGAGGAGACGGCGTGATGAAGAAGGCTCGCAAGGCGAGGGTTGGCAAGCCCGCAGCGATCTACGAGCGGATTCGGGACATTCTGGAATCGGCGCGGGCGGGCGTGGCCAGATCGGTGAACACGACGCAGGTGGTAGCCAACTGGCTGATTGGGCGGGAGATTGTGGAGGAGGAACAACGAGGGCTCAAGCGGGCCGGGTATGGGGAGGAGTTGGTCAAAGAATTGTCTGGGCGATTGACGGCGGACTTTGGCCGCGGCTACTCACCGTTGAATCTTTGGCTATTCAAGCGATTCTACGTGGAGTTCCCCCAACTGGTTGACTCGGAGATACTTTACGCACTGCGTAAAGAATTGCCCAAGGCACAATCCGAGACGGCCGGTCGGAAATCTGGTGCTGGACTGCCAATTGGCTACACGGTGTGTGCCGAGTCGTGGCGACCAGGCCGGCGCACACGAGCCCGAAAAGTGGAAAGGAAGCTATGAATCCCCACGTCAATTCGATCGCCGGGCGTTTGAGCCTGCGCCGACCGCAGCGCCAGTCGCTGGAAATCCTGGACAGGATCATGGGAATCGCGCGTCCGCGGAAGGACCTCGACGCGGCGGAGGCGCTGGGCGCGATTGGCAGCGAGTATCCTTCGGTGACGGACTTCGAGCGGGAGTTTCCCTCGTTGTGCTTCGCCCTGGCGACCGGCGTGGGGAAGACGCGGCTGATGGGTGCGTTTATCAGCTATCTGCACCTGGCGCACGGGTTCAGCGATTTCTTCGTGCTGGCGCCCAATCTGACGATCTACAACAAGCTGCAAGCCGACTTCAGCGAGCGGAGCAACCCGAAATACGTGTTTCAGGGGATTTCGGAACTGGCGATCGATCCGCCGGCGATCATCACGGGGGACAACTACGAGTCGGGGCGAGGGGTGCGTACGGGCCGACTTTTCGACGTGGCCATCCACATCAATATCTTCAACATATCGAAGATCAACTCGGAAGTGCGGGGGGGCAAGTCGCCGCGAATCAAGCGGCTTTCCGAGTACATCGGCGAGAGCTATTTTGAGTACCTTTCGAAGCTCGACGACCTGGTGCTGATCATGGACGAGTCGCACCGCTACCGAGCGTCGGCCGGGATTCGGGCGATCAACGAGCTGAAGCCGGTGCTGGGGCTGGAACTGACTGCGACGCCTTTTATCGAAACGAGCAAAGGGGCGATCGCGTTCAAGAACGTGATCTACGATTATCCGCTGGCCAGGGCGATGGCGGACGGATTCGTGAAGGAACCGGCGGTGGTGACGCAGAAGGACTTCGATCCGAGCCAGTTTAAGCCGGAGGAGTTGGAGAAGATCAAGCTGGAAGACGGGGTGCGGTTGCACGAGAATGTCAAAGTGGAGCTTGAGACGTACGGGCGGCAGACCGGCGAGCGGATTGTGAAGCCTTTCTTGCTGGTGATCGCACGCGACACGACTCATGCGTCACAGCTCCTGCAACTGATCCAGTCCGATCAGTTTTTCGAGGGTCGTTACAAGGAAAAGGTAATCCAGGTCGACTCGAGCAAGACGGGGTCGGAAGAGGATGAAATGATTCGGCGTCTCCTCGCAGTCGAATCCGAGGATGAGCCGACAGAAATCGTGATTCACGTGAACATGCTCAAGGAAGGCTGGGACGTCACCAATCTCTACACCATCGTTCCATTACGCGCGGCCAACGCACGCATTCTCATCGAGCAGTCGATCGGGCGGGGGTTGCGGCTGCCCTATGGAAAGCGGACGGGCGTGTCGTCGGTGGACCGGCTCAACATCATTGCCCACGATCGCTTCCAGGAGATCATCGACGAAGCCAACAAGCCTTCGTCGACGATCCGATTGCAGCAAATTTTGTTGGATCCAGCGACCGATCTGCAGAAGACGGTGGGCGTGGTGGCTGGGGCGTCGATTCTCGACAAACTTGGGGGCAAGTCGCTGATTATGGGGGCGGGCGCGTCAAACGTGACGGCCCCGGCGGCGGCACCGCTTTTCAGTACGCCGTTGGAACAGAAGGTGGCGCAGGTGACGTACGACGTCATCAAGAAACACGAAGACCTGCCGAGTTCATTGCATCTGCTGCGGGACGATGTGAAGGCGGAGATTGTGCGAGAGGTGGAAGCCGCACTCGCCCCGAAACAAATGGAACTGCCGGGCATGGCCGAGACGGTGGATATTGCCAGCATCGTGGAGCAGACGACTTCGCTGGTGGTTGAGCAGACGATCGATATTCCGCGGATCCTGGTTGTGCCCAGGGGAGAGGTTACGACGGGGTTCGACCCCTTCGCGCTGGAGGCGGAGACGATTCACTACCAACCGGTCGAACGGGACATCCTGATCCAGTATCTGCGGACGCAATCGCAGGAAGTACTGAGCGTGAGCGGGGGAGGGCTGGACGAGAAGCGACTGGAGGACTATCTGGTGCGGACGCTGATCGACTATGACGATATCTGCTACGACGACCACGCCGATCTGCTCTACGATCTGGCGGGCCAGATGGTCGGTCATCTGCTAAGCTATCTGGAGGACGACGACCAGGTGCGGAACGTGCTCCAGTATTATCACCGTCCGTTGGGAGAGTTCATTCACGCCCAGATGCTCGACCACCATTGGGAGAAGTCTGCGGGCTACGACGTGGAAGTGCGCAGAGGCTTCAGCCAGTTGAAGCCATGCGCTTACACGGCAACGGCGGAAAACCCGATTCGCGACTTTCGCGAAACGGTGACCGACAAGTCGCGGATCGGGCAGTATGTGTTCGGCGGCTTCCAGCGCTGTCTCTACACGGCCCAGAAGTTCCAGTCGGACCCCGAGCGGAAGTTGGCGATCATTCTTGAGCGGGATTCGGCGAAGTGGTTCAAGCCGGCATTGGGTCAGTTTCAGATTTACTACAAGTGGGGGCCGGACCAGAGGGAATACCAGCCGGACTTTGTCGCGGAGACGGATGATGCGGTTTATTTGCTCGAACCCAAGGCGCGTCGGGAAATAACCGATCAGGAAGTGTCGGCAAAAAGCGACGCGGCCATCGAATGGTGTGGGCACGCCACGAAACACGCACTGGCCAGCGGCGGCAAGGCGTGGCACTACGTGCTGATTCCGCACGATGCGATCGCGGAGAATATGACGTTGAGCGGGCTGGTACGGGAGTACCGGGTGTCGAACGGAGCGCGGGGCAAGCGCGCGGAACTATCTTCGTGACGAGCGTTCTTCCGAAAGCCAGCGGGCATACGCGGCTTCTATCCCACTCCGAGTGCTTCGCAGATGGCTTCCCTCACACGGGAGTCGTCTTCGGCTGCGAGCCGCTGCCACAAGTGAGTTCGGGCGTCGCGACTGCCTATCTGCCCAAGGGCCCAGGCACTGGCGACCCGCACGAGGGATTCTCTGTCGCTGAGGCCGTGGGATAAAGCGCCTACCGCTTCTGCAGAAGGGAGGCCGGCAAGAATCAGGGCCGCGTTGCGAAGCAGTCCGCGACGTTTTGTTCGCCAGAGGGGCGTCTTGCGGAATCGCAAGCGGAACGCCTCGTCGTCCAGCGAGAATAGCTGTGCCAGCCCGAGGGCGGTTTCTCCGCCGATCGGCAGAAACTCGCGACCGGCCTCGACATCGACCGGCCGCCGATTTGCACGGCGATTCCACGGGCAGACTTCCTGGCAGACATCGCACCCAAACAGCCACTTCCCCGAAGCCTGGCGAAGTTCGGGCGGCGGCATGTCCCGCAGTTCGATGGTCAGGTAGCTGATACAGCGGCGGGCATCCAGGACATAGGGCCGGACCAGGGCGCCGGTGGGGCAGGCGTCGATGCAGGCCCGGCAGGTGCCGCAATGGTCGGTTTTGAAGGGTGCATCGTACTCAAGTTCCGCGGTCGTCAGAAGTACCGACAAGAACAGCCAACTTCCCCGATCGCGGGTGAGAAGCAGCGTGTTCTTACCGATCCAGCCGAGACCAGCGAGAACGGCGAACTCGCGTTCCATGAGCGGCGCCGTGTCGACGACACCGCGAGCCCGGGCGCCGGGCGCGAGCATGGCATGGAAATCCGCCAGGAGATTCAGTCGGCGGCGGAGCACATCGTGGTAGTCGAATCCCCACGCATAGCGTGAGACGAGTCCCCGCCCGTCGTCGTCCGCGTCCCGTTCTACGTTGCGGTAGTCGGTTGCGAGAACCAGCAAGCTCTTGGCCCCGTCAAGCACGCGGCCTGGATGGCGGTAGGCGTCCAGGCGATTGGCCAGGTAATCCATCTGGCCCGCGTAGCCCGCCTGAAGCCACTGCTGAAGGCGATTGAATCCGGGCGAGTCGACGGCCTCGCACGCGCCGACATGGCAGAATCCGAGGCGCCGGGCCTCGTTCCGCAGTGCTTCGGTGAGTTGGTGAGGGGAGATCATGTCGCTTGGAACGCTCTGGCGTGGGGAGGGGGCGCCAGGAGAACTGCAAAGTCCTCTTGTGGCAACAAAAGTAGCAGGCACTCGCCGAGCGCCGCTGGCGGGAGATCGGGATTTCGGGCGGTTCTGCGGACGGCACGACGGAGCGTGCCTGCTACTTTGCGGACGGCACGGCGGAGCGTGCCTGCTACTTTGCGGACGGCACGGCGGAGCGTGCCTGCTACTTTACGGACGGCACGGCGGAGCGTGCCTGCTACTCTGCGGACGGCACGGCGGAGCGTGCCTGCTACTTTACGGACGGGACGGCGGAGCGTGCCTGCTACTTTGCGGACGGCACGGCGGAGCGTGCCTGCTACTCTGCGGACGGCACGGCGGAGCGTGCCTGCTACTTTGCAGTTCCCCTGGGGGGAGCCGGGTTTGTTGTTCGGACGACGGCCCATAGACTACAATGAATCGTCGCTTTTCGGATAGCGCAGTTCCAGGCCTTCGATAGCCGATGCTGCCTCAGGAGAGCGTGTACGGAATTTTGGCCGGAAGGGGACAGTCCCATTTTTGCGGCATCCTGCCACAAAAATCGGGACAGTCCCCCTCAGGATGTGAAAAAGAACAAGTGATCCGGAGTTTCTCATGCGTCGAATGCTGGCTTTGGTGCTTGCGGTCTGCTCAATCGGGGGGCCTGCTCTTGTGGGCTGCGGTCCAGAGCTGACGGAGGAGGACCTGGGAGAGGTCCAGACCGAGGCGTCGCAGTTGCCGGCGGCAGGGGAGCCTTACGACATGCCGGAAGGTCAGTTCCCGGCTGACTCCGAGTCGGATGCGGACCACCCTTAGGCCATTGAGATCACTGATGCCCCATCTTTCGAGGGAGATAGTTTCTACGTTTTTTTGTTGCCGTTGAGGCTGCTTCGATTAGTCTGGAAAGCATGGGAGATGGTTCGCTCATTTCGACCAATCCCGTCCTGACAAGCCATTTCCGGAGCAGCACCCATGGTACGACGTCTAGGCTTCTCGATCCTCGTTCTGACCGCTTTGGCCGTCGCCTCACTGGCGACCTCCCCCACCCAAGCGGGTGATTACGGATGCGGTTCCTATCTCTGGAGCAGCCCGTATCCAACGAGCCTGGCACCTCTTCACGCGGTCGGCGCAATACCGTTGCCCCCCTATTTTGCCCTTCATCCGCCGGTTTACTACGAGATGCCGATACCCCGGACCTATGGGTATAGCCCTTGGGCCTACCCTCCGTATGTCATGACGCCGGAGATTTGTGAGCCGATTCCGGAGATTATCCAGAACAAATACGTTCCCCAACCAGCCAAGCAGGTCGACGAGAAAGCCAAGATGGCGGCATCCGCGCCGCGAATCATCCGAAATCCGTACGTCGTCGCGTCTGAGGGAGAAACGGATTCGGCCCTTGCGGCCAAGTAGTCCGGTTCGGACGAGAACGGCTCTTTGGCCGGCTGGACCGGCCATCGCGATCGCTCCTAACCCGAAAATTGGCCTGGACCTACGGCCAAAAATCGGGCATCATCCGGCCCTGAATTTGCGAGCGACAGACGGGGTCGCCAAGTCGACCCCATCCGCCGCGTACGTCGGTCTGTACCAAGTGCCTTCATCATCGTGGTGGAAAGGAGTCCCCCTGATGATCCGGCTGATAATTCCGGCTTTGTTTGCGGTTGCCGCCCTCGGCTGCCAGGGACAGGATGCCCATGTTCCCATGGATCCGTTCTACGGGCAGACGAAGATCGCCCCGCCGGGGACAGGAGAGATTGCCCGACGATCCGCGGCCGATCCGGCCTATCCGCGTTCGGCGGCCGTCGCGCCCGCGAACACCGGCGCGAATTCGCCACCCCTGGCCGCTGCCGCAGCATCCGTGCCGGCAGGATCTCCCACTCGCCTGGCGTCGAACACGTCGTCCGAAAACAACGAGCCTGCGCGCGTCGCAAGCGGCGATCGGATCGCCATCCCGGTTTCTGCCCGCCGCGAGCTGACGACGGCCGAATTGCTGGCAGCTCGTTCTTCCCGAACCTCGAGCGAACCGCAGCAGCCGCCCGGCGCCGCTTCCAGCGCCGCGGCGTCGGACGGCTTGCGGGCGGAACCGCAGCGATTCGTGCAGACGCTTCCTCCACGGCAGCAGGCCATTTCCCCGCAGTCGTCGACACAGACTCGCTCCCGATCGGCATCGGCACCCGTCACGGTTCGCCAAGGCCCGATCGACATCAACGACCTTCCGCCGGCCGATCGCGGCGCCTTGACCATCCGCGACGATCGAATACAGCGGGCCTCGGCGAGCGAGCGCGACGACAGCATGACCGTCAGGATTCCAACCCGGGTGGACGGCACGGCGTCGTCGGGGCGATTCGGTTGGGCCGACGATTACGGCCGACTTAGGGGCCAACTGGAGTACCTCGAAAGCGACGGCCGCTGGAAGCTGCGGTACATTCCGGTGGACAAGAAGGTCGACGAGTTTGGCGGAAGCGTGGTGATCGCAGACGCGGGCCGCCTGTCGGGATACGAACGGGGCGACTTCGTCGAGGTTCGTGGCCGGATTGTCGAGGATGCGGAAGAGGGGAAGGACTTCGCTCCGATCTACGAGATCAGCAGCATCCGCAGTCTGGATCGGTAACGGCTTCGATTCGATCGCAGACGCTGAGCATCGTTCGAGAATTAACTGTCGCAGGATGGACTGGCAACATGCCTTGGACAGGTTGCAGGAACTGCAAACCTGTCCTACAGTGCGACACTCAATCCTCGAACAATGCTTAGCTGGATTACTCAAGGGTGGCACGCTCAGAGCGCAGCGATGGGCGTGGTGACCTGACCATCCACGCCCATCGCTGCGCTCTGAGCGTGCCACCCAATACAAAACGCCTCTAAGGGGCCTGTCGTTGACTTGTTTGCCTGCAATTTCCGATCTGGATTCCCGCCTTCGCGAGAATCACGCACCGCGTCAACCGGAGTTTTCGGCTCGCCGGCGCGATTGCCAGAGGTCGGGGACGGCGGTCAAGGCGACGCGATCTTCGAGGTTGGGGCGGAACACGGTGAGTACGAGGAGCGGCAGGTACCAACCCATGTAGAGCCCGCCCTGGTAGGGATGCCAGAATTGGGTGCCGAGCATCACCAGGGCCGAGCAACTGATCAGCGTTCCCAGGTGTTTCTGAGCGGGCCAGAGGGCGAGGCTGCCGCAGACGGCGGAAAAGGCCGCGATGATCGGGATACGATAGGGCAATCGTCCGTGTTCAGCCCAGAATCCGTCGGCGTCTTTGCCGTAGAAGTAGCGGATCCCGCTGAAATCGAGCAACTGGTCGCCCAAGCTCTGAACCTGGGCGGCGGTTGCCAGCCAGAAGATCATCAGGAGGACGAAGGCGATGCCCAGGCCGATCAGGAACCGAGCGATTCCCCGTCTCCAGTAGAAGCTGATCCACAACGGCAACAAGAACAGCGGGTAGAAGATGCACCCGGTTGCTAGGCCAATCAGGAGCCCCGCCAAAATGGGCCGGCGATAGGCAGCCACGGCCCACACCAACAACAGGGCGGGGACCACGTAGTCCACTCGCCCGGTCATCTGGCTCGTGTAAGGCAGGAGCAGGTAGAGCGACCCGGCCGCCACCCCCGTCTGAAAATTGCCGAAATGGCGATACCCGATGAACACGATCCCCAGAACAAGGGCCAGATTCGCCAGAACCGCCGCCGTGCGAATCAACGGCGTGGGAATGTATCTCTCCGCCTTCGCGTCTTTGGCTTGCTCCTGAGCGGCGGTGGGAGCAGACTCGTCCGGTACGGTTTCAGCCGGCTTCACGTACTGGTTTGAAAAGGCATAGATCGATTCCCACCCTTCCCCGTGGACCGCCAGGCTCCCGCTCATGACCTCCTCGGTCAGGGGCGTCTCCTTGTTGGTGACGACGTTGGTCATCAGGAAGACGACCAGGGCGATCCCGGTGAACGTGAGACCGCTGGCGTTGAGGTTCGGTTCCAGGAGCGGCCTGCGGACCAGGATCTGGTCGACGAGCAGCCGGATCAAGAACAGGGCGCCGATGAAGAACACCCAGGCGTATCCCCAGGCCGTCTTGCCATTGGCCACCAGGAGAAGGCCCGGCGAGAAGGTGAGCAGACCGACCAGATCAAGATTGCGGATGCAGAAGAAACGCTGGAATTTGAAGAAGATACCGATGATCAACAACGACGACACATAGAACCATGTCGTCGGCAACATTTCGTAGTCGAAGAGAATGTCCTGCATCGGTTTGCGGCGCACCAGGATCGGTGCTCACCCGTGATGGTTGCGTAAATCTCCCGCAAAATCCTAGTGCCCTTCTTCATCAACATACACTTCCCGGGGGGGATTTGCAAGCCCCTCCGTGGCCAAGGCAACTTGTTTTGTCACAACAACTTATGGTGTGGATTCCAGGGATGCAGGACTGATCGCTTCCGGACGTTTGACCGGCGTGTTGTGCATGAACCAGCGATTGCCGACCTTCTCGAGAGTCAGATCCCGTTTGCCGTCGACGGTGGCCCAGCAGAGATTGCGGCGCATCGTCCAGGTGCCGTCATCCAATAGCTTCTGGAGTTCCGTCACCATCGCCTTGGTCTTTTCCGGAGTGGCTTTGACGGCCAGTTTCCGGAAGGCGTCGCGGTCTCCCTTGAGCTTGCGATCGACTTCTGTCGGTGAGACGAGATGGGCCAGCATGTAGGAGATGTCGGCCTCTCTCATGGCCTTGATCACCGACTCAATCGACTGTTGGGGCGTGTCCTGAGGATAGAGTTTCAGGTCCGCCTCCTGTCCATACCGCTCGGGCCAAACCGGCGATTCCTCCTCGGTCATGATGGCCAAACGCGTCTGGCCCTGCGCCACGGCCACACAACTGATGAGGATCCACGCGGCCGCAAGACATCGTGTCTTCATCGGGAAAACCTCCTGTCATCGACTGCCGGGAGAGAAACGCGGGATTCTAGCGAGGCGGCCCATTTGGATACAGGGCAATCCCAAGAATATCGCCCTCATGGGGTGAGCGTCTTGGTTGTGGGTGGGAAATGTGAGAGACACCACGGGAGGAGGTTTGCCTATTTTCCGGTCGAAATGAAGGAGGAAGCCATGGAAGGCGTAAGGATGGCGGAAGGGCTTACGGTCGAGCAGTTGGCGGAAGCCCAGCGGAACTATGAGGTTATGAAATAGGTCGCGGAGGGAGAGCTGTGGCGGATCGCTTGTCTTATGGTAGGTAAGCCTGACGATCAGTTGCTTGGCTTCAGCCACTTGAAGAACAGGCCCTCGCCGTGATAAACTTGAGGGATTTTAGAGCGAGCTTTCCCCACGACCGGTGGGGATGCTTCCAATAGATGCGAGAAAACGCCCCGACCGCCTTTGGCGGGTCTGTACCGAATTCTGTGCTCGTGATCGTGCCGGAAGGGGACAGTCCCATTTTTGTGGCGTCCTGCCACAAAAATCGGGACAGTCCCCCTTTGGCTGTCGGGGCGAGTGATCAAGCGACCAGGAACACCGAACGTGCCACGACGCGACGACATCCATAAGATCCTGCTCATCGGTTCCGGCCCGATCATCATCGGTCAGGCCTGCGAGTTCGACTATTCGGGAACCCAGGCCTGCAAAGCCCTGCGTGAAGAGGGATACGAGGTCGTGCTGGTCAACTCGAATCCGGCCACGATCATGACCGACCCGGCCACGGCCGACCGGACCTATATCGAACCGCTCACCTGGGAAATCGTCGCCAAGGTCATCGAAAAGGAACGTCCCGACGCCCTGCTGCCCACCCTCGGCGGTCAGACGGGTTTGAATCTGGCGATGGATCTCGACCGCCACGGCGTGCTCCAGAAGTTCGGATGCGAGATGATCGGCGCCACCGCCGAAGTGATTGCCAAGGCCGAAGAACGCGATCAATTCAAAGCCGCCATGGAAAAGATCGGCCTGGGAGTCTGCCGCGGGGAGACGGTGCACTCCCTCGAAGAAGCCCGTCGCGCCGCGGAACAGATCGGCCTCCCCTGCGTCGTCCGGCCCAGCTTCACCCTGGGCGGCACCGGTTCCAGCATCGCCTACAACCTTCAGGACTTCAACGAGAAGGTCGCCCGCGGATTGTCCGAATCGCCGGTCCACGAAGTGCTCATCGAAGAATCGGTGCTCGGTTGGAAAGAATACGAGATGGAGGTGATGCGCGACAAGGACGATAACGTCGTGATCATCTGCTCGATCGAGAACTTCGACCCGATGGGCGTCCACACGGGCGATTCGATCACGGTGGCGCCGGCGCAGACCCTCACCGACAAAGAATACCAGTACATGCGCGACGCCTCGCTGGCCGTGATCCGCGAGATTGGCGTCGAAACCGGCGGTTCGAACATCCAGTTCGCCATCCATCCCGACGACGGCCGCATGGTCGTCATCGAAATGAATCCGCGAGTCAGCCGCTCCAGTGCGCTGGCGTCCAAGGCGACGGGATTCCCGATCGCCAAGATCGCGGCCAAGCTGGCCGTCGGCTACCGGCTCCACGAACTGCCCAACGACATCACCCGCGAAACCAGGGCCTGCTTCGAGCCGACCATCGACTACGTCGTCACAAAGATTCCTCGTTTTGCCTTCGAGAAATTCCCGGAAGCCAACGCCGAGCTGACCACGCAAATGAAGAGCGTCGGCGAAACCATGGCGATCGGGCGAACGTTCAAGGAGTCGTTCCAGAAAGCCCTCCGCGGTCTCGAAGTGGGCAGCTTCGGCTTCGGCTGCGACGGCAAGGACCTGTGGGGCACGCCCGAGCAGCCGTCGCTCGACGAGGTCCGCACGAAAGTCGCCAGGCCGGGCGATCAGCGAATCTGGTATCTCCGCTACGCCCTCAAGTACGGCATGTCGATCGAAGAGATCTACGAGCGGACCGGCATCGACCCCTGGTTCCTCGACAACCTGGCCGAGATTGTCGAACTCGAAGAGGAACTGCGGGCGAAGAAGGGCATCGCCGACACCGACGACCGCCTGCTCCGCAAGGCCAAGCAGTTCGGGTTTTCCGATCGCCAACTGGCCACGATCTGGAGCGAGGCGGAGATGGACATCCGCGAGGAACGCAAGCGGCGCGGAATCGTGGCCACGTTCAAGGCCGTCGACACGTGTGCCGCCGAGTTCGAGGCCTACACGCCCTACTACTACTCCACCTACGAAGATCCGGTCGAAACCGAGGCGTCCAAGGTTCCTCCCGGACAGGAAGATTTGACGGTGCTGCTCGGCGAAGATGAACTGCGAGCCGTCTATCTGGAAGATGAAGTGCCGCCCAAGAAACCGGATCAGAAACGCGTGATGATCCTCGGCGGCGGTCCCAACCGTATCGGCCAGGGAATCGAATTCGATTACTGCTGCTGCCACGCCAGCTTCGCCTTGCGCGAGTTGGGAATCCAGTCGATCATGGTCAATTCCAACCCCGAGACCGTCAGCACCGACTACGACACCAGCGACCTCTTGTTCTTCGAACCGCTCACCACTGAAGACGTGCTCAATATCTGCGATCGCGTCCAACCCGACGGCGTGATCGTCCAGTTCGGCGGGCAGACTCCGCTCAACCTGGCTCGGGCTTTGTCGAATGCCGGCGTGCCGATCATCGGCACCAGCGTCGACACGATCGAAGACGCCGAGGACCGGGAAAAATTCAAGAACCTGCTCGAGCGTCTCGGCCTCCGGCAGCCGGCCAACGGCATCGCCCGGACCATGGCTCAGGCACGGGCGGAAGTCGCCAAGGTCGGGTTTCCGGCCCTGGTCCGGCCGAGTTTTGTCCTCGGCGGACGCGCCATGGAGATCTGCTACGATTCGGCCCAGTTCGAGCGGTTTGTCACCGAGGCGTTCATCGTCGCCCAGGGGCAACCGGTGCTCATCGACCGCTTCCTGGAAGACGCAACTGAAGTCGACGTCGACGCGATCGCCGACGGCGAGAAAGTGATCGTGGCGGGGATCATGGAGCATATCGAGGAGGCCGGCGTTCACTCGGGCGACTCGGCCTGCGCCATTCCCCCCTACAGTCTGCCTGGCCCCGTGCGCGACGAGATCCGGGAAGCGACCGCCGCCATGGCCCGCGAACTGAAGGTCGTCGGCTTGATGAACGTCCAGTTCGCTGTCAAGGAGGAGAACGGGCGTCCCAACGTCTACGTGATCGAGGTCAATCCCCGGGCGAGCCGCACGGTGCCGTTTGTCTCAAAAGCCACCGGCATGCCGGTGGCCAAGCTGGCCGCCAAGGTCATGACCGGCAAGAAACTCTCCGAGCTGGGCTACTATCGTGAACCCATCCCTGCTCACGTCTCGGTCAAGGAGGCCGTCTTCCCCTTCGCCAAGTTCGCGGGAATCGATATCGTGCTCGGACCGGAGATGAAATCGACGGGTGAGGTGATGGGCATCAGCGAGCGGTTCTCGATCGCGTTTGCCAAGAGCCAGTTGTCGGCCGGCACCCTGCTGCCTCGCGAAGGCAAGATCTTCCTCAGCGTGGCCGATGCCGCCAAGGATCACCTGGTCGGCCTGGCCAGGCGGCTCGAAAAGATGGGCTATGAACTCCTGGCCACACGCGGCACCGCCGCCAGGCTGGAAGAGGCGGGCATTCAGGTCAAGCGGCTCAAGAAGCTTCAGGAAGGCCACCCCAACGTGCTCGACTACATGTTCAACGGCGAGTTGAAGCTGGTCATGAACACCCCCAGCGGCAAGGGCGCCCGAACCGACGAAGGCCAGATCCGCGCCGCCGCCATCGCCAACGGCGTCGCCTGCCTGACCACCATCCAGGCCGCCGACGCCGCTGTGATCGCCATGGAAGCCATGCGCGAAGAAGAAATGGAAGTCGAAGCGATCCAAGACCGCTTCCCGCACTACGGGGCCCCGCAGAAGCCTTAGTGAGGGGCAAATGCGATGGAATGAAGCGAGTCCTTCCCCCTGCCGGCGGGTGGTTGTAGAATAGATTCAGCAATGTGCGCCTTGCTACCGAACCTAAGAATGGAGCAGTGCCTGAGCCCTCAGATACATCTGGTTGGAGCCGACGATGAGCGATCTCGCCAAACGCGTCTATCAGCAGTTTTCCGGTAAACCGCTCCGCCCTTATGATCAGCGAGATCTCTACGTCGATCTAGAGCCTGTCCGCGGAAATCAGCATCCGATTCGGAGACTCGCACAGACGATCCGTCTTTCTGAATCCGGGGAACCGACGTGCCAAGTGCTTGCCGGGCATAATGGGAGCGGCAAGTCGACCGAACTCTTTCGGCTCAAGAAAGACCTCGAAGATGGAGATCCTTCCTACTGCGTTGTTTACCTTCAGGCCGACGAGCACCTCGATCGCAACGACGTCGATTTTCCGGACGTGCTGCTTGCGCTCGTCCGACAGTTGGCCGTGGATCTGAAGAGCCATGAAGGCATCGACCTGAAACCCGGGCATTTTCGAATCGCCTCGAACGGCTCAAGAACCTGGTCACATCCGAAATCAGTTTTGACACATTCTCTCTTGGCACGGACCTGCTGAAGGTTTCGGGAGAAATCAAGGGCAGCCCGGAAGCGCGCAAGAAGATCCGCGAGGCACTTGAGCCGGATACGAGCAACTTGCTCGAAGCAGCCAACGATTTGATTGGTGAGGCCCTCGTCGAACTGAGCAAGAAAGACAAGCAGGGCTTGGTCCTGATTGTTGACGACCTCGACAAGCTAATTGTCCGACCTCGCGAGGGCATGATTGCCACAACCGACGAATACCTCTTCATCAATCGAGCGGCGCAACTGACGGGTTTCAGGTGCCATGTCGTCTACACGATTCCGCTGTCGCTTGCCTATTCCCATCATGAGAGTTCCATTCGTCGCAACTACGGGGGCGTGCCCGTTGTGCCAATGACCAAGGTTTCCACTCCGCCTCCCGAATGCAGACCTCACCAACCGGGTATCGATTGTTTTCGTGGGATCATCGATCGTCGACTTCGCGCTGCGGGAGCAGAATTCGGCGAGGTGTTTGAGAATGAGGAAATCGGTTTCGACCTGATCCGACTCAGCGGCGGTCAGCCCACGGAGTTGATGACCCTGGTTCGTGAGGCGATCATTACACGCGGCCTGCCAATCAATCAAGAGTCCTTGAAGCGGGCCCAGTTGGAAGGAAATCGTGAGTACTCCCGGATGCTGATGGCCTGCCATTGGCCGATTATTGCTGAGATCCGCAGGTCGGGACGATTCGCCCGCGGCGCCGAGCACGAAGAAGCGTTCCGTGAGCTCCTCAATTGTAGGGCAATCTTGCAGTACGTCAACGACCGAGAATGGTACGGCCTCAACCCAATGGTCGCCGACCTGACATCGCCGGATTCGCTTATTCAGCAACCATGACCGTTCCCATCAGCGACCAAAGTCCGAGCTATCCCGAGACGGTTCGTCAGAATGGCGAACTGGCAGCTATGAAGCGGATGCTCGAAGTGTCGGAAAGCTGTTTCTCGTTGAGTGTAGCTATCTGCAACAACACTGCACTCCGCAACCATCTTGTTCGCCGGCTTGCCGAATCCGCAACATTACAGGTGATATCCATTCCGGAAAGTACGGTTGACGTTTATCAGGCTGTGCTGGATCGAGTTAACGAGTCCACTCCGAAGGCGATCTTCATTGTCGACTTGGAGGCAAGCGTTCCGTCACGGGAATTCGAGCAACTGACTTTCATCTCACTTAACGCTTCTCGCGATCTCTGGCAACGACGATTCACCTGCCCCGTGGTGTTCTGGCTTCCTGCCTATGCCGCGAACCTGATGGCAATCCACGCAAAGGACTTCTGGCGATATCGCAGCCATCGGTTTGAGTTCGTAGCGGACACGACTATTGACGAAATGAGGCCGCTGAGTTATTTGGACTTCGATCATGTCGCTACGGCAAATCTCTCGGCAAACGAGAAGTGGTTTCGGGTCGCAGAGCTCGAACAACGTGTCCGGGATGTCGAAGAAGCATCAGCCGCATATTTGGGTGACTTCGTGGCTCAATGGCAAACCGAACGAGCCTTCTTGCTTGCGGAACTTGGTGAATTGAAGCAGGCGGAACAGATCATCAACGCCTTGCTCCAATCAGACGAGTATATCGAACATCAGGCCACTCTAGCTCGGAGCTACCGTCTTCTCGGTAATATCCACTTCGCACGTGGTGACTTGTCCAAGGCCGAGGAGGCCTATCGCAAAGCACTTGACATTGATGAGACGGTCGGGCAACTGGATGGAATGGTATCAGACTACAATAATCTCGGCAACGTGCAGGAGGCACGGCATAACTACGCCGAAGCCACGAGTTACCTGGAGAAGTCACTTGAGATATGCGGGCAGCTTGACCGAGAGGATTCGGCTTCCATCATCTACGGCAACCTCGGCATTGTATGTAATGCGCAGGGCGACACGGATGCTGCGGAGCATCTGCATCACAAAGCACTGGAGCTTGCGGGGCAGGTCGGACGTCACGGCATCTTGGCAATGAACTTCTCCAACCTTGGAAACGTCTATTCGCGTCGTGGTGACTGGGACGAAGCAGAACGAATGTACAGAAAAGCGCTCGAGATTAATGAGAGTCTTGGAAATCGCGTTGGAATGGCCATTAACTGGTGTAATCTCGGGACACTCCACAAGAACCGCGGCGAATGGAGCAATGCGAGAGAAATGTGGCAAGAATCGCTTGAGTTGTACAAGCAACTTGGTTCGACAAGAGATGTGAAGCGGTTGCGGGATTTGCTGGAGAAGCATTCTCAATAGCGTTCTCACTGCGTCGGCAGAATCACCATGAACGCGACCGCCTGGGGATATGACGAACTATGATCTCACAGGTGAGTGGCGGACCAAGTTACTGCCTTCGTCCGATGAATCCCGGCAATTGGAAATCGACACATTGCGTTGCGAAGCAGAGCTTCGGGGATGTGCGTTTCCAAGCTGGAGCTTGAGGAACGAGAGAAGTCGGAGGCAGGATAGCACCGTTGTCCCCGCCACTATGCCAAAAACAGAAACGGGGCCGGTGCTTCAAGAACGCCGACCCCGTAGCCGCAGTTGCTCGTTTGTGCAGCGGAACGTCAAGCCCCAGCCTACGCCTCCGGCCCCGCCGGCTTCAGTTTGGCCTCTTCCTTCTTCGGCTCTGGTTTCTTCTCCGGTTTCGGCTCGGCACTCGGCTCCTCCTCGGCCTTCTCCCGGCGTTTGCCGCGGAGTTGTTCGATCGAGTCGCGCAACTGGTCGAGCCGGCGATTCATCTCCTCAAAACGCCTCTCGATCACGCCCTCCCGGCCTTCCAGCGGGTTGGGTAGCTGGTCGATGCGGCGGCTCAGTTCCTCGAACTTCTTCTCGATCATCCCCTCGCGACCTTCCAGCGGGTTGGGCACCTTGAAGTCCTTGGGAAACCAGTTCCACGAATCGCCCGGGCCGTGATGACGGCCCAGCATCCGCTCCACGTGTGGCCGGAGATCGGCGGGCAGCTTGTCGAGTTCGCCTTCGTTGATACTCCAGCTCTCATCGCCGCGGGTGACTTCAATCTCCGCCGGTTTCTCGCCCTGCCTGAGAACCTTGATCTTCACATTGCCGGGCAGTTTGGCCTCCGGCTTCGGAGGGCTCGGCATGATCGTGCCCGGCTGACGCCAGAACTGAAACTTCATCGAGGGCCGTCCGTCCTTGCCGGGCTCCCACTGCTGCATGTAGTCGAAAAACTTCTGCCACTCCTCGCCGGGTCCTTCGGCCGACTTGTCGCCGGGGACCTCCACCGGCGGGCGCTTCACCGGCGTCAACTCCACCTTCTTTTTCTCGCCCTTGCGGACCAACTCGACCGACAACTTGCCGTCCTTGACCGCATCGACCTCGTCGATCAGGTCCTGCACCTTGGTCAACTTGCGGTCACCCGCCTGAATCAACACGTCGTGCCTCTCGATGCCCGCCTTCGTCGCGGGACTGTCGTCCACCAAGGCCTCCACAAGCACGCCCTGGTCTTCTTCCAATCCCAACTGAGTCCTCAACGCCGGACTCATCTGGCCGCACTGCACGCCGATCCAATGGTCGCTCGGCTTGACGACCTCCTGCGGTCCCTCGCCAAACGGCCAGATCATCGGCGGCATCTGCCCCGGCGGAATCGGCGGTTGCATGATGATGGCCCCGCCCGTGTGCCCACCCGGCGGTGTAAGGAACGTGGGCGGTGTAGGGAAGGTCGGTGGCGGGTAGATGCCATGACCCTCCGGACCCGGCATACCGGGGATCTCGACAATCGACGGGTTGTCTTTCGCACTCTTCCTTTCCGCATCGGGCGTCTGCCCCAAAGCAACTCCCGCCGCCAGGAACGCCAGAGCGCCCCAAACGACCACGGTTCGGCTCAATCTGCTCAAGAACATCGCTTCACTCCTTTCCCGTAATCTCGATCTCGATACCGCCACACACTTCCTTGAAACGCGATTTCCCCCTCAACACTTGAGGGACGCTACTGATACCCCCGGTTTGCCACCGGCACGATTTGCACCTCGTCCACTGGGAACACGACCCTGCGTCCGTCGGCGGCCTGAAATGGCACCAGATGCCGCTGTTGCACCACGTCGTTTCCGCGTTGCTGGAGCATGCGGACTACGTCGTCGGGGAGCACCGACGGCAATTGGTAAGGCCAACCCTCCCCAAGATACTCCTGGGGTACAACCGACATGGCCACCGATTCCGTCTCGCCGCTCACCGGGTCTTGAACGGGAAGCGTCACAACCTGGTAAGGCGCCTCCAATTCAGGAGCAGGTTGCGGCGAGGGAATCACGGGGGGCCGGACGCTCTCTGATTCCTTGGGCGGCGACGCCTCGGCCACGTGACGGGCGGCAGGAATCGGCGCCGAGTGTTGAGTATCCGATCCGACCAGATGGTCAAGGGCGAGCCCCAACCCAAAGGCCGATAAGAGGCCGGCTGCCACGGCCAGAACCGTGCGATGCCGCGACCATGAAGACCAAGATCGGCGGCCACCCGGTGCCGTCGCGGCGGCCGGCTCGCCCGAAACGGATCGCATCGCCTCGCGCCAACTCTGTACCTCGAGAAAAGCCAGTGCACAGCGCCGCCAACCGTCCGGCTCCGAGTCGAGACGCGAGAGCACCTCGCGCCGCTCCTCGTCGCTTAGTTCGCCGTCCACCAACATGTCAAGTTGCAGGTCGTCAATCATCGTCCGATACTCTCATCAGGTCTCGCATTCGCCCGCGGGCGCGATGCAACCGGGCCTGAACGGCACTCTCGCTGATTCCCAAGTGCTCGGCCAACTGCCGATAGCTCCAATCCTCCGTGTATTTGAGCAACAGAATCTCCCGGTCGCGCCGACAAAGCTGTACCAATGCCTTGCGGACCAGTTGCTGCCGCTCCTCCGCCAGCAACCAGCCCAACGGATCCACCTGCCGCGGGTCGATCTCCGCAGGTCGCACCTCTGCGGCATACCGAGCGCCCAACTGCCGTCGCCGCCCGGCCTTCCGGCGGTAGAGCAACGACTGAATCACGGCCGTCCGATAGAGCCATGGAGCCACCTTGCCGCGATCTTGCAGCGGTGCCTGCTGGCGAATCGCCGCCAGAGAGACTTCCTGAAAGATCTCGTCGACCGCCTGGCGTTCTCCCACCCGCGCATAGATGACCGTTCGCAACCAGCGGTCGTTTTCCACCAGCGCTTCCGACCAGTCGATATGCGGCGCGAGGGAAAGCTCCTCTCGGCCAACGGCGTTCGATGGATTCATGACTGGGAAGATAGTTGCCGCAGGGCGGCCCGTGTTGCAGAGAAAATGGAGATTTCCAGACAGATCACGCCAACATAGATCGTAACATATTTCAGCAGCGAGGCTTACGCCAACCCGCTGTTTGACGATTTGGGAACAATAACGATAGAATCGGACGTTGGAGCACAGGCTTCAGCCTGCCCAGCTTCTCCGAGATTCTACCGCCAACCTGTCTTGTGTCTTGCAGGCTGAAGCCTGTACTCCAACGGACTGCCAACCCCATGACCCATCACACTACGCACAATTCGCTCAACTGGATCGACGGCGAACTGGCCGGACTGGAGCGTCGGGAGCTGCGCCGCCGACTGGCCGATCGCAGGGGGGCTCAGGGGGCGGTCGTGCGGCTGGACGGCCGGGAGTTGATCAACTTCAGTAGCAACGACTACTTGGGCCTGGCGGCCGACCCGCGTCTGACTCAGGCCGTGCGAGCCGCACTCGACTCGCAGGGCTGGGGCGCCGGGGCCAGCCCGCTCATCTCCGGCCACAGCGATCTGCACCGTCAGTTGGAACAGCGACTCGCCGAGTTCGAACAGGCGGAAGCCGCCTTGCTCTTCCCCAGCGGCTTTGCTGCCAATGCAGGCACGATCGCTGCGCTCGTCGGGCCGGGCGACGTGGTCTTTACGGACCGCAAGAACCACGCAAGTCTGCTCGACGGCTGCCGCCTGTCGCGTGCCGATGTGAAGGTCTATCCGCACGGCGACTGGCAACAACTAGAGAAACTGCTCCAGCGAGACGTGGCCCACTCGCGGCGCTTGATCGTGACCGACAGCCTTTTCAGCATGGACGGCGACGTGGCCCCGCTCGCGCAACTGGTGGAGGTGTCCGAACGCCACGACGCCATGCTGATGATCGACGAGGCCCATGCCACGGGTGTCTTTGGCCAGTCGGGCCGCGGTGTGGCGGAATCGCAGGCGGTGGAGGCACGCATCCCCGTCCGCATGGGCACCTTGAGCAAGGCCCTTGGTTCCCACGGCGGTTACGTGGTGGGCGAGTGCCGGTTGATCGACTGGCTGGTCAATCGGGCTCGACCCTACGTATTCTCGACTGCTGCCCCTGCGGCGGTCGCAGCCGCGTCGCTGGCCGCATTGGATATTGTGGCTGCTGAGCCCGAGCGGCGGGCGGCACTCCTTGATCGAGCGGCCGCACTTCGTCGCCGGCTGGTCGATCGGGGATGGAATGCGGGCGGCTCGGTAAGCCAGATCATCCCGGTTCTTGTCGACGAAGCGGAGGCCGCTGTTCGGCTGTCGGCCTCATTGCGCGAGAAGGGGCTCTTCGTGCCGGCCATTCGCCCGCCCACCGTTCCCCAGGGCGAGGCGTGTTTGCGGATCAGCTTGTGCTACGGTCACTCACGTGAAATGGTCGAACGGCTGGTGGAGGGGCTTGGCGAGCCAGGTAACAACCAGTCCCTCGAACGCGGATGCACCACCCGTTAGGATCCTCGATTCTCACCAATCGCTCAAATACTCCAGCCGGTCTTGCATGCTCTCGGCGTCCAACGTACTCGTCAGGTTCACGATTCGGCGCAGGAGGTCGCCAATCGCGCGTTGGGTGGACACGACGATGCCCGCATGGTGGCGTTCATGATCCCGACTGGCCGCCTGTGTAACGGGCCTTGACGGCAGTTTCATCGTCGGCCGCCAAGTCGGCTTCGACTTCGTCCAAATGATCGTAGGCGTACGCCAGGGCGTCATGCACGTCAGCCGGCTTGAGGGCGGGGTATTGCTGGACGATCTCTTCCACACTCATCCCTTGACGATAACAGCCCAGAATGACGCCCACACGGACACGGGTCCCGACTACTACGGGCTGCCCGCCACATCGTGTGGGGTCCTGCTCGATATTGCGGAAGTCCAGCTTGGGCATCGTGAAATCTCCAACCATTTGCTCGGGAGAACGCCTTTTGCTGATGTTTGCATTTTGAATGAACGCGTTCGGTCTAGCCGTCGCCCTGCAAATCCGGGCTTCCAGCGGCAACCCTCGTTCATTGAACATGTAGACCGCAAAAGGCACCCCCCAATTCTACCATGTGATGCCAGCCCAGTCGACGGTGGGCGGGCTGTTGAAACACTATGAACGCAAGGCAGCGTAGCCGGCGACAGGGCCGGTTCCAGAGCGTCGGCCTCCACGAGGCCGAAGTGTTGGAACTGCGGCCTTGTGTGTCGGTCCAAAGCTGATTCCTGCCCTTCGGCCTCGGAGGCCACGCCTCGGGAGTGAAAAGCGTCGTCAGAACCTCGTGCGGGAATACGAGTTAGGTTGTCACCGTGGAACCATTCGCGAGTCCACGTTTTCACCAATTATAACGACTTACGAACGGTTTGGAACAGATTCTGTGACAGATCAGTGACAAGGAAATGAGCGTCGGCCTGGGTGTCACAGTTTCTCCTTCCAAGGCCCGGGCGGAGTCCACTGGGCGCTAAACGTCCGTGATTCATTCGCCGCCTGCGCAGGAGCCATCAGAAACGCGGCAATGGCCGCGATGACTTCGGCCAGGGCGCCAGGGGAAGGTGTGATTCTCGATTTTCGGAGAAATGCGTTCCACTGGGCGATTTTCACTGAGTCTGCAGCGAAGGACTCAGTGAGCGCGTAGGGAGGAATTTCGAGCGCCGTCTCCCGCCGGGCGAAGGTCTTGGCGATGGCGGTGGCCAACGTCGTGCCGTCGAATTCGAACTGGCGGGCGAGCATCTGAATATCGAAAAAGTCCTTCATGCGGCTGTTGAGTTGCCCGAATTTGACCATGGCCTCGAATTTCTCCGCAACGGCCGTCTCCCGGCTGTAGCCGTAGAGGCGCGGCGGTGCGAAGTCCAGGATGGTGGGGTAATCGGTGAGCACGGGCGCGGGAGTGAGGACATCGCCGAAGCCGAGGTCAAGCTGCATCGGCACCCGGGCGTTCTGCAGGCGGGCAAGGAAGGTCACCCGGAGGCCTTCATAGTCGGCGTCTTCCTTAATCAGCACGGCCTCAAGCGTGTTCACGTCGAAAACCAGGCCGTCGGGTTCGACTTGTGCAGAGCAAATCTCGCGGATTATCGGGAGAACGGTGTCAGCGGAGTTGTTCATGCGCGCGAGGAAGTCGATGTCCCTCGTCGGGCGGGTCGAGGGGGCATTCCAGGCGGTGAACATCAAGGCGCCTTTGAGGACGAATCACTCGACGTGAGGCGATTGGCCCATGCGGTAGAGAAAACGTTCCATGGCGAAGTACTGGAGCACTTCCTGGAAAGGCCGGCCCGTGGCCTTGGCGTTGTTCTGCAGGCGCTGCCGCACGGACGCGGCGAGATCGGTAATACGCCGGGGGGTCACAGGATCGCCTCCAGGTACGGGCGCATGACCTTCGTCACCCGGCAGATCTCTGCGTACTGCGTGAGATCGCCCACTTTGACCCGCCGGCGTTCTTTGTAGAGGCGGATGGCTTCTACGGCGGTGTCGAGGCCGATCTTGTTTCGGTACTTGAAGCAGTCGGCAAGGGTCTTCTCGGGGCTGTACACGCGAACGGAATGGCCGTCGAGCCGGTGGATCTTGATGCCGGATTCGAAGGCCTTGCCGGTGAACCAGAAGGTGCGGGTCGGGGGGTAAGCGATTCGGGGCGGTTCTGCGCCCCGTGGAAGCGCAATCTGCACCTCGTGCGGGATCTGCGTGGTCAGTTGATGGAACGCCAGAGCCGAGATCAGGCAGACGACTCCTTCCGGGGCGCGAAGCGAGACGGTTACGAGATCCGGGTTCGCAAGCGGCGGCGAATTGGCGAGCCGGTACAGGCCGCGGCTCAGGCACTCCAGTACTCCGGCATCCCTTAGCGCATAGAGAGTGCGTGGATGCACGCCGGCTTTGATGGCTTGGCTCGTGCGCAGGGTTGCGCCGTGCCTCTTGAACAGGGCCTGGACCTTTGCTGAGGTTGTGGTTGGGTTTGCTCGGCTCATGGATAAATATACCAGCAAATGTTCATATCTGCTGGTAATTCTATCCGGGGTCCGGGAGGCGGTCAACGCCGATTATGGGCGTAACTGCTTGGCTTCTAGGGACTACTGACGATTTCCCTCCGGGAGGGAGCGGGATTCCCGGGGTTGGAAAGTCGTGCTCATGACGCTGTCTCTGTGGCGCAGCGTGCGTGCTCACCGGGCGGTCAGCCGTAGCGATAGAATGCGCTGGGACCGCAGATCTGATATCTGCCGCGTTGATCCTCGATGAATGCCGTCAGTGCGAGGAATTCACCGGGCGCCCACTTCCCGCCCGGCGGCAAGCGGGGAGGAACGAAATACAGCCCCCGGCGAACCCGAGCGATCAGATTGCACCGTGCCAGACGGCTGAGCAGTTCTCGCTCCTGCTGAGGCGTAACGCCCAAAGCGCGAACGAGTTTGCCCGTGCCGACGGTCTGCCGCTGTCGCATCTGCACATAGGTGAAAAGCTGCGACTCGAACTTCTTCAGGGCTATCGCCATGTGTACACTCTGGTAGGGCAAATTGCGTCCAACGCAATTAACGCATAATAGGATACAATCCGTCGGCTGGGCCGTGAAGCCGAACGGCGGTTTACCGGCAGTGGGTATGGCCGGTTCGTTTGGAACCACACCGTCTGCATAAAGGGACATTTCCTATCCCTCTGCGCGGAGTGCTCTCGGCCGGCCTGTGCTTGCGAATTCGTCGCCGAGTGCGGGCGATTCTCCGGCTGGCATATAACCAGCCCGTGGCGTTGGCGATTTCGGCGATGGTTAGGAACTGTGACAAAATAACTTGACCAATTGGACCAGAAGTGCTATGAACTGCATCTTTGAAGGCGTTGTCCTGTTCA
>ENA-UOUL01001048-UOUL01001048.1-bioreactor-metagenome-genome-assembly--contig:-NODE-1048-length-42421-cov-7.963867_pt1 | contig 42421 bp, 34 predicted proteins | sample MGYA00249838_ERZ747220 | MGnify/ENA primary metagenome ERZ747220 (study PRJEB28778, sample SAMN05720191) | bioreactor metagenome | isolation source: Anaerobic biogas reactor | place: USA:Washington... | reverse complement strand
GTGCGCTACGGCGATGTCACGGGTGGCCTGCAGTGGTTGGTGGTCGACACCGGCGATTTCGGCGCCAATAAGGTGTTCGTCCCCGCGGCTGAGGTGAGGCGCTCGGGCGACCGTATCTCGGCGATCCACAGCAAGGATAGGGTGAAGAGTGCTCCGGTCGTTCAGGACGAGGAGTCTCTGACCCAGGACGACGAAAGCAAGCTGTGCAGGTTCTACGGCCTTCAGTATGGCTCGGCGACGCCGGCGCAAGACGAGGGCTGCGAGGAGATGAAGGACATACGCCCGGCCGGCTAGGCGCCGTGAGGTCCGGCGGCCAGACGATCGCGGAGGTCATAGCGGCTGAGGGCGGGCGGGTCACGTTTGCCCACTTCATGCAGATCGCACTGACGCATCCCACACTGGGCTATTACAGCCGCGTCGGCCGGTTGCTGCGGCATGGGGGAGATTTCTCCACGGCTCCCGCGCTGTCACCCTTCTTCGGCAAGACCGTCGCCAGATTGGTAACCGAACTGGTTGATGCATCGATGGCGGCGGCGCCGCAAACGGACCCGCGAACCGCGGCCCCGGCGCCGCCTGACAAGTCCTGCGTCGTCGAACTGGGTGGGGGTGAGGGTCATCTCGCCCAAGCTGTCCTGCATCATTGGGCGGACGAGCGCCCCGAATGGCGGGACAAGGTCGCCTACCGCACGGTAGAGGTCGGCGCGCGCCTGCGAGAGATACAGGCGCGGGCCGTCTCGGTGCCCGTGGCCGCCGGTTGGGACGTGGGGTGGGGAGCCGATCTACAGGAGGTCTGTCGGCACGCCCGGCCGGTAGTGATGGTGGGGAACGAGTTCCTGGACACCGTCCCGGTGCACCTCGTGAACGTCCAAGGCTCGGCGCTCCGCGAGGCGTACGTCGTCGCGGCCGAGCCCCCGGGTCTCGTGGAGATGTGGGGTGATCTATCGGATGCGGCGGCGGGCGAGATCGAGCTGCTCTTCGGTACTCTCGACCCAAGTAGCCTGCGGGCCTTCACCGACGACAGTATCATCGAGGTCTTTCCGGACATGGGCAGCCTCGTGCGGAGCGCAGCCCGGTGCATGCCCTCCGGTAGCTTGGTGAGCGTGGACTACGGCGAGTGGTTCGCAGGCCGGCTGCCCGCAGGTAGACGGTGGGGGCTGGAAGGCCGCGCGCGACGCAGGCGCAGCGTCCGCGGCTACTTCAAGCATCAGATGATCACGGATCCCCTTGCGAGACCCGGCCGGCAGGATCTCACCGCCGACGTGGACTTCTCGGCTGTCGATCTGCACGGTGGCCGGAACGGGTTCGAGACGGTCCTCTTCACTACCTTGGCCGCCTTTCTCCGCGGGGGCGGGGCCGAGCGGGAGCTGGCCGATCTGCGTGGTCACATGGCGACCGGTTCCGGGGACGCTCTGGAGTCCGACCGGCAGGCAACGGTGCTCACCAACCTTCTGGACGAACGGGATCTGGGAGGCGCTTTCAAGGTGATGGTGCAGGTGCGCGACGGGTCCGTCGTCGATCATGTGATGGTTGACAACGGCGCAGAGGGGGATAATCGAGGGGAACCAAGCCAAGGAGGGCCGGGTGCATGACAGAGCAGACAGACATAGCCGCCGACAAGAGGCGTGAAGCCCGTCTTCGCCGCATAGCCGCCGGTATGGGGCTTGCGCTGCGCAAGTCGCGCGCCCGCGATCCCATGCGCATGGACTTCGGTCGCTACCACATCGTCCGAGTGGAGACCGACTATGTGGTGGCGGGGAGATTCCCGTACGGATATACCCTCACTCTCGACGCAGTCGAAGACGTGCTCGAGGAACTGCTCGAGTGCGAGGAAGAGGAGAGGACGAAAAGGGCGTGGAGGGCCGTGCACGGCGCCGCCAGTGAGTTCGACTCCAAGTACTGAGGGCGCCCCGCACGGCTGAACAACCGAGGGCCCACATAGGACCGAGGGCCCACTTCAGGCTGAGGACTCACCTCAAAGCCAGGATCCGCGCGAGCTTGACACCTCATCGCTGACTATGTTAGAAATAACTGAGTCTAACAACAACTAGTTATTTCACAGGTAGGTGAGGTCTATGGCGATCAAGTACGCTGTATTGGGGCTGCTCAGCTGGAGGCCGTTCTCGGGATATGAGCTCCGCAAGTTCTTCTCCGAATCCGTGGCGCTCTACTGGTCGGGCAACAGCAACCAGGTCTATCCCACCCTGGTGCAACTGCACAAGGATGGTCTGGTGGAGAGCGAGGTCCGGCAGCACGGCAACTACCCGCCCAGCAAGGTGTACAGCCTTACTCCCGCGGGCGAGACCGCGCTCAGGGAGTGGGTGACGGCCGATCCGAGCGTCCCTCAGATGCGGAGCACCTTCCTCACGCAGCTGGCCTGGGCCGACATGCTGACCGACGACGAGATGGCATCGCTGCTCGATCGCTACGGGCATGAGGTGGAGATGAAGCTCCTCATGCAGAGGGAGCTCATCCGGCGCGGACTCAGCGGGCCGGCGCGCACGCCGCGGGAGGCTCTTCTCTGGTCCATGATCGCCGAGCACGATTGCGCACTCTTCGAGGCCGAACTGCAGTGGCTGAAGGAGCTTCGAGAAGCACTGAAGGGGGAGGACAACACATGAACCGCAAGCCCATCTACAAGACGCCTGAGGGTGAGCAGGCGGTCATGGCCGTGTACGAGCGTCTGCTTTCTGAGTGGCCGGAGTCGACCGAGAGTCTGCAGATCGAGACCCGGCACGGACGCACCCACGTGCTTGCACGGGGTCACAAGGACGCCGACCCGCTGGTGCTACTGCACGGAGCGGGCTCGAACGCTCTTGCCTGGGGTGGCGACGTGCCCGATTTTGCGCGGCACTTCCGAGTCTACGCCGTGGACACCCCAGGGGAGCCGGGCCGCAGCAGCCACCACCGCATCGGTTGGAGAGACGACGCCATCGTGGAGTGGCTGGAAGATGTCGTCAACGCTCTCAGCGAAAGCGCCTCGACTCAGATTCTGCTTGCCGGCATCTCCCAGGGCGGCTACGTAGCGCTGCGCTTTGCCAGCGCCCGTGCCGAAAGGGTGAAGGCTCTGGCCCTTCTGGCCCCCGGGGGAGTATCGCAGCCGAAGCTCAGTTTCTTCGTCCGCGGCCTGACGTACGGCATGTTCGGCCGTCGGGGCGCCACAGCGCTGACGCGGCGTGTTATGGGCGACTGCGAGGTGGACGACGCGGCGAAGGAGTACATGGACCTGATCTACTCCAACTTCAGATCGCGGACCGACGCTCAGCCGCTGCTCACCGACTCGCAACTGCGGGCGCTCACCATGCCGGTGCTACTCATGTTGGGAGGAAGGGACGCCATCTTCGATTCCAAGAAGACCGGCGACCGGTTCGCACGGGTGGTCGGGCATGTCGACATCAGGCTGCTGCCCGAGGCTGGGCATGCGCTCATCAACGTGGCGCCGGCGATGGTTCCGTTCCTGATCCAGGCGGCCGCTTAGGCGGTCTCCTCGGCCGGCAGGACGGGCAGCTTCTCTGGGGGGCGCGGGCCCTCGCTCCGTTGGCGCCGGCTCTCGCGCCCGAGAATGGGGCCGGCGATGGTCAGGCAGACGAGCCCCAGAGCCCCGCACACGATTATCACGTAGCCTGAGATCGCTTCGTACATGACGGGGACCAACAGAGTGCCGAGCATCCCACCGAGCTGAGCCGAGGTGGCATCGAGGCCCTGTACCGTGCCGATCCAGCGGACCGGGCTGGCCTGCACCAGGAATCCCTGCTTGGCAGGGCTGGCCAGCGCGAAGCCCAGACCGAGGACGAAGGTGAGGACGAGATACGCGTTGATGCTCCTGACCAGCCCGGTGACGATGAACATCACGGCTGCGAGGGAATAGCCGATGAACATGAGCACGAACCGGCTGTAGCGGTCGGCCATGACGCCGCCGAAGAACGACAGCAGCATAGGCACGCTCATGACGATCCACATCACCGAGATCATGGTCATGGAGGCGCCCAGGTGCTCGAGCCAGAGACTCCAGATCACCTCAAACCCGCCGAACGCGAAGTTGAGCCCGAACCCCACCACGAGGAAACCCAGGATGGCGGGTCTGAGTACCTCGCGGTAGTCGGGCCGTGGCCTGGCCTCGGCGCGAGCCGCGCGGCGCTTGCCGGTGGCCGCGGGCTCGTGGATGAGGAAGAGCATCGCGACGGTTGTGGCGGCTGCGACCGCCGCGCCGAAGTAGAAGATGGCGTAGAAGCCGGGGCGCCCTTCACCACCGGCATGATAGAGCGCCGCGCCCAACGCGGGGCCGAGGATGGCGCCGCCGAACTGGGCCGACATGATGAGCCCCAGCGCTCTGCTGCGTTGAGAAGACACCGTGATATCCGCCACGAAGGCGAACATCACGCCGCCCGCGGCGGCGCTCATGCCTTCGAGCAACCGGAAGAGCAGGAACCACCGCGGGTCGGTGGAGCGGGTGAAGAGGAAGCACGTCACGGCCATGAGCGCCATGCCGGTGATCATTATGCGCTTGCGTCCCACGAGGTCGCTGAGCCAGCCGAAGGGGGATGAGAAGATGAGCGTGCCAAGGTAGAAGGCAGCCGCCACGAAGCCGATCATGATGACCGAGCTGCGGCCCTCCTCCTTCAAGAAGATGGGGAGGTAAGGCAGGATACTGCTGAACCCGGTCCAGAGGATGAACTCGGACGCACACAAGACGCCTATTTGCAGCCAACTCGTCTTAGCAGGCTGCAGCGAATCGGCAGTGGTCCGACTCGTGTCGTCGCTATCAAGGTGTGCGTCGTTGGACTGCATGCTCGTATCAGGCGTCCCTTCGGGTTCTACGCAGGGGGAAGCTTCAAAGCAACTCCCGGGTCGTGTCCCACAGGCGCCCGTGGAGCGCCGGGTTCCCGATTATCGCACAGCCGCCGGACGGCACGCCGGCCGGTCTGAGGCTGTATGCTGGTCCTACGGCAGCCGGTGCACCGGTTCGGTCTCCGGTCGCCTACGATCCCTGGTCACTCTCGGCAGCAAGGTGGTGCGACATGTTCTATCCTCTCCAGCTCGACCTGAGCGATAAGTCCCGTCTTGAGCAGGCCGCGGTGGTTCTCAACCCAGCCTCCTCCAAACGTCTCATCGGCCAAGCGGTCGCCGCTCTTCCCGAAGTCAAGAACGCGTATGCAAACGGCAGGCTGGCCGTGTCGACCAGTACCAGCAGCGTCTTTGTGCTCGAAGCGCTCACGGGGGAGAAGGTCTCGCCCTACTGCTACAGCGTGGGCATGGTGGCCGGCGGCATGTTGACCTCCAGCATCCCGGACGACCGTGAGGTGCCTCGCTTCTTTCTCAAGGGCGAGAAGGTGGAGATGGAGGCGCGCGATTTCTTCAACGACATGGAGAAGGGCGACTGTGTCGTGAAGGGGGCCAACGCGGTCGACCCGCAGGGCAACATCGGAGTCCTGGCGGCCAACCCGCAGGGCGGGACCATCGGGGCCATCATGAGCCGGGTGGCCGTGCGCGGAGTCCCGGCGATCTTCCCGGTGGGGCTGGAGAAGTCCATCGCCTGCGTGCCCGGTGCGGCGGCCGGATGGGGCCAGCTGAGCCTGTCCCGTTGCATGGGCCTGCCCTCGTGGCTGTTCCCGGTGACCTCCGGGCTGGCGGTGACTGAGATCCAGGCCCTTGGAGTGCTGGCCGGGGTCGCCGTGCGTCACATCGCCAGCGGCGGCATCGGGGGCAGCGAGGGAGCCGTGGTGCTGCTGCTCGAGGGGTACGAGGAGAACGTCGCCAGGGCTTGGGACCTCGTGCAGAGCGTCAAGGATGAGCCGGCGGTAGAGGTGCCGCGCCATAAGTTCTGCGAGTAGGGACTGGGTCCGACGCCGAGCATCTAGTGGCCTTCGGCCCGCGGCCGGGGGCCTCCCTCTCGCGCACTTGCGGGTACGCAAAAGCGCTTTCGGGAAACCCCCGGCCACGGGCCGCGGCGACCACTCGGTGACAGCAGCGTCGCACCCCGTCTCGCTCATGGGTGGGGCCTCCGGCTTTGGCGCGGTGACCTGTTTTGTCGAGCGCGCCGTTGGGGGCTCGCGCCTTCGGCGCATTGCCGTGCCGCCCCTGGTCCGGCGGGTATCATGTCAGTGACATATCTATGAACCAACCAAGCCTCAAACCAGGCGAATTGCCAGAATCGACCAGGACCTTGGTCCTGGTCATAGCCTCGCTGGGCGGGTTCCTGGTCACCTTCATGGCCTCGTCCATCAACATCGCCCTGCCTCTCATAGGCGCCGATTTCGATGTCTCGGCCGTGACGCTCAGCTGGATATCGCTCTCTTACATGTTGGTGTCGACCGTATTGCTGCTGCCGGCGGGGCGGATCGCCGATGCGTACGGCCGCATGCGGCTGTTCAACGTGAGCATGATCGTCTTTCTCGTGATGGCCTTCGCCAGCGCGTTCGCCCCTTCGGCGTCCGTCCTCATCGTCATGCGGGCGCTCCATGGGATAGGGCTGGCGATCGGCGCGGTGACCTCCACCGCCCTGGTGGTACTGGCCTTTCCTCCCGAGCGGCGGGGCAGAGCTCTGGGAACGAACGTAGCCTTCGTATACCTGGGGGTGACCCTCGGACCGGTGCTGGGTGGTCTCATCTGCCAGAACCTCGGTTGGCGGGCGCTCTTCATCATCGTCGGAGCGCTCTCGCTCATCAATGTCGTTCTGCCGCTGTGGAAGCTGCGCCACGTAGAGTGGCGAGAGCCGAAGGGCGCGCACTTCGACTTCCTGGGGTCCGTATTGTCCGGCGCGGCTCTGGTCGCGATCCTCGTGGGGTTCTCGCTGCTTCCTGAGGTCCTCGGGGCTGTTCTCGTTGCCGCGGGGATCGTCGGCTTGGCCGCCTTCCTGTGGTGGGAGACACGGGCGGCCGATCCTCTGCTCAACCTCGACTTGTTCCGGCGCAGCCGGGTGTTCGCGTTCTCGAACGCCGCGTCCCTCATCAACTACAGCTCTACTTCAGCGATGATCTTCCTGCTGAGCCTCTATCTGCAGTACAACCGGGGACTGAGCACACAGACGGCCGGCTTTGTGCTGGTCACCGGCCCCTTTGTACAGGCGGCCTTTTCGCCGATGGTGGGCAGGTTGGCCGACAGGGTGGAGGCCAGGCATGTCGCCTCGGCGGGCATGGCGGTGTGCGTCATCGGTCTTCTAGGACTCAGCTTCGCGGGTGCGGACACTGCCTTCTGGTACATCATCCTCATGCTGTGCTTGGTCTCGCTGGGCAACGCCTTCTTCGCCACACCCAACACACACGCCATCATGGGCAGCGTAGAGACGCGGTGGGTCGGTGTGGCCTCGGCCACCATGGTCACCATGCGCCAAGTGGGTATGAGCATGAGCTTGGGCGTCGCGGCCCTGGTGCTGGCCCTGGTGGTGGGACGGGACGTCATCCGGCCGGCGGACTACCCGCACCTGCTCACCAGCGTGCGTGTCACCTTTCTGATCTTCACCGTACTGTGTGTGTTCGGGATCGCGGCCTCACTGGTGGGGCCGCGCCGGGTGCGGTGACCCGCAGGTCCTAACCCTCGCCTTCCAGTCGTGCGAACGCATCCACGAGTTGCTCGTAGGTGGCGTCGAGTGACTGGGGGATCACCCGTACGTCGGCGATGACGGGCATGAAGTTGGTGTCGCCCTGCCAGCGTGGCACCAGGTGCAGGTGCAGATGGTCCTTGATGCCTGCCCCGGCCGCCGCGCCCACATTGAAGCCGATGTTGATGCCGTCCGGGTTGAAGACCAGCTTGAAGGCCCGGGTACAGAGCTGGGCGAGGTCCATCATCTCGTGCAGGGTCTCCGGCGCCAGATCCTCCAGCGCGGAGGCATGCTCGAAGGGCGCCACCATGATGTGGCCGTTGTTATAGGGGTAGGCGTTGAGGATCACGTAGGCCAGAGCGCCCCGGTGCACGATATGCGCAGCCCGGTCGTCACCCGACTTGGGCTTGTCGCAGAAGATGCAGCCATCCGGCTTCCTCTGAGTGACGTACTGTAGTCGCCACGGTGCCCATAGCCGTTCCATGACGCCTCCTTTCGCAGCCCTGCCGTAGCCCCGCCCGCGGACGGGCGCGTCCGGCTACCGGCTATTCCCAGCGGTCGTAGCAGACGATCTCCTCGACCGGTTTGCGGCTCTTGGGGCGTGGCTCGTCCGCCGGATAGCCCAAGGTCATCAACTGCACGATCTTCACGGTATCAGGGATGTTGAGTACTTCGCGCACCTGGTCTTGGTAGTAGGCCCCGATCCAGCAGGTGCCCAGACCTTCGGCCGCCGCGGCCAAGGCCAGATGCTCCATAGCGATGGCGACGTCCACCGGGTCGCCCGGCACATCGCACCGCATCAAGCGGTCGGGCATCAGCCCCACGCCGGCCACGACGACCGGCGCCTGACCGACGAACTGCTGGTTGGAGCAAGCGGGCACGAGTCTCTGCCGCACGTCGGCGTCGCGTACCACCACGAACTTCCACGGCTGCCGGTTCGACCCGGAAGGAGCCAGACGGACAGCCTCAAGGATGCGGTCGAGTTTGTCTTGCTCCACAGGGCGCTGCTGGTAGGAGCGGACGGAATAGCGTGATCTTGTGAGTTCGAGAAAATTCATCGTCATTTGGCGGCCACCTGCGCCTTCTTCGTAGGACAGTGCACACCAGCAGACTACCATCCAACGGGCGATCTATGCTGCCGGCCGACTGACTGCGCGTGACGTGGCCCTGGCCCGGCAGCCCGGCTATGCGATATCATCGAAGTCCGAAAACCAAGTAATCCACGTGTGTGTCACCTCAGGGAGGTTCGGTAGCGATGCCCCAGGCGCCGGAAGTCACCATCACCGAGCCCACAGCGGCTCTTACCGATAGGTACGGGGGCCCTGAGGCCGGGGAGATCCTGGCCCGACTCCAGGACCCCGACATGGCCGATGTCAAGGCCATCGTTTCGTGGCGTGGCGTGGTGGTGAACGGTGACGTCTGCCTGGTCGAGCTGGCCTTGAGCTATCTGAAGCTCATCCAGGAGGAGTCTTGCGGGCGCTGCGGCCCCTGCCGCATCGGCGTGGACGTCATGCGCGAGCTGCTGGAGAAGCTGGCCGCTGGTGAGGTGGGTGAAGATGGCGCCGAGGACATGGTGGCCAAGATCCGCTACATCGCCGAGTCCATCGAGGATTCTGCGTGGTGCGGCATCGCCAACACCATCCGCGACCCTATCCTGGCGCTGCTCGATCTGGGCGCAGAGCATTTCGCGGCGCATGCCGCCGGGCTCACCTGCCCGGCCTCGACCACGCACGGCTGGGTAGCGGCTCCCTGCCGCGCAACGTGCCCGTCGAACGTGGACTGCGCTTCGTATATCTTCCAGGCTTTGGAGGAACATCCCCATCTGGCGACCACCATCGTCAAGCGCGACAACCCCTTGCCGGCCATCATCGGCCGCACGTGCCCGCACCCCTGTGAGACGAACTGCACCCTGGCGCAGATCGGCCAGCCGGTCGCCATCAACAACATCAAGCGCTGGGCCGCCGACCGCGCCGAGGGCCTGGCGGACGACCGCTGCGCGTCGGGCTGTATGACCGATCCCATCGCCGGTGCTTCGGCGGAGATCGTCGAGGCCGCCGGAGGCGCCGCGCTCATCGCGGGCGCCCCGCATGAGGTCGGCGAGTTGACCACGGCCCAACTCAGCCAGCGGCCGGTGGAGGTGACCTGCCGCCTGGACGACAAACAGGCCGCCTGCGGCAAGAAGGTGGCCATCATCGGCGCCGGTCCCGCGGGGCTCTCCGCCGGCTTCTACCTCGCCCGCCGAGGCTACCGGCCCACCATCTTCGAAGATCTTCCCGTGCCCGGTGGCATGGTGCACGTGGGTATCCCCGAGTACCGCCTGCCCCGTCACGTGATCCATCGCGAGGCCGAGCTCATCGAGCAAGAGGGCGTCGAGATCCGCTACAGCACTCGCGTGGGGCGCGACATCTCCTGGGACGATCTGCAGAACGAATTCGACGCTACCTTCGTCAGTATCGGAGCCCACTTGGGCCGTCCGCTCGGCATCCCGGGCGAGGACCTGCCCGGAGCCATGGATGCTATCGATTTTCTCCGCCGCGTAGCTCTGCATGAACCGGTGGATATAGGCGATGACGTCCTGATCCTGGGCGGAGGCAACTCGGCCATGGACGCGGCTCGTACCGCCGTCCGGCTTGGCGCCAAGAACGTGCAGGTGGTCTACCGCCGCACCAAGAACGAGATGCCCGCCAACGCCTGGGAGATCGAAGAGGCGGAGGAAGAGGGAGTGGTGTTCCATTACCTGGCCGCGCCGATGGAGTGCAAGGGCGAGGACGGCGTCACCGGTCTGGTCTGCCAGCAAATGGAACTGGGTGAGCCCGACGAGAGCGGTAGGCGTAGACCCGTACCTACCGACATGGCTCCCTTTGTGCTTACGGCCGATAGCATCATCTATGCGGTCGGCCAGAAGCCCGATTTCGATCCCTTCAAGAGCGACGAGCAGATCCAGCTCAACAAGTGGGGCTACATGGAAGTCGACCCGCGCACCCTCATGACCACCAAGCCCGGTGTGTTCGTGGGCGGCGACGCGGTGAGCGGCGGGGGCACCATCATCGAGGCCATCAACGCGGGCAAGGTGGCAGCCAAGTACATCGATAAGTACCTGCGTGGTGAGCCCGTGGTAGAAGACCTCGAAGACAAGACCCGGCGCATCGCGATCCTCCTGGGTGCTCAGAAGAGCTGGGAGAAGCTGGCCGATACCGTGGATTACGGCACCCGTGTCCCGATGCCCATGGTGGCGCCGGAGGTGCGGAAGACCAACTTCGAAGCCACCGAGCTCGGGTACACCCTGGAACAGGTGACCACCGAGGCCGACCGTTGTCTGCGGTGCCATAGGCCGATCCTGGTGGCGACGTAGGGGGCCGGCGTCCCGGGCTCGGGGTGCGGGCTCTTCGTGGGCAGGGCTGCAGAGGACCGGCCGGTATTGCACGGACGGGCTGTTGGTATTAGTCTCGATTCAGAGCGTGACCCGACAGCACGATCCGGTCCTCGCTGGCGGAGTGGCCGGGAGAGGGGTGCACCATGTGGCATCAAAGACCCGGTACACGCGTCGGAATCCTCGGAGCATTCGTCTTTGCAGTAGTCCTTGGTCTTGTCGTCCTGCTCGCCGCGGCTTCGCCGGCCTTCGCCTTTCCAGATGTCCCGGCCGGCCACGCCTACGAGCAGGCCATCAACGGTCTGGCCGGCGTTCCGCAGCTGATCCCCCTCCTAGCCCACGTCTGAAGAAGAAATGCCTGCATATGGCGTTTTGAGTTGGTCGAATCTGGTCAAAAGCGCGATTTCACCTAGATACACGTTTTGTGCAATAGCCCTTGCAATGGAATGGCCTTATGTGAAACACTCTAGGCATGTACCTGCGTTCCACGAGCCAGACCCGCAAAGACGGACACGTCGTCCGCTACCTACAGCTGGCGCATAACGTCTGGGACGCGGAGAAGGGCCGCTCAGAGACCAAGGTCCTTTACAACTTCGGCCGGGAACAGGCCGACACCCGGGAGACCCTGGAGCGGTTGGTCCGCTCTATCTCCCGCTATCTGCACCCCGGGCAGGACGAGACCCTTGCCCCGGAGCTTTCGGACTTCACCTTCATGGAGTCCCGACCCATGGGCGGGGCATACGTCCTTGACGCCTTGTGGCGCGCCCTCGGGATCGGAGAGACCATCACCCGTCTTCTTGCCCCGCGCCGCCGGGACCGCCGAGCGGAGCGGGCCCTTTTCGCGTTGGTGGCGGGTCGCGCCCTCTCGCCTTCCTCCAAGCTGGCCGCCTCGGGGTGGGTGGGCAAGGACGTGGAGATCCCCGGTCTGCCCGAGATCTCCGATGACGCCCTCTACCGCTCCATGGATTTCCTCTTGGATATCGCTCCCGCTCTGGAGAAGGCGGTGTTCCATGAGGTGGCCAACCTGCTCAACCTGGAGGTCGACCTTCTGTTCTTCGATACCACCTCCACCTACTTCTGCATCGATGAGGCAGACCAACCTGTGGAGCGCGATGAACGGCGAGAGGCGCTTGCGGACATCGGGGACGGTGATGATGAACAGCGAACGTCCGCCACCTCCACCGGATTTCGCACCTACGGCAAGAGCAAGGACCACCGAGACGACCTGCCCCAGATCGTGGTGGGACTGGCCGTGACCCGGGAAGGCATCCCGGTGCGGGTGTGGTCCTGGCCGGGCAACACCGCCGACTCGGCTCTCATCCGCCAGGTCAAAGCCGATCTACGGGAGTGGACGCTCTCCCGGGTCATCTGGGTGGCCGACCGGGGATTTACCTCCGCTGAGAACCGCCGCTACCTCAGGCGCGGTGACGACCACTACATCATGGGGGAGAAACTGCGCTCCGGATCGAAAGAAGCCCAAGCCGCCCTTTCCCGGGCCGGGCGCTATAAGGAAGTGGCCGGCAACCTCAAGGTGAAAGAAGTGAAGATCGGGGAGAACGAGCGCTTCGTGGTCTGCCACAACCCGGAAGCGGCCGACAGGGACGCCCAGGTCCGCACTCACCTCCTTGACCACTTGAGCGGACTGATCAAGGACTCCGACCGCCTGCCTGCTCTCAAGCGGGCGGAGCTGAAGGGGGTCATCTCCACCAAGCCGGGGCTCTCTCGCTTCCTTCGCTCAACCGCCGGTGGGCTTCTGCGCATCGACGCTGAAGCCGTCGCCGCTGATGAGAAGCTGGACGGCAAGTATCTGCTTCGCACCAGCGACCCCACGCTCTCCCCCGAGGACATCGCCCTTGGCTACAAGCAACTCGCCGAAGTGGAGCGGGGCTGGCGGGACCTAAAACACGTGCTTGACCTTCGTCCCGTCTATCACCGCAAAGAAGAACGCATCCGAGCCCATGTCCTTCTTTGCTGGCTGGCTCTTCTCCTCATCCGCATCGCCGAGACAAAGACAGGCGACACCTGGCCCGCTCTGCGCCGCGAACTCGAGCGCCTGCAGGTGGGCACGTTCGAAAGTCAGGTGGGATTCTTCCGCAAAAGAACGGCCCTCACGGCGGCCCAGAAGGCCATCTTCCGGAAGCTACAGATTCAAGAACCTGCCGAAATGCAGGAAATAAGGCCCGCAGCCAAGGCTTCCTGAGCCTCTCTTCGGCCTCGAATCTCATAGGTACACGGCGCCTTCGCGCTGGATTGCTGCTTTCCCCTGCTAAATGGCTACTTTCATCGCCCTATGCGTGGGGTCAGCTGCGGAACGCCGGTCTGGCGGCGCGCGGCATCATCGGGGGCTACACCGATGGCAGGTTCGGCCTGAACGACACCGTCAAGCGGGCCCAGTTCGCCAAGATGATCGTGAACACGCTTGGCATCGAGGTGGGTACGTCCACCACCACCCGCTTCACCGACCTGGGTGCTCCTGACGCCAACGGATACCCGCACAAGTTCGTCCAGGCGGCCTACGACAACGGCATCACCTACGGCACCAATACCGCCCAGACCCTGTTCGCCCCGGGGAACCAGATCCGTCGCGACCAGGTGATCAGCATGATCGTGCGGGGCACCAATGCCGTGTTCCCCGGGAGGCTCGCCGATCCTGCGGCCGGCGCCGCCTCGCTTTTTTCGGGCGTCGGCGATCCCCATGGCGCCAACCTCCGCATCGCGGAGGCGAACGGCCTGCTGGCCGGTCTCGTCGGCATGGGCGCGGGGTGGAACGTGACCGCCAACGCCACGCGGGGCGAGGTGGCCCAGATGCTCTGGAACTTCATTCAAGGCGACGTCCCGGCGAGTGAGGCCACGGTGAACTCTGACGGCAGCGGCGACTTTCCCACTCTGGATGCGGCCCTGGCGGCAGCAGCCCCGCACACGGTCATCAATCTGGGTCCCGGCATCTACACTCTCGGAAAGACCGCGACGATCAGAACCGAGTTGGAACTCATCGGCAGCGGCATGGAGGGAGCCAAGGCCACCACCGTGCAGTGTGCCGGTACGGTGGTGGATGTGCAGTCGACGTTCTTCTCGGCGCGCGACATACGTTTCGTCAGCACCGCGACCACCGGCGGTTCCAACGTCATCCAGGCGCTCGATGCGCGGCTCCATCTCGAAGACTGTTACTTCACAGGTGGCAGTCGGACCACTGAGCGGACGGGCTACGGACTCACGCTGCAGGGAGCCTCCACAGCCGGCGTGTCAGGCTGCGTCTCCTCTCAGAACGAGTGGGCCGGGATCGGAGTGACCGACACCGGTACGGTCACACTTGAAGACAACGAATGCTCGAACAACAGCAACTGTGGCATCTCGATCTTCAAATCGGTTTCGGCGACCATCAGAGGCAACACGTGCAGCTTCAACGATCTCTACGGCATCAACATGCGGGATGACAGCGAGGCCACCGTCGAGAACAACCAGTGTTCCGACAACCACTCGTACGGCATCAGCCTCCAAGAGAACACCAGGGCGACCATCAGAGGCAACACGTGTCACCGAAACGGTTTGGAGGGTATCGCCTTGGCGCATGACGCCCAGGCCACTATCGAGAACAACAACTGTTCTCACAACATGAGCGGCATAGGGCTCTACCAGAGTGCCGTGGCTACCATCAAGGGCAATACGTGCACATTCAACAGCTATAGCGGTATGGACTTCCAGGATCAATCCAACGCGACCGTCCAGAACAACACGTGCGCGGACAACACGCAGGACGGCATTGTCGTCCATAATGAGGCCACTGCCACGATCACTGAAACCACCTGCACCCGTAACGGCTTGGACGGCATCGGAGCACAAGACCACGCTGTTGTGACGATCGAGAACTGTACCCTCACCTCTAACAAGCAATGTGGTGTGCATTTCTCAGACTGGAGTTCCGGTGTTCTTCGGCACAGTGAGATCGCGCATAACACGTGGGGTATCTGCGCGCGTGAACCCGCAACCGCCGCCATCGAGATGAACGATCTGCATAACAACGTTCACGACTACTTCTAGCGAGCGGACCGGTTGCCGCGTACATGTGAGGGATAGGGCGGCCGGTGGCGAAGTAGTCTAGAACCCGACGGTCACGTCGTGGTCTAGCTAGACCATCGGTGAAAGGGGTCGATCCCATGAAGCGGCGTTCGCTCTATGCCGGCAGTCTATTTCTCGTGGCGGCTGCGCTCATAGTGGTCTGCGTCTCGGTGGCTTTCGCGCTCACCATGCCCACCTTGGACGTCCAGAAACAGCCCACCATCGCCGCGGGCGGTACGCATACGCTCGCCATCGAGGCCGACGGGACCCTGTGGGCGTGGGGTGGCAACTACTATGGCCAGATGGGCGACGGGGGCAGCCAGAACCGCTCGGTGCCGACGTGGATCGTGACCGCCGACGACTGGACCACCGTCGCCGCCGGAGCCAGGCACTCACTGGGCATCAAGGCCGACGGCGCTCTATGGGCCTGGGGCTGGAACGATTGCGGCCAGTTGGGTGACGCCACTCTGATCGACCGCCGCGCTCCGGTGCGCATCGAGCAGGACACGAGGTGGGTGGCCGTGGCCGCGGGGTATGGTCACTCGCTTGGCCTCAAATCCAACGGCACGCTGTGGGCCTGGGGATGGAACACCAACGGCCAGCTGGGACAGGGCGCCTCAGGCGACTACTACTACCCCAAACGCATTGGGACCGCGACCGACTGGGTAGCCATCGCGGCCGGCGATTACTTCTGTATGGCTCTCAAGTCCGACGGCACGCTCTGGACCTGGGGGTCCAACGTGGACGGTCAGATGGGCAACGGCAACAACATGGATCAGTTGGTCCCCACCCAACTGGGGACCGCGACCGACTGGGTGGCCATCTCGGCTGGAGGCGCTCACGCGCTTGCCCTCAAGTCCGACGGCACGCTGTGGGCCTGGGGCGGCAACTCGTGCGGGCAACTGGGTGACGGCACAAGGAACAACTGCCTTGTCCCCACCCGTGTCGGAGCCGACAGCGACTGGGCGGCCATCGCCGCGGGTGGCAATCACTCCGTGGCGCTCAAGGTCAACGGCACGCTCTGGACCTGGGGCTACAACAGCGAGGGGCAGTTGGGCGACGGCACCAAGGACACACGATCGACCCCCACTCGCATAGGAGAGGATAACGACTGGGTGGCCGTGGCGGCCGGTGATCTTCATTCGCTCGCGCTCAAACTGAGCGGGATGCTTTGTGCCTGGGGCCGCAACAACGAGGGCCAGGTCGGGGAGTCCACCACACACAATTGGTATTCGCCCGTGCCGGCGCTGCTCGCCGTCAGCATGCCGGGGACCATCACGACGACCACGACGACGAGCTCCACCACGACCACCACCAGCTCCACCACGACGACGAGCTATCCGTCGACGAGCTCCACCACTTCAACAACGCTGGTCCAGGCGACCTTCGGCGATGTTCCGGCGAGCAATCCCTATCACACCGCCATCTCCGGGATGGCCGCGCGCAAGATCATCGGTGGTTACTCCGACAACACGTTCAGGCCTGACAACCCGGTCATGCGTAAGCAGTTCGCCAAGATGATCGTGGGCGCCATGGGGCTGCCTGTGACCGAGGACGATTGGAAGGACTCCAGCCGTCCCTTCACCGACTGCGGCCTTGACCCCCTGACCGATCTGTATCCGCATGACTACATCGCGGTGGCCAAGGAGGAGGGTCTGACCACGGGCAAGACGGCCACCACCTTCGAGCCCGACGCGAACATCACGAGGGCGCAGCTCGCGACTATGGTGGTGAGGGCGGCTCAGGCCTCCGATATGGCGCTGGACCCGGTGGGCTCTGACTATGCGGGTGTCTTCAAGAAGTACAACGATGCCACTCACGGCTCCAACGTGAAGGTGGCCGAGTACAACGGGCTGCTTGGGGGGCTACCGGTGGGAAGCTCTCCCGCCTCCTGGCTGGCGGGTGGCGCTACGCGGGGCGAAGTGGCCCAAGTGCTCTGGAACCTCATGCAGAAGCAGTAGCGCCGGGCGGATCGGCGCGCAGACGCGTCTGCGCGCACCGGCCCACGGTCCTAGTACCAGAGAGTCAGCCCCGTCTGCGGGTCCATCTTGCGAACGACCGGCGGCCCGGTCAAGGTGGTCAGCAGGATCTCCATATTGAAGACCAGGGTGCCGTCGGCCAGGTGGCCTCCGAACGTGCGGCCCGTTTCTTCAGCGAGCACGATGTGCACGTGCGCGATGGGCTCGCCGTTGAGTAGCGACACGTTGCCCCACATCCCGGCGACCTCCAGACGCTTGTCGAGCCGGTTGTCTACCCATTCCTGCTTGGGTTGGTCGTAGTAGCGGATGACCGCCTGCGATACGGCTCCCACGCCCGATAGCCAGGCCAGATTGATGTTGTTGGCCAGCACGTACTGTTGGAGTTCCTTCAGTAGATCGCTGCCGTAGTCCGGCTTGAGGATGTGGACCGAACCTACAGAGGCCTGCACGTCGAACATCAGCCACCACCTCCCATGAGCCGTGACCTCGCATGATGAGCGCCCCCGATCGGGGCCTCAGACCGTTTCTTTCCCGCTAGTCGTCCCACTTGAACTCGGGGGATATCCGCTGATCCCAGATCTCCTCGGTGGCGTCTTCGAGGCTGTGCAGCTCGTCGGGCGTCATCTCGGTGATGAGGGCTTCGGGGTCGCTGAGCAGCTTGACCTCGAGTTCCGAAGCATCCAGGCGACCGTCGTCGTTCACGACCGCGTTCTTCTCTTTGAAATAGGAAGCGAGTTCGTCGAGATCCATGCCTTCTCTGTGCAGAGAGATCCTTTCGACCCCGCCGGGAAGGTCGCGGCGCAGATCCACCAGGTACTGGTACCAGACTATGTCCCACGCGATGGTGACGATGGCGCGGGGGTTCTCTCCGGGCAGTCTGGTCAGATTGGCTTTCGGCCTACCCAGGCTGCGTCTGACCTCGCGGACCCGGTTGGTGAACTGGCTCTCGTTGTAGTAGCGCTGGACTGCCTGCACCTCGTCTATGCGGAAGGTGGGCAAGTGGCTCTGGCGGGCGTCGGCCTCGGCAGCCTCAGGAGCCGCAGCAGCCGGAGGAGCCGGAGGAGCCGGAGTGGCCGGCGGGGTATTCGAAGGAACGGCCGGGGAGTCCGAAGCCGGTGCTGTCTCGGCGGTCTCTGGGGCTACGAATGGCACCGTGGCCTCGTCGGAGGTGGGCTCCAAGAAGGAGTCTTCGGCTTCGACACTCTCGGGAAGATCAGGCCAGACGAATTGCTCTTCGGACGCGACGGATTCGGCCACTTCAGGGGCCGCTGTCGGAGGTGTGACGTCGGGAGTCGCGGTGGGAACCGCGGCATCCGGAGGGGCGTCCGGAGCGCCGGCCGGAGGTGCGACCACCGGTAGCGGGGCCGGGGCCGCGGCGTCTGGTGGCTCCGACGCCGGCAGACCGGCGGTTGCGCCGGTGGACAGAGCGGGGCTCGGTGCGGCCGCCGTGATGAGGAACTCAGTCTCGGACAGTTTCGTCCGGGTCTTCTCCAGCTCCCGTTCAAGCATCTGCAGACGGCTCTCCACGGCGGTCTTGTTCTGTGAGTCGGTGATCATCTCGGCGGCGAACCGTTCGAGTGAGGCAGCCAGGCGTTCAAGGGCGGCCTGCATATCGCCTTGCAGGGCAATCAGGTCGGTGACCGGCATGAGCAGTTCCCTGGTCTTCTCCAGGGGGTCGTACTCTGTGGCCGGCACCGCATCGGCCGGATCGCGCTCGTCGGGCCAGATGCTCTCGGCGGCACTCGCCGGGGGAGCAGGGATCTCCGCCCTGTCTCCCAGATCTGCGCCCGCGGCGCATTCCGGGCACAGGCGCGCCAGACTGCCGTCGGCGAACTCCTGGATGACCACCTCTTCTCCAAGCAAAGCGCCACAGATCTCGCAGTGATCGCTTCCGGGGAAGACCTCATCGGAAGATGCCATGTTTCACGCCTCCTTCCCTGGCCCGGTGCAGCAGCCGGGGAACGCGGATGATTGTTGTCGAATGGCGGCCTCAGTATAGCAGCCGGTACGGCCGGCCCGGAGGGCACGGGCCGCCGCCGTCCTGTAAGATTCGCCTGTCCGCGACCGGTGGTAACCACCACTCGACACCTTCGGAAGCGAGGGGAGGTCCGCTTGCTTTTTCCCACGGGGATCTTTGTCGCCTTCTTCGTGGTCGTATTCGCCGTCAGCTGGGCGCTCGTCCGGCGTCCGTCGCTGTGGCGAGGCTTCATCGTCATCGCGAGCTACTTCTTCTACAGCTTCTGGGGCTGGAGATACGCGTTTCTCCTGGCCGGCTATACCCTGGTCGACTATCTGCTCGGCCGGGCGCTTGCGGCGTCGTCACGGGGGCGCGGGTGGTTGCTGGCGCTGGCAGTGGTTCTGAATCTAGTGCCGCTCGTGGTCTTCAAGTACTACGGGTTTCTGGCCTTCAACACCTCGGAGGTGGCCGGCTGGCTGGGCCTCGGATCCTCTCTACCTCTCCTGGAGCTCGTGGTGCCGGTGGGGATCTCCTTTACCACCTTCAGGGGCATCAGCTACGTGGTGGATGTCTACCGCAACGGAACGGAGAAGGCCTCGCTTTTGGATCTGGCCGTCTTCATGTCGTTCTTCCCTTACCTGGCGGCCGGTCCCATAGCCCGGACCTCAGAGCTTCTGCCGCAGATCAAGCCCTGGGCGGGACCACGGCGCATCGACGCCTCTCGAGCCCTCTACCTCATTGCTCTTGGCCTGACCAAGAAGCTGGTGATCGGCGACTTCTTGGCCCGCAACCTGGTGGACGGCGTCTTCGCCGCCCCCGGGCAGTATTCGTCGCTGGACGTGGTTCTGGGCATCCACGCCTATGCCGTGCAGATCTACTGCGATTTCAGCGGTTACACCGACATGGCCATCGGTATCGCCCTTCTCTTGGGCATCCTGCTGCCGGTCAACTTCGACCGGCCCTATACGGCCGTCTCTTTGCGCGATTTCTGGCGCCGGTGGCACATCACCCTCTCCCGCTGGCTGCGGGATTACCTCTACATCCCCATGGGCGGGAGCCGGCGGTCGAGCCTCGCGACCTACCGCAACCTCATCATCACCATGGTGTTGGCCGGACTGTGGCACGGAGCGGGCTGGACCTTTCTCGTCTGGGGGGCGCTGCACGGGGTGGGGATGGTCTTCGAGCATGCCTCCGCCGCGCGCCGGAAGAAGAGGGGGCTGCAGCCCGTCGTCCCCAGTGGATTCGGGATCGCCGTGCGGCGGGTCCTCACACTCGAGTTCGTCTGTCTGGCTTGGATCTTCTTCCGGGCGGATTCGGTCACCGCTGCCGGCCAGGTGATCGCCCGGACGTTCACAGCCTGGGACGTCGCGCCCACGGTGAGCTGGTTGGTGGTGCTCGCGATCGTGGCGGGGATAGGTCTCCAGTATCTCCCGGCTCGTCTGACCGAGTGGACGCAGGCACTCATCTCCCGGCGGCGGCCGTTGGTACAGGGTCTCGTCTTCGGACTGGTGGTCTTCGCGGTGGTAGGTCTTTTGGGGGCGGAGGGCGTCACCAACTTCATCTACATCGGTTTCTAGGGGTGGCGCACTGGACCTGAGTCGCGAACATAGGGCGGAAGAGAAACGCACGACGCAAGGAGTCCGTTCGCTGGGATTCTGGCAGGTCGTCACGATCTTTGTCACCATGGGGATCATCGGTCTGCTGCTGGGAGCGGAGCCGCTTCATCTGAGAGCCGAGAACCTTTCGCCGTCGGTGTTTCGCACAGCAGCCGTCGCCATCACCGGCCCTCTTGCCACGGCCGGCGAGTTCTTGCGCCTGGATAGGCCTTGGGAGTGGGCCACGGGCTACGAGGATCCGGGGGAGGGTGGGACTGAGGTCGCGTCGGGCTCGTTGGAGCTCCCGGAAGGGCTGATGACCACGACCACGGATGCTCACGAAGGGACGACGGATCCCACGGAGGCGACCACCACGGTGACCGTCTCCCCGGTCAGCACCACGACTGTGCCGGGCGGCGGCGTGGCGTCCACGACATCGACCTCTCGCGCACCCAGCTCTACTACCACCACCACCGAAGCCAAGCCGGTGTTCACTCCTGAGGACCCGTTGCGCATACTGGTGGTGGGTGATTCTCTGTCGGTCATGATGGGCTACGGCCTCATGAGGCAGGCGGAGGCCAATCGCGCCCTCAAGGTGGAGATGGTCAACAAGGTCAGTTCAGGCCTTTCTCGCCCCGATTTCTACAACTGGCCCAAGGTGATGACCGAGAAAGTGGCCGAGTACCGGCCGCACGTGGCGGTGATCCTTTTTGGGGGTAACGACAAGCAGCCCATCCATGTCGGAGCCCAGTCGCTCCGGTCGTTCTCCGAGGAATGGAAGAGCGAGTACTACCGGCGCATATGGCGGTTTCTCGACATCATCACCGACTCCGGAGGCGAGGCCATCTGGATGGGGCTCCCGATCATGCGCAGTGATAGGTTCGCCGAGACCTGCCGCACTCTCAACGAGATGTACAGCGTGGTCTGCGAGTACCACGACGGTGCGACCTACATCGACGGCTACACGCTCTTCGTGGACGATAATGGCAAGTACAATAAGTACCTGGTCGATTCGACAGGCGAGCGCCGGCTGATGAGGGCCGACGATGGCATCCATCTGTCGAATGCCGGAGGCGACCGGCAGGCCGAGGCGGTGATGGAGGTCTTGCATGAGTCGTACCAACTAGAGCCGTAGGGGGTAGGGCGGATGCCCATCTGGACTCATGCTAGACTTCTGCGGTTTGAATTCGTGAGGAAGGTCATTCAAAGGTGATCGACGTTCGGCTCTATGCACATCTCCCAGAAGCCGCCACGGCTCCAGGATCGCAACGTGGCAAGGCTGAGTTCCAGATAGAAGCTCGCTCTGGGCTTATCGTGAGAGATGTCATCAGAGAGGTGGGCGTCCCGTCTGAAGCGGTGTTCATCGTCATGGTGAACGGCGAGCGCCTCGATCTTGACGCGTGTCTCGCCGATGGAGACCGCCTCGGTTTGTTCCCGGCCGTCTCGGGCGGCTGATCCACTACCCGTTCCCCTACCGGAGGCCCTGTCATGCCCGTAGCCAAGAAGATCGCCGAAGCGGCCCAGCATTCGTCGTGGATCAGGCAGATGTTTGAAGAGGGCGCCCGCCTGGCTGCGACTCACGGCCGCGACAAGGTCTTCGATTTCAGCATCGGCAACCCTAATCTGGAGCCGCCGGCCGAGTTCCAGCGGGTCATCGAAGAACTGGTGCGCGATCCCGCGCCGGGCCTTCATGGTTACATGTCGAACGCGGGATACGCGTTCGCCCGGTCGGCTGTGGCGGCCTTTCTGGCACAAGAGCAGGGCGTGCCGACCACCGGCGACCACGTGGTCATGACTGTGGGAGCGGGGGGGTCGCTCAACGTGGTGCTCAAGACCATCCTGGACCCGGGAGACGAAGTCGTCGTCCCGAGGCCGTACTTCATGGAATACGACTACTACGTCGACAACCATGGAGGCGTCCTCAAAGCGGTCGACACCACACGCGACTTCCAACTGGACGTCGACGCCATCGAAGCGGCCATCGGCAGCAAGACGAGGGCGGTTCTCATCAATTCCCCCAACAATCCGACGGGGCGTGTCTATCCCGAATCGGCGGTCCGCGCCTTGGGAGAACTTCTCGAACGCCGGTCACGTGAGAACGGCCGGATCATCTATCTCATCGCCGACGAGCCGTATCGCCGGATCGTCTACGACGGCGCGCAGGTGGCGCCCATCATGCAGGCCTACTCGGGCACCATCATCGCCTCGAGCTACTCCAAAGAGCTCTCCCTGGCGGGAGAGAGGATCGGGTTCGTAGCGGCCAATCCGGCCATCCCCAAGATCGGCCTGGTCATGGAAGGGCTTATCATGGCCAACCGGATCCTCGGCTTCGTCAACGCCCCATCGCTCATGCAGCGAGTGGTTGCGAGGCTGCAGGGCGTGTCTGTGGATGTGGCTCCGTACAAGCGCAACCGCGACCTGCTCTGCCAGGGATTGACCGAGGCGGGGTTCGAGGTCGTCAAGCCCGAGGGGGCCTTCTACCTGTTCCCACGCTCGCCAATAGAGGACGATGTGGCCTTTTGCCGGGAGATGCAGGAACACCTGGTGCTCGTGGTGCCGGGCCGGGGCTTCGGGCTCGCGGGTCACTTCCGCATGGCTTACTGCGTTGCCCCGGAGGTCGTGGACGGGGCTCTGCCGGCGTTCCGGGAAGTCGGAGCGCGCTACTTTGGGACGCAGGGCGGCCGCTCCCTGTAGCTCAGCCTGTCGGGCGGAGGATACCGCCTATAATGGGACGGACCAAGCAGCTGGGCCGCAGTGCGGGAACGACCGAGCCAAGGGGCGGATCGTGAAGTACGTGATAGTGATCATCGACGGGGCCTCAGGATGGCCGGCAAGCGCTCTCGAAGGGCGGACGGCGCTCGAGGCTGCCCATACTCCCAACCTTGACCGGCTGGCCCGGGAGGGCTCGGCGGGCATGGTGGACAACGTTCCTCCGGGCATGGAGCCATCGAGTGCCATCGCGTGCATGAGTGTCATGGGGTTCGATCCGACGGCATACTACGCCGGGCGGGGTCCCATCGAGGCCATGGCCATGGGTATCGGGCTCGAACCGGGCGAGGTCGCGATGCGATGCAACTTCGTGACGGTGGTCGATGGGAAGATGGCCAGCTACTCTGCCGGCAATATCAACTCCGAGGAGTCGGCGGAACTCGTGGCCGCGCTGCGCGAGGGTCTGGGTGATGCCTTCCAAGGTGACTTCGACGGAGCCGGCGCCGAACACGCTGGGTCGGCATCTCGCAGGGCCCGCATGGCCTTGTATGCAGGGGTGGGGTTTCGGCAGATCCTGACTGTACGAGACGGAGCCGAACTGCTGGTCACCAGCTTCACCACTCCGCACGATATCGCCGACCGGCCTGTCGCCGGCTACCAACCGGTGGGGCCGGGGGCGCATCTCGTCGGTGATCTCATGGAGAGGTCAAAGGGGATCCTTGCCGGACACCCTGTGAACGAGGCCCGCATTGCTCGCGGCGAGTTACCGGCGACCCAGATCTGGCTGTTCTGGCCCGGCACGCGTCCTGCGGAGATGCCCACGTTCTCTGAGATATACGGAGGGCGGAAGGCGGCGATGACCTCGGGGGTGGACCTGCTGAGGGGCCTGGCCATCCAGACCGGGATGGATGTCCTGACCGTCCCAGGTGTCACCGATCGCGGTGACAACGACTACCGGGCGCAGATGGCGGGCGCCTTGGAGGCACTGGATGATCACGACGTGGTGTTCGTGCACGTGGAAGCTCCCGACGAGGCGTCTCACTCGGGCGACGTCGCGGGCAAGGTGCGGGCGATCGAGCAGACCGACAGACTGATAATCTCGCAGGCACTCGACGCTGCGGAACACCATGCCGGTCTGTCAGGCGGGTTGCGCCTCATGGTCTTGCCCGACCACCCGACTCCCCTGGAGATCAAGACCCACGTAGCTGAGCCGGTGCCCTTCGTGATGTGGGGCCCGGGAATCGGGCCCAACAGGGCAAAGGCCTACACCGAGACGGCGGCCCGGGCCACGGGCTTCGCCGTGGCGCCGGGCCACCGGTTGATGTCGCTGTTTCTCGCGGGCTAGCTCGCCATCTTCTCAAACTCTTCTTTGCTGGCTCCGCAGTCCGGGCATTCCCACTCGTCGGGTAGTCTTTCAAAGGGAGTCCCGGGAGCTATCCCTTGGGTGGGATCTCCCACTTGCGGGTCGTAGACATATCCGCACAGCAGGCATTGCCATTTTTCCATCGGTCGATCCTTTCTCATGGGGGCCGATCGGGGTGGGCTCTACCCACCAGGAGACATTATCTCCAAATGTGAGCGCGACCAATCATGCGTGTTGCCGGATTTGCTCCGCGCGTGACGAGCCGGGAGCGCTCGTCCTTGACGGGGACACCCGCCGTTCTGTAGCATGAATGTTTGGAATTTAGCCGGTTGGGGGCCTTTCCGAGGGGTTGAATCCCACCTATCAATCGCCGCGAGCGCCGACAAGGAGGCAATGCTGCATGGAAGTGAAACCGTTCAAGACGCCGACGCGCCGGTGGAAGAGGATCCTGCTCTCCACGCTGGTCGCGCTGGTCGTGCTACTGGTCTTTGCACCGGCGGCTCAGGCCGGAGAAGCAGAGCTGGTGCTGCCTGAACTGAACCAGGTCGATTTTCACGGCATCTCCGGCAGCCTCCTTCTCGCTCTGGGTCTCATCATCTGTGCGCTCGGTCTCCTGTTTGGCGTCGTTGTCTTCTATCAGCTCCGCAAGCTGCCCGCCCACAGGTCGATGAAAGAGATCTCGGAGCTCATCTGGCAGACCTGCAAGACTTACCTCTTGAAGCAGGGCCAGTTCCTGATCATTCTGTGGATCTTCATCGCCATCGTGATCGGGGTGTACTTCGGAGCCCTCAGCGATTTCTCGGCCGGCAGGGTGATCATCATCCTGGCGTTCAGCGTCATCGGCATCCTGGGAAGCTACGGCGTCGCCTGGTTCGGCATCAGGGTCAACACCTACGCCAACTCCCGCACGGCTTTCGAGAGCCTCAGGGGTAAGCCGTACGGCATCCATGCCATCCCGATGCGTTCCGGCATGAGCGTGGGCATGATGCTCATCAGCGTCGAGCTCATCATCATGCTCATCATCCTCATCTGGATCCCGCGCGACTATGCCGGCCAGTGTTTCATCGGGTTCGCCATCGGCGAATCGTTGGGCGCCGCCGCGCTGAGGATCGCCGGCGGTATCTTCACCAAGATCGCCGACATCGGCTCCGACCTCATGAAGATCGTCTTCAACATCAAAGAAGACGACGCCCGTAACCCCGGCGTCATCGCCGACTGCACGGGCGACAACGCGGGCGACTCGGTCGGCCCGTCGGCCGACGGCTTCGAGACCTACGGTGTCACCGGCGTGGCTCTCATCACCTTCATCATCCTCGCGGTGGCCGATCCCCTTATCCAGGTGGCTCTGCTGGTATGGATCTTCGCCATGCGCGTCATGATGATCGTCTCCAGTGGCGCTTCGTACTTCCTGAACGGCGCGATCACCAAAGCGCGGTACAAGAACGCACGGAAGATGAACTTTGAGGGCCCGCTCACGTCGCTGGTCTGGCTCACCTCCGTCATCTCCATGATCCTCACCTTTGTTGTTTCCTGGGTGCTGATCGGTGGCAACACGCTGGTGGGGGATGCGCACCCCAACTACTGGTGGATGCTCTCTATCATCATCAGCATGGGCACCTTGGCCGGGGCTCTCATCCCCGAGCTGGTGAAAGTCTTCACTTCCACCAAGTCGAAACACGTCAACGAAGTCGTCACCTCGACCAGGGAGGGGGGAGCTTCGCTCAACATCCTCTCCGGGTTCGTTGCCGGTAACTACAGCGCCTACTACATCGGTTTCGCCATCATGGTGCTCATGGGCGTGGGCTACATCGTGAGCACTCAGGGCTTGGGTGACATCATGCTCGCTCCGGCCGTGTTCGCCTTCGGTCTCGTGGCCTTTGGCTTCCTGGGCATGGGCCCGGTGACCATCGCCGTGGACTCCTACGGTCCGGTCACCGACAATGCTCAGTCGGTCTATGAGCTTTCGACCATCGAGCAGATCGAAGGCGTGGACGAAGAGATCGAGCGCGACTTCGGCTTCAAGCCCGATTGGGAGGTGGCCAAGGAGAACCTGGAGGAGAACGACGGCGCCGGCAACACCTTCAAGGCGACGGCCAAGCCGGTGCTCATCGGTACGGCGGTTGTGGGTGCTACTACGATGATCTTCTCCATCATCATGGTGCTCACCGAAGAGTTGACCGTGAATGTCGAGAAGCTGTCCCTCCTTTACCCGCCGTTCCTGCTCGGCATCGTCATGGGCGGCGCCATGATCTACTGGTTCACCGGTGCGGCCACACAGGCCGTCACCACGGGCGCCTACCGCGCGGTGGAGTTCATCAAGCGCCACATCAACCTCGATGTGGAGACCGGTACCGCCAACGTCGAAGACAGCAAGAAGGTCGTCGGCATCTGCACGCAGTACGCGCAGAAGGGCATGATCAACATCTTCCTAGCCGTCTTCTTCGGCACCCTGGCCTTCTCGTTCCTCGAGCCTTACTTCTTCATCGGCTACCTGATCTCCATAGCCGTGTTCGGCCTGTTCCAGGCGGTCTTCATGGCCAACGCCGGTGGCGCTTGGGATAACGCCAAGAAGATCGTCGAGGTGGACCTGAAAGAGAAGGGCACCGACCTGCACGCGGCCGCCGTCATCGGCGACACGGTGGGCGATCCGTTCAAGGACACCTCCTCGGTGGCTCTGAACCCGATCATCAAGTTCACCACGCTGTTCGGTCTGCTGGCGGTCGAGCTGGCCGTGAGCATCGTCGACGGCGCCAATGGCAGCCACACGCTCACGTGGATCCTGTCGGCGGTGTTCTTCTTGATCTCGATCTACTTCGTGTGGCGCTCCTTCTACGGGATGCGCATCAAGAAGCAGAAGGACTGATCGGTATTCGCTCACGATAGGCCGTCCGGGCTCTGAGAAGCCCGGTGTGCCGCAAAGAAAACGTCGGGCCGCCCGCCGCACCAAGGTGCGGCGGGCGGCCTCTTCTGTTGACAGCGCCACCGGTAGCGATGCAGGTCTTGAACCCTCAGCCATTCGGCGTAAAGTAGGGCATTCACGATTATCACCGCTGTCGCAAAGCCGGATAGGAGGCGGAAGGTGAGCGAAACGCGGACCTGGATCGAAGCCGATCTGATAGTGCGAGACGCAGGTGAACTCCTCACCTGCGCTCGAACCGGGGCCACGTCCGGTGCCCGCTCTGCTTTGGGAGTCATCCCGGGGGGAGCAGTCGCCGCTCGTGAGGGGCGCGTCGTGTGGGTCGGTCCTACATCGGCGCTCAAGGAAGAAGTCCGGTTGGCGCGAGGTGGCCAAGAGGTGGACGCCGAGGGCCGGGTTGTGATGCCCGGTCTGGTTGAATGCCATGCCCATGTCGCTTTTGCCGGCGACAGGTCCGACGAATTCCAGCTCCGGGTGAGTGGCGCGAGTTACCAAGAGATCGGGGCGGCGGGCGGTGGGATCATGAGCACCGTCCACGCCACGTGTGACGCCTCCGACGAAGTGCTCCGCGCACTCACGCGCAAACGGCTCGACTACTTTTTGCGCTTCGGGGTGACCACGGTGGAGGCCAAGAGCGGATACGGGCTCCTGCAGGACCAGGAGATACGCATCCTCGAGGTCTACCGCGATGTTGCCGCCACGCATACTGTCGATGTGATCCCCACGCTCTTGGCCGCGCACGTGTTGCCGGTGGAGTACCTCGACCGCCCTGACGAGTACATCAAGATGGTGATCAAGAAGATGATCCCGGCGGCGGCCAAACACCATTTGGCCAGGTTCTGCGACGCTTTCTGCGAGCAGGGTGCTTTCACGGTGGAGCAGTGCCGGCGGGTGTTGGAGGCCGGGCTCGAGCATGGGCTCCTGCCGAAGCTACATGCCGATCAGCTCAGCTATCTGGGTGGCACCGAGATGGCGGCTGCGTTGGGCGCCGTGTCGGTCGATCACCTCGATCACGTCAGTGAGGCCGGCATCGTGGCGCTCGCGGCGCCGGATGGGGGTAATCGGGTCCCTGTGGCGGTTCTCCTTCCAGGGGCCACATTCTTCCTGGGAGAAGGCGGCTATGCTCCGGCCCGCCGGCTACTGGAAGCAGGTGCGAGGGTGGCTCTCAGTACCGATCTGAATCCCGGCTCGAGCCCCACGGCCAACCTGTGGCTGATGGCTACCATGGGCTGCTCGCAGCTCAGGATGTCGGCGGAAGAGGTGGTGCGGGCCATCACCATAGAGGCCGCGGCGGCACTGGCCGTGGACGACGAGGTGGGGAGCCTGGAGGTCGGAAAGAAGGCCGATATTCTCATGCTTGAAGAGACCCGGCACGCGGAGATCCCCTACCGTTACGGCATGAACCCGGTATGGCGGGTGTTCAAGGAAGGCAAGCTGGTGGTGGAGAGGGATCTCCTGGGCCGTATCGAGGTGTGCAGCTGAGGCCCTCGTCATCCCTATCTAGGGACGTAGTTCCGTCACGTCTTGGAACTGTGTGACCACGCGGTAGACATCGAGGTCTACCCGCACCAGCGCGCAGGCAGGGTCGTTCACGAACTCCGATAGGTCGGGATGCTTCGCCAGAAAGCCGGTCGCGGCTGCAACGCGCGCCCTCTGACCGGTCAGCTCTCCAGCCGTCCCCGTGGCCGTCACGGCGGTCGCTTCGCGCAGGTCGGCGTCGCGGTTGGACCGGTCGTCGAAGAGCAGTGCCACTCGCGGGTGCGCGACGAGGTGGGCGAACTTGCGCGTGGCCCGCATGGTGGCGAAGATCACGTGGCTGAGGTCGTCCGACCCCCAGAATGCGATGAGGCTGGAATACGGACCGGTCTCCGACTGCGTGCACAGAACGGCGAAGCGTTGTGCTTCGAGCAGACGCCGGACCAAGTCTCGCGTTTCTTTGTGTTCCGTCATGTCGGTCTCCGTCGCGGCCACCAGGCCCACCTGCCCAACAGCACCGTGATCGCCGGCACGAGGGTGGTCCGCACCACGAAGGTGTCGAGCAGCACCCCGAAGGCCACAGCGAATCCGATCTGTAATAGTCCCAGGATACTGCCACTCAGCATGCTTGCGAAAGTCCCGGCCATGATGATGCCGGCCGAGGTGATTATTCCGCCCGTGCGGGCCAAGGCCTGCCGTGTGCCGTCTCGGGAGCCGTGCGCGGCCACCTCCTCCTTCACCCGCCCGATGAGGAAGATGTTGTAGTCCATCCCCAGCGCCACCAGCATCACGAACATGAACATGGGCACCCACCAAGTGACCCCGGCGCCACCGAGGATGTCGACGAAGAGCAGCCTGGTCACGCCCAGCGTGGCCGCATACGAGAGGAGGATGGTCAGGATCAGGTAGATAGGCGCCACCAGCGCCCGCAGCAAAAGGAGCAGCACCACGAACACGCCTCCGAGTACAAAGATGATGGCTCGGGTCATGTCGCGGTCGGAGGCGTCGCGGAGGTCCAAGAGGACAGCGGAGTTGCCTTCCACCACGCCTTCCAGTCCCTGGTCGCTCAGTGTCTGGCGGACGGCTTCGACCGTGGCCACGGCGGCAGGGCTATAAGGTCCCGAGTCGAGCACTACCTGCAGCCGGGCCGCGTCGCCGTCGGAAGAAAAGTAGGCGTCGCGGAGCCCCTTGAGACCCTCGTGGCTCCGGAGGTAGAGGTCGGGGAGAAGGAGGGGGGGCGGGAAGCTGGAATCCGCGAACACCCGAGCCCGTAGCGAGTCGAGGCCCTTGGCGAGCGACTCCATGTGAATGAGGGCTTCTGACAGGAGGTCCGGCGTCGCCTCCTGCGCCAGGGTCGACAGGCTCTCGAGCGCGTCAGCGGCTTGGACGAACCCGGCGTAGTCGACCATGCGCGGGTAAGCCGCTCCCAGTTGGACGAGGTAGCGGCCCACGTCGCGCAAGCCGTCCGTCGCCTCCTGGAGTCTCGCCGCGGTCAGGGCCTGCATGGGTCCGCCACGACCGCCCTCAGGACCGGGCCGCGCCCGGAGTCGCTCGATGCCGTCCCGCACCCCCGCGGCTACGGCGCCGAGTTGGTCGGCGACGCTCAGGGTGTCCGGCTCCAGTGAGTCGAAGAAGCTCCGCACGAAAGCCACGTGAGGCAGTCCCTCCAGCGTTGCCTCGAGATCGCGCGCGCGAGTGAGGCCCGCGGGCACGTCATAACCCTTCGAGTCGACCACCACCACGTTGAGGGGTTGCATCTCACCGGCGCCGAAATGCTCGGCCAGGGACTCGAAGCCCATACGAGCCTCGTTCTTGTCGGAGAGGTCGGCCAGAAGGTCGAAGTCGCGCGCCAGGCCGTTGCCGTAGATGGCGAAAGGCACCAGCACGACCAGCGGCAGCAGGGCGGCCAGGATGGGCCGCCTCACCACCATAGCGGCCCACCGGTGCCACGCGCCGCTCTCCTTCATCCGGTGGGCCTTTCGCGGCCAGAAGGCGTGATGACCCAGCACCGTGAGCAGCGCGGGAGTCAGTGTGAGGCCCGCCAGCAGAGCGATCGCCACCCCGATGGCGATACTGGGGCCGCTGGTGTTGTAGAGGCCGAGCTCGGCGAAGGCCATCATCGCCACGCCTACGATGACCGTGCCTGCGCTGGAGGCGATGGTCTCGCCGACGGCCCGCACTGTGGTCTTGGTGGCGGGAGCAGGGCTGTCGGCGCCCGTCATCTCCTCGCGGAAACGGCTGATGAGGAACAGGCAGTAGTCGGTGCCGGCTCCGAACAGGACCACGATCAGGAAGATGTTGGTGTACGACGAGATGGTGAGCGGCCCGGCGCCGAGGAACGCGACGATACCCCGGCTGATGAGATAGGCAAGGGCGATGGTCGCGAGCGGGATGAGCGGGCTGACCGGCGAGCGGTAGATGAGAAGCAAGATCACTATCACGAGTACGATGGTGATCCAGGTGGTCGAGTCGACGCTCTCCTTGGTGGCGTCGGTGTAGGCGGCGAGAATGGGCCCGTCTCCGGTCAGATGGGTCTGGATGCCCGCCGGGGCTTCCGCAAGCCGGTTCTCGATGGCGGCGATGGCTTCCTGGGTCAGCGGCTCGGTGCCGATGGTGCTGAACCGCACCAGTACCAAGGCCACCTGTCTGTCGTCGCTGGTCAGCCCGGCCGTGGTCAACTGGTCACCCAGGTACGGCGACACCACTCTGTCCACGACTGCCAGGGAGGAGGCCGGGTCGCCGCCGCCTGCCTCATCCAGCCAGGTGGTGAGCTCCGCCACGAACGCGGCGGCCTCGCCCTCGTCGGCGCGTCCTCCGGCTCCCGCGTCTATAACGATGACTGCGCTGGAGGGCGATATTCGGTCGGGGAAGTACTCGGAGACGACGTCGTGGGCGTCGAGGCTGGGCGCCGAGGTGGGGAGGAAGCTCCGCTGGTCGCTGACCGCCACCTCGTCGATGTTCGGCGCGACGAAGGTCAGTACCGCCGCCACGACTGCCCACGCGGCTATGATCAGCCAACGGAAGCGGACCGCGAACGACCCTAGGCGGGAAAACATCCTACCGGGTCGTTATCTTCTTGCGGCGTTTGTAGGTCTTCGCCAGTTCGAGGAATATGCCCACGTCGCGATCGAGGTCGCTCTGGGTTCCGTCGAAGTAGAAGACCCGGATGGGGATGTTGTCGTGGTCTCTGCTCACCCGTGGGTACACGGCTTCGGTGACGATGCCGTTCATGCAGGTGAACGGGCTGATGTCGACGATGCCATCGGCGCCGCGGTGGTAATAGGCGAGAGTCCCTCCGGTGGAGAGTACCATCTCGCCGAGCGCTCCCGATTGGGGCAGGTACGGCTCGGCGTACTTGAGCACCTCGGTCACATGCGGCTCGGGACGGTGCTCGAAGACCTCCTCGAAGTCGTGCATGAGAGCCTTCTCGTCTTTGAGCATGAGCCGGCAGGTGATGAAGGTCCTCAGCCATTCCTTGCGGAAGCGGTGCTTCTCTTCCCGGTGGCGGCGGAATGCCTCCTCGTTCGTATACCAGACCCACTCGCCGATGCCGGTGAGCCAACACTCTCCGCCCTGAGCCTCGATGTGACGGATGAGTTCGTTGTTCGCGAAGGTGTTGAGGCGGCAGAAGATCTCGCCCACCACTCCTATGAGGGGACGGTCTTCCTGCTTCACCGGGATGGCGAGGAAGGCCTCTTTGACCTTCTTGAGACCGGCCTTGAGTTCCGTCATGCGCTCTTTGTTGCCGATGTTCTGTTCGGCTATGATCTCGCCCATGAGGTCGAGGCACTCCATATAGACCTGGTCGGTATGGCCGGGAGTGACCTCGTAGGGCCGGATCATGAGGAGCAGCTTCAGCAGGATGTCCTGCACCACCACGGCGCGCCAGGCCGTCCTGATGAGCGCGCTCGCCTTCTCGCCCAGGCCCGCGTAGCCGTTGGCCGAGGTGAACGAAGCGATGGGCACATCGCCGTAGCCCCGCTCGTCGAGGATGCGGCGCAGGAGCGAGATGTATTGGCCAAAACGGCAGGGCCCGTTGGCCGTGGGGAGCAGAAAGGCCGTCTTCGTCGGGTCGGCATGGTCGTCGTCGAGGATCTTCATGTAGTCGCCCAGAACGATGCGCTGCGGATAGCATTCATCGCCCGAGGTGTACTTGCCTCCGAGTTCCAGGGTGCGTGAGTCCTCCTGCGGAACCACGCGACAGTCTAATCCGACGGAACAGAAGGCCGCTGCCAGCATGCGCGAGCCTCCGTAGGGCATGTGGGTGAGCCATACCGTGCGGCCCTCTAGGTTGAGGTCGGTCTTGAGCGGGCTGTCTTCGGCGCCGTGCGCGCCGACAGGTTTGGGCAGGGCCGCCAGGGCCGATTCGGCTGCCTGCGGAGTCCCCTTGCCGTTTCCGCCGCTTTTGGTGGTGGTCTGGGTGCTCATTGGCGCTCTCTCACTGCCTGCTCCGCCCTCTGTTCGCGGACCCACCAGCGCAGGAAGCCCTTACTGTCGAGGTAAGCTTCGCAGCGCGTCATGGCGCCGGCGTCGTTGGTGTGCTCGTCGAATTGCAGCACCAAGAACGGATCGGGCGAGGCGACATTCACGTAGTGCTTGATGTAGGAATCGGGGCCGCACTTGAAGTTCGTCATGTAGATGATGTGGAGGTTCGGATGCTCCGCGACCACTTTGGCGGCCTGCAGGATCTTGCGTCCGTAGCTCCAGTACATGTTCTCGGTGATGTCCCGGGTCTCGCGCCCCCACAGCGGGAGGAGGTCGAGCGGGATGAGATTGACCCCGTAGTAGCGTCGCAACTTGGCCGGGATGTCCATGTTGACCCCGGAGTCGTAGATATTGTAGGGGCGCCCGACCAACACGATTCCCAGCTCGTCGTGTTCTTCTATCTCCGACAGGGCATCGACTCCCGCCAGCACCAGACGGCTGCGGAACTCGGTCTGCGCGTCGTAGGCTTCTTTGAGCGCTTGATCTACCACCCGGCTCGGCACACCCAAGGGCTTCACGGCGTCGCGCAGGGTGTCACGTACGAAGTCCGGACCGCGCCGGAAATGCATGGTGGGATAGATGAACCTATCGGCATAGTGCTCAAAACGCGGGGCGAAGCGTATGACGTGGGGCAGGGTCTGCCCCCACGGGCATGCATGAGACTCGATGCCAGGATCGTCAGTCTCTTCGTTCAAGAAGTTCGGCAAGAAGATGTGGTCGGCTCCCTCTTCGATGAGTTCCGCGACGTGGCCATGGGCCACGCGTATGGGGAAGCAGGGCTCGGCCACGGCCGCATCGATGCCGAGTTCGCGGATCTTCTTGTCGGTCTGGCGGGAAAGCACGACGTCGAAACCGCAGGCCTTGAAGAAGGTGGCCCAGAAGGGCAGACGCTCGTACGTGTACATAGCCCGGGGGATGCCCATCGTGCCGCGCGGAGCGCCGGTGCCGCTCCGCAACAGGACATCGGTGTTTTCGGTCTCGGTCACATACGAGTAGCAGAGGGCGTTGCGGTATTCGAGCAGATCGCGGATGACGGGTTCCTTGTCCACCTTGGCACGCTTGCGGTAGCGGTCGGAGCATTTGTCTCCCCAGTACGTCTTCTCGCCGTCGATCGTGAACTGGCGGATGTCGCACTCGTTGCTGCAGCCCTTGCAGGTGAACTCTCGGACGGTGTATTCGACCTTGTTCAGATCCCATCCTCGGAAGCGGGAGGGTGCCTGTGTGGCCGCCATCTTCTCGCGTGCCAGCAATGCCACACCGATAGCGCCCACCACGCCGTTGTAGGGCGGCACGATGATGTCTCTATCGAGGATCTTGCTGAACGCGGCGGCCACTGAGTCGTTGTAAGCGGTGCCGCCCTGGAAGTAGATGGTGTCGCCGACGTGCCGGCGGCCGACCAGGCGGTTCAGATAGTTATAGGCGATGGAGTAAGCCAGCCCGGCGACGAGGTCCTTTGTCTCGGCTCCTCTTTGGAGGTACGAGTTGACGTCGCGTTCCATGAACACCGTACAGCGCTCGCCCAAACGCACGGGCGCCTTGGATGACAGGGCCAACTCGGCGAACTCGCCGATGATGCTGATGCCCAGCTTCTCGGCCTGTTCTTCCAAGAACGACCCCGTACCGGCGGCGCAGGCCTCGTTCATAGCAAAGTCGACAACCACGCCGTCTTGGAGGCTGATGAACTTGGAATCTTGACCGCCGATCTCGAAGATGGTGTCGGGGACGCGGTCTATGAGTTTGCCTCCGATGAAGGCCGCCCCGGTCTTGTGGGCCGTGATCTCGTCGTTCACGGTGTCGGCGCCTATCAACTCACCGATCAGCTCACGGCCCGAGCCCGTAGTCGCTACACCCAAGATGTTCAGCCGGGGGCCCATCTCGTTCCAGATATCGGCCAAGCCTTTGTTGACCACCTCGACCGGCCGGCCGTCGGTCTTCACATAGATCTCTTTGACCACCTCACCCGCTTCGTCCAAGACCACCAAGTTGGTGGATACACTCCCGATGTCGACACCCAGGTAAACACCGATCTTCTCGTCGCCGGGCGGGAATTCGTAAGGCTTGACCCTGTCGCGCAGCAGGATGACACGGTCCATGGAGAGGGGCTCGCTTGTTTCGAAACCGGCCGTTTGGCCCCGCGCGAGGAGAGCGGGGTCGATGGCCGCCATGTCCTGCCCTGAGTGCTCTTCGGCCGCGGTGAGGGCGCAGCCTATGGCGCCCATCCAGGCATAGAAGGAGGGTACGAAGAGGCCGTTCTCGTCGATATCGAAGGCGTCGCGCATGGCGGCTACGGCACCCTTGTTCGCCGCGACCCCGCCTATGAAGGCCACTCTGTCGCCGATATGTTTGCCCTTGGCAATGGTGCCGCGGTAGTTGCGCACCACGGCGTTGCACAGGCCCTTCAGTACCTCCGGCGGCTGGTAGCCCTTCTGTTGCGCGTGGATCATGTCGGATTTCGCGAAGACCGAGCAGCGCCCGGCTATGGAAGCGGCTTTGCCCGCGCCCATCACGATGCCGCCCACGTCCTCGATGTCGTAGAGCAACCGGTTGGCCTGTTGGTCCATGAACGAGCCCGTGCCGGCAGCGCAGTCGCCGTTGGTGCCGTAGTCGACGATGCCTATCTGACCCGAGACCGGGTCGGCCTCCAGTTGGATGAACTTGGAGGTCTCGCCGCCCATCTCGAACACGGTGTTCGCGTCGGGATGAAGAACCCCGACCGCGCGCGCTATGGCCTTGAACTCGTTTTCGTAAGGGACGTCGAGCATAGTGCCGACCAAACGGCCGCCGGTGCCGGTCACGCGGATCTGGGTGACGGCGCCTTCCGGCAGCGCGGCAAGAACCTGAGTGAGAAGCTCACGGGTGGCGTCCGCCGGGCTGCCCTTGATGCGGCGATAGACCGTAGCCAGGATGGGCGGTGCATCAGCGTGGGGGAGGACCTTGTCCTCGCCCGACGGTCGATAGAAGAGAGTGGACTCCGAAGCCAGCGACTGGAACTTCTCGCGGTCTTCTTGCCCACCGACAACAGCGATCTTCAAGCTGATGCAGCCTATGTCGATACCAAGCGTCGCCATCGGTAATGCGGGACCTCCGCCTCATGTCACGGGGATGCCGCGCCGATGGTGACAATCCCCTCCGAAACCACCCTCGGCGCGGTCTGACCGCCGATATTCGCACCGTTTTCAGCTCGGATAGATTACCATGCGGCGGGAGGCTCCGGCCCGGTTCACCTCTCATCGCGGAACTATGTGCCCGCGTGCTATACAGTGGGAAACAACAGACAGCAGTCACGACGAGTCACTCGGGAGACATCACCGATGAGCGAGGTCATCCAATACAAGCTGGGCATGGCGAGCGGCTTCTTCGTCAGGGACGAGGGGGTCATCGTGGTCGATTCGGGGTGCGAGCTCGGGCGCGAGCTGTTTCTTCGTGTGTGCGCCGAGGCCGGTGTGGCGCCGGAGGAGATCAGGCTGTTGGTAGCTACCCACGGGCACGTCGATCACTTCCTCAATATGAACGAGATGAGGGCTGTGACAGGTGCTCCGCTCATGTGCCACAAGAACGCGGAGTCCAGTCTCCGGCAGGCCCTTCACCCGAACGTGCGCCCGCGCAACCGTCTTGGGCAGTACATGCTGTCGCAGCTCCCTCCGAGCGAGGAGCCGCTGCGCCTCATGCGCCCAACGGCTCCCGACATCGTGGTGGAGGGTGTGGTCGACCTGCGGCCCTGGGGAGTGGCGGGCCGGGTGGTCGAGACCTTCGGGCACTCCGACGGCTGCATATCGGTTGTGCTGGACTCGGGGCAGGCCGTCGTGGGTGATCTCTTGGTGGAAGACGTGAGGGACGGCACGCCGAGTCTTGCGTATCTCTGTTACACCGATGACATCCAGGCTGCGAACGAGCAGATCTTCGCCAGCGCGGAGTATCTAGCTGCCAACGCCGAGACGTTCTACTCCGGTCACGGAGGGCCTTTCTCGCGAGCCGACCTGTTGGCGGCGCTGGCCGCCGCGCGGGCCGAAGCGGCTGAGTAGCCGCCGGCGCGTGGCGACCGTCGACGTCCAGGCTGCGCGGCTGCTATCGTTCTTCATATCATGCCCGTGACCGTTGGACAGATTCTCGAACTCGATGTCCTCAAGGAAGCTCGGCTGCTGGCCGGCGAGGATGGGCTCGACCGCAGGGTCACGTCTGTGACGGTAGGAGAGGTCCCCGACATCGCCGACTGGTTGTCGGGGGGAGAGATGGTCCTCTCCACCATGTTCGCGGTGAAGGGAGACCTGGAGCGGCAGCGCGAGTTCTGCAAGCGGGTCATGATGGCCGACGCGTCGGCTCTCTTCGTCAAGACGACGCGCTTCGTGGAGAGCATGCCTGCGGATATCATCGAACTTGCGGACAGGCGTAAGTTCCCCATAGTCGAGGTGCCGCAGAGCCTGCGGTGGACCAGGCTGATGCAGGATGCCACCGAGGTCATCATCAATCGTCAGGCTTCTTTGCTGGAGCAGTCACAGTCTATTCACCGCAGTCTGCTCGGTGTCGTGATACGGGGAGGCGGGTGGCAGGAGTTGGCCGACGAGGCCGCGCGTCTGCTGGGCCGGCCCTTCGTGGCCCTGGACACCTCCATGGAGGTGCTGGCGGCTTCCGGCGGACTGCCCGTGGGTGTCGTTGAGCTGGAAGAGAGGTTGGGGCGGCCCGGCGTGAGGGCGCGGGTGGCCGGTCTGGGAGCCGGACAGAAAGCCTTTCGTGTGAACGAAGAGGGAGTGCCGCCGTTGTTTGCACTGCCCATAGTGTCCAGCCACAGGCGTCTGGGTTACGTGTGCGTCGTGACCGATGCCGACGATCTGTCGGCCAACGAGGTGCTGACCCTGGAGCATGCGGCGACCATCGCAACGCTTGAGATGGCTCAGGACCGGGTGCGCTTCGAGACGGAGGTGAGACTCAAGGGCGACTTCGTCGACGATGTGATCAGCGGCGGAGTCGGGGCAGGTGGCTCGCTGTCTCGTCGTGGAGCATTCCTCGGATGCGATCTCAGTCAAGGCGCCGCCGTAGTCCTACTAGGAGTGGACGAGTTCGACGGAGCGATCACACGCAAAGGCCTCGAACCGGAGGAACTGGACAGGAGTATCGAGACCTTCTTCTCCCAGTGCTCCCGCTACGTGTCGTCTGCAGAGCCCTCGTCATTGGCGAGCCTCAAGTCGGGCCACGTGGTGATCTTCATCTGTGGCAAGACCGCCCACGATGCGGCCACTCTCAAAAAGCTCGCGGGAGCGCTGCAGGAACTGGGCCGGTCGTCCGGCGGACTCAGCATCTCCGCCGGCATCAGCGCGTTCACCGCCGATGTCTCGCTCATGGATCACGGGTACCAGGAGGCCCTCGTGGCGCTGAAGGTAGCGCGCAAGCTGCATGGCCCGGCGAGTGTGCTGCATTTCTCCGATGTGGGCACGTACCGGCTATTGCTCGACATCTGGGAGAAAGACCCCGACGAGATCCGCACGCTCTACGAGGAGACCATCGGGCCCGTCGATCGCTACGACGCGGCGAACGGCAGCCAGCTCGTCTCGACCCTGTCGGTCTTCTTCGCCAACAACGAGAACCTCACCAAGACGGCGGCCGATCTCTTCGCGCACCGGCACACCATCCGCTACCGGCTGGAGAAGATCGCCGAGATCACCGGTCTCAGCGTTTTCCAGACCGAGCACAAGGAGCGTCTGGGTCTGGGGCTGAAGGCCCGCGGCCTGCTCATGGGGTAGCGGTATCGGGCGGTCTACTCGATGGGGCTGCTCCACATGTACATCATATTGCCCAGATTCCTATACGTTTGGCGATAATCCGCCGCCCTCCTTTCCGGTGTAATAGCGCTGTCGTAAGAAACGTGCGGGCTGAACGGTCCAGACTCACTTGCCGATCAGACGCCCGGGCAAAGGAGGTTGAAGATGGCGCAGATCGACACCGGAGACACCGCCTGGATGATCGTGGCCACCGCTCTGGTGATGCTCATGACTCCAGGTTTGGCGTTTTTCTATGGCGGGCTGGTCCGTCGTAAGAACGTGCTCTCGGTCATGATGCAATGCTTCATGCTGCTGGGAGTGATGAGCATCCAGTGGGTGCTGTTCGGCTATACGCTGGCCTTCGGTCCCGATCAGGGTGGGTTCATCGGTGACTTCAGCTGGACCGCGCTCACCGGGGTGGGAGCCGAGCCCAACGCCGACTACGCGGGCACCATTCCTCACACGCTCTTCATGCTCTTCCAGATGATGTTCGCAGTCCTTACGCCCGCGCTCATCGTCGGCGCCTTCGCCGAGCGGATGAAGTTCAGCGCCTTTCTGCTGTTCTCGGTACTGTGGGCGACCATCGTCTACGATCCCATGGCGCACTGGGTCTGGGGTGTAGGCGGCTGGTTGCGTGAGCTCGGCGCGCTCGACTTCGCCGGGGGTACCGTGGTGCACATCAACGCGGGTATGGCTGCTCTCGCCGCGGCCCTCGTGATCGGCAAACGCAAGGGCTATCCCGACATCTCGCCGCCGCACAACCTGCCCTTTGCGATCCTTGGAGCCGCTCTCTTGTGGTTCGGCTGGTTCGGTTTCAACGCGGGCAGCGCGCTTGGCGCCAATGGACTTTCTGTGTCGGCCTTCCTGACCACGCAGCTCGGCGCCGCCTCCGCGGCCGTGGCTTGGGCTGTGGTCGAATGGGTGAAGGGCAAGCGTCCGACCGCCCTGGGCACCATCTCCGGCGCTGTGGCCGGCCTGGTGGCGATAACACCGGCTTCGGGCTTCGTGACCCCGCTGGGCGCCTCAGGCATCGGTGCTCTGGCCGGACTGGTCTGCTATCTCGCGGTGGTGATCGTGAAGGGCAAGCTGGGTTACGATGACTCGCTCGACGCGTTCGGCGTACACGGAGTGGGCGGTATGCTTGGGGCGCTCCTTACCGGTTTCTGGGCGACCACGGTGATCAACCCCGCAGGCGCCGACGGTGTGTTCCACGGCAACGGTAAGCTGCTGCTCTGGCAGTTCGTCGCTTTGGTGGTCTGCGCGGCGTACTCTTTCGTCCTCTCCTTCGGCCTGCTCAAGCTGATCGACAAGGTCGTCGGCCTGCGGGTGACCGAGGAGAAGGAAGGCATCGGTCTGGACCTCACGCAACACAGCGAATCCGCCTACACCCTGGTCGGTTAGGCCGGAGAGGAAGGAGCGAAAGACATGAAGTACATAATCGCCGTTATCCAACCCGACCGGCTGGACGAAGTGATGGCTGCACTGGAAGAGGAAGAGGTGAACCTCATAACGGTGTCGGACGTCATGGGCCGCGGCCGCCAGAAGGGTGTTGCGGAGGTCTACCGGAGCCACGTGGAGCGGGGAGGCCTGCTGCGGAAAGTCAAGATCGAGGTCGCCGTGAACGACTCCTTCTTGCAACCGACCGTGGACGCCATCGCCAGGGGGGCGCGCACGGGCCACATCGGGGACGGGAAGATCTTCGTCTTCGACCTCGAGGAGTGCGTGCGTATCCGCACCGGAGAGACCGGGTGTGTTGCGATAGGGTAGACCGCTCGTGGGCTGCGTAGGTCCGGTCTGACGCGGCCTGTTTCGCGGGGCCCCAGCCTTTGGCTGGGGCCCCGGTTCCCGTCTTCTACATATGGCCATTTTTCTGTGCCTGCTCTTGGACTGATGGCGATGTGATTCCAGTCGCAGACGCGATGTAATCGCATGGTCGTCTCTCACGTGGCGTGCGAGGCCCCAATGGGCCGCGCCGGGCAGGAGTCAGCATCATGAAGTACATCGTGGCCGTTATCCAACCCGACCGTCTGGACGAGGTCATCGCCGCGCTGGCGGAAGAAGAGGTCTACCTATTGACGGTCTCCGACGTCATGGGCCGCGGCCGCCAGAAGGGCATAGCGGAGGTCTACCGCAGCCATGTCGAACGGGGCGGCCTCCTCCACAAGATCAAAGTAGAGGTCGCCGTCAGCAACAACAACGTCTGGCAGGTAGTCGACGCCATCACGCGCGGAGCCTACACGGGCAACATCGGCGACGGAAAGATCTTCGTGCTCGAGATGGACGAATGCGTGCGTATCCGCACCGGCGAGACCGGGGTCTCGGCTCTGGCCTGACGAGCGGGTCCTGTGAGTGTAGGCCGTGCGCATGCGTACCGGTTCCGGCTGCGCACAAAAGCCTGTGCGACTCCTCCACCGATACGCATGCGCACAGCCTAAACCTCACTGTCAGTTCTGGGGGGGATTCCGCGTGCGACCGGTCCGCGGTAGCAGGCCCTCACAGGTGGGTCGGCCTCGCTTCGCTCGCCTTCGCTCCTCCGGCCTCGCTTCGCTCGCCTTCGCTCCTCCGGCCTCGCTTCGCTCGCCGGCACTCATCTCTCTGCCGGCCTCGCTTTCGCTCGCCGGTTTCGCTTGCCGGCGCCTGTGGCGGCGCCGGGGGTCTGCTCTGATAGACAGCGTGGCACCTGATCGGTCCAAATCTGACCGAGCACACGGAATCGGCCTACACGTTCCTGGGACTAGCAAGGGCGTGTCGGCGTGCCAGCTGGGCCGGGGGCCGTCGGTGGGTATCGGCGGCTTCTGTCACTGCTCCGGTTCGACCACCGCGGCGGTGCCGTAGGCCAGAACCTCGGTCATGTTGTTGCCCAGGTCGGTGGCGTCGTATTTGACGGCGATGACCGCGTTGGCGCCCATCTGCTCGGCGTGCTGCACCATCCAGGCGAAGGCCTCGGCCCGGGTCTGCTCGCAGAGCTCGATGTATTCGGGGATCTGCCCACCGCCCAGCGTGCGTAGCGAGGCGGTGATCTGGCTGCCGATCCAACGGGCCCGCACCGTGACCCCGCGTACTACACCGAGGGTGCGGGTGACGCGGTAGCCGGGGATGGTGAGGGCGGTGGTGGTTAGTCGATGATCCATGACCTCTCCTGTGAGTGTCGGCCGTGCGCATGCGTACCGGTTCCGGCTGCGCACAAAAGCCTGTGCGACTCCTCCACCGATACGCATGCGCACAGC